>JAEEGH010016442.1_pt1 | contig 15912 bp, 13 predicted proteins | sample 9134181 | NCBI WGS metagenome assembly JAEEGH01 (sample SAMN16246544, study PRJNA631951) | gut metagenome | biome: gut microbiome; feature: rumen; material: DP-attached | host: Bos | place: Iran: Karaj | collected 2018-10
CTTGCAGGCTACGGACTTTCTAGGGTTACCCTCTACTTCCTGCACCGCTTTGTAGAATTCCTGAAAAATCTTTTTGAAGCATCAGATGCAGAAGACTTCAAATTGCCTTTAGATGTTGCAGAATGCTTTGCAGCCCTGGGTAAACTTTATGCCGACACACCTGCAGAAAATGCCGCAAAAGACCCAATTTTACGCAAAAATTTCACAGATGCCGAAGGAGCCATTTTTGAAGCAGAACGAGCAAATTTATACAAAAAAGGCTACGGAAATAGCGAAAAAACGTTAAAAAAGAGCGAAATTCTGCAAATTTTGACAGAAATTCTCTCACATATTAAGAAAACTATCGAATTTAACAAACGTCCAGATGGCCTCTATCATGCCTATAATACGATGAAAATTTCAAAAAATTCGATGGAAATTGAATATTTGCAGGAAATGCTGGAAGGTCAGGTTGCCCTGCTTTCTGCGGGCGTTCTTAAGCCTCAGGAAGCCCTGGACGTGTTAAAAGCGCTCAGAAACAGCAAAATGTATGAACCTCGCCAGAATTCTTACATGCTTTATCCAAACAAAGAACTTGCCGCTTTTGAAGCCAAAAACTGTGTTTCAGATGCAGACGCTTCTAAACTCCAGGCACTTATCAAAAAGAGCGGAACTTCTATTCTCCAGAAGGACTGCAATGGTAGCTGGCATTTCAACGGCGAATTCCGCAATGTAAACTTCATGAAAGACATCTGCAAAAAGCTCCCAGCAGAAAAACAACCAAGCGCTGCAGAAATGGCAGAACTTGAAACTCTCTACGAAAAGACCTTCAACCATCAGAGCTTTACAGGCCGCAGTGGAACCTTCTACGCTTACGAAGGACTTGGAAGTATCTACTGGCACATGGTTTCAAAACTTCTCCTTGCCGCTCAGGAAAATACTTTTGCAGCCATTCGCGATGGTGCAGACAGCAAGACTGTAGAAGCCCTTACAGCCGCTTACTACGACATTCGCGCTGGAATTGGCTTCAACAAGGAAGCAGAGATTTACGGTGCCTTCCCGGCAGATCCTTATTCCCACACACCAAACGGTCAGGGTGCAAAGCAGCCTGGTATGACTGGTCAGGTTAAGGAAGAAGTTCTTACTCGTTGGGGTGAACTTGGTGTAGATATTACTGATGGCTGCGCAAGCTTCAATCCAAAGATTCTGAAAAAATCGGAATTCTTTGCTGATGGCACACTGCGCTTTACCTGGTGTAATACTCCGGTTACATACAGACTTACTACAGATGAAGCTTCTATCACAGTTACTGGTGATTGCTCCGCTGGCACAAGCCGCAAGGGTTCTACTCTCACAGCAGAAGAAACCGCAGACTTGTTCGCTCGCAATGGTAAAATTAAGAGTATTGTTGTTGATGTAACACTTTAATTTACAACATCTCCCCGCAAGGGGGGGTGCTTTCCCCTCCACCTTATCCCAAAAATCCAACCGAAAAAATTCCACCTTTCAGAAATTTATCAAACTATCCTCAAAAGAAATCCCCGTTTATACTCAAAGCATGAAAATACAAAGACTATACGAAACCGCAAAAGACACATCGGAGAGAATTTCTGAAATTCCGTTTGCAGAACGCATTTATAACGGAAGTGGCTGGGTGGCAACTACGCTTACCCTGAAACCAGAAGAAAAACATCAAAAATTTCAAGGATTCGGTGGCGCACTTACAGAATCTTCGGGCTATGTACTTTCAAGAATGCCGGAAAATGTACGCAAGCAGGCTATCGAAGCTTATTACAATCCAAAAACAGGAAACGGATACCGTCTTGCACGAATCCACATGAATTCCTGCGACTTTTCATTAGATAACTGGGCCTGCGTACCGGAAAAAGATGAATCACTTGCGTCTTTTTCAATGGAACGTACCGACAAATATATTTCTCCTTTGGCTATGGATGTTCAGAAGGCTGCCAAGGACGCCGGAAGCGACGTTCAATTTCTGGTAAGTCCATGGTCACCTCCTGTCTGGATGAAAGATAACGGCGATATGAACCATGGCGGACACCTCCTCACTGCCTATAAGGAATTGTGGGCTCAGTATTTTGTGAAATTCATTCAAAAGATGGCAGAACGAGGTATTAAAATCTCTTATGTCACAATACAAAACGAACCGGCTGCGGTTCAAACCTGGGATTCCTGCGAATATTCTGCCGCAGAAGAAGGCGAATTTGCCGGTCAGTATCTGGGCCCTGCTCTGGAAAAGGCCGGCCTTGGAGATGTAAAAATCTACATTTGGGACCACAACCGCGATCTTGCCCTTGAACGCCTGGAAGAATCGCTTAAGGTTCCAGGCGCCTCAAAGTACGTTGCAGGTCTTGCCTTCCACTGGTACTCGGGCGACCAGTACGATCACATTAAAACGATTGCCCAGAAGTACCCCCAGATAGATCTTATGTTTACAGAAGGCTGCGTAGAAGGCGGTCCCCGCGATGGAGCCTGGTTCACTGGTGAACGCTATGCCCACAATATCATTAACGACCTTAAGAGCGGTACCACAAAGTGGATTGACTGGAACATCGTTCTTGATATGCAGGGCGGTCCAAACCACGTAGGAAACTACTGTGACGCCCCAATTCTTGCTGATGAAAAAACTGGAACCCTTCACTTCCAGAGCTCTTACTATTACATTGGTCACTTCAGCCGCTTTATCAAGCCTGGTGCCCTTCTCATCGGTTCAGACTTCTTCTCTTACATGACGCCAGCAACCGTAAGCGGTCATCTTACAGACGAAGCAGAAACTCTTGCCTTCCAAAATCCTGATGGCTCCATCGCCCTAATCGTTACAAACCGCATGGAAGCAGAACTTTCTTTTGAATTTAAGATTTCCGGCAGCAAAGACGCTCCACTTTACTTAAAGTGCCCGCCTCGCGCCATTCAAACCTGGATTCTGGAGTAGATGGAGTAAACTATGAAGAAAATTTCAATTATACTTACCGGTACCTTAATAACAGCAGCCACCGCTTTTACAGGCTGCGCTAAAAGCTCTCCTAAAATCCAAGCGCCAGAAGGCTGGCACCTGGTCTGGAACGATGAATTTTCCGGCAAACAAATTGATAGCACCAAATGGGACTATCAGCTTGGAACTGGAAGCCAGTACGGCCTTGATGGCTGGGGAAACAACGAGCTTCAGTACTACCGCAAAGAAAACGCCTTTATTAAAGACGGCAACCTTGTACTAGAAGCACGAAAGGAAGACTATCAGGGTCACGCCTACACTTCTGCCCGCCTTCGAACAGTTAAAGACGATGGCACAGAACTCTTTACCAAGACCTACGGCCGCGTAGAAGCCCGCATCAAAATGCCGGCCGGCAACGGCTTCTGGCCTGCCTTCTGGCTTCTGCCCGCAACAACAGACTACGGCACCTGGGCTTCTTCCGGCGAAATAGACATCCTTGAAGCAAAAGGCCGCCTTCCAAACCGCATTTACGGCACCGTACATTTTGGCCAGCCATGGCCAGGAAACAAATACAGTGGTGGCATGTACAAGTTCCCGGGCGGTTCCACAATTCAAGACTACCATGTTTACGCGTTGGAATGGGAACCTGGAGTCCTCCGCTGGCTTGTAGACGACAATGTTTTTTATGAAACATCCCAGTGGTGGTCACTTGGCGCCGGCGAATCAGAACCATACGCCTACCCAGCCCCTTTTGATAAGCCATTCTACATTCTCTTAAACTTTGCCCTCGGCGGAAATTACGACGGTGGAGTTGCCCCAGAAGACTACAATTTCCCAGCCCAAATGCTGGTAGACTACGTCCGCGTTTACGATAAAGACGAACCATACGCAACAAACGTAAAACGCCCAACTCCCGAACGCGATGAAGCTAACTTCAAAAACTTCACCACCTCAGACGGTAAAAACTTCATTTTCGATACAGGCCTACAAAATGCCATCACAGACCCAGGAAATGTTTCTATGCTTTCTAACGAAAGTATGGACGTTCACGCCCGTCAGTGGTACTTCCTGGGGCTCTCAGACTTTGGCGGCTCTGCAACTTCAGCACCAGAAAGCTCAGAAGGACGCCGTGTTAAAATCACAAATGCCGGAAATCAGAATTATTCCGTTCAGCTTATCCAGCACCTGCCGGTTGCAAAAGGCTACTCTTACAAAATCCAGTTTGATGCAAAAGCCTCTGCCACTCGCAAAATTGCCCTCAAACTTGGCGGCGACACAGACAATAGCTGGGCCGTTTACTCACCAGAGTATTATCCGGAACTCACTACAGAGAGCAAACATTTTTCATATTTCTTCACAATGGAAAATGACACAGACCCAACCGCCCGCCTGGAGTTCAACTTAGGCTTAGACACCAACGATGTCTGGATTGGAAACGTAAGCGTCACCCAAGAGGAATTGTAATTAAAAATTTATTATAAAAAGATTTTTTCAGATTTTTTGTGGTAGAATGAATCATATTTTTTTAAGGAGCACAAAATGACTGATCCAAAAAAGAAATTTTATGAGATTCAGGCTGCCACAATTATCAAAAATCTGGCTAAAAGAAAAATGCAGGGCTTCTACTGCGAAGATGTAGAAGCTGCAAAGAAAAAACTTATTGAATTACTTGCTGATTGTTCAGACGGCCAACCCGCAAAGAAATCCGTAGGATACGGTGGCTCCATGACACTAGATCAAAACGGTTTCAAAGACGCAGTAACATCAGCTGGTCACGAACTTATTATTCGCGAAAACTACAAAACTCCAGAAGAAACAAAAGAATGTAAGGCAAAGCTTGTAAACGCAGACGCTTTTCTGATGAGTACCAACGCAATTACCCTGGAAGGTGAACTTGTAAATATAGACGGACGGGGCAATCGCCTTAGTTTCTTAATTTACGGCCCAGAATCTGTAATTATTGTTGCTGGAATGAACAAAGTGGTTACAAACGTAGAAGATGGCATTCGCCGTGTAAGAAACGTTGCAACTCCACCAAACTGCGTTCGCCTGGACTGCAAAACTCCATGTGCTGTAAACGGAAAGTGCGGTGAATGTTTTGGCGACAGCATCTGCTGCCAGTTTGTTGTTACCAGAATGAGCCGAGTCCCTAACAGAATTAAAGTTATTCTTGTCGGTCAGGAATTAGGATACTAGAAATAAACTTGTATTGTCTCTAAAAAAGTGTTAGTTTAAAAACAAGCTTATTTCTTAAATAAAAAAAATATATATCCAAGAGGGATTGTTTATGTCTTCAGAAACAAAAAATATTACAACTAAACGTTCAGATTATATTTCCTGGGATGAATACTTTATGGGCGTAGCTAAAATGTCCAGCTTCCGCTCAAAAGACCCTAGTTCTCAGGTTGGCGCCTGTATTGTTAGTGAAGATAATAAAATTCTCTCTATGGGTTATAACGGTTTTCCTCGCGGCTGTTCAGATGAAGATTTTCCATGGGCCCGCGAAGGAGACACCCTTGATACAAAATATGCCTATGTAACACACAGTGAACTAAATGCCATTTTGAATTATCGTGGTGGTTCTCTTGAAGGCAGTAAAATTTTTGTAACCCTTTTCCCTTGCAACGAATGTGCAAAAGCAATAATTCAGGCCGGAATTAAAACTGTAGTTTACGCAGATAATAAATACGATGGCACCCCATCCGTAGAAGCTTCAAAGCGCCTCATGAATGCTGCAGGGGTTCGCTACTATCAGTATCAGCCATCTGGAAGAAAACTAGAAATCAACCTGTAATTATGAAAAACAAATCTCCTCTTCTTTTTGCATACCTGCTTTGTCTGTCAATATTTGTTATTGGCTGTACATCTACTAAATTAGACAGACAACTTGCAGAAACATCTCTACATTATCTAATCGAAGAAAATCTGACTCTTGATCCTCCTTCTAAGAACTATCAATACATTTTCTTACGACTTTATGACCCTAAATACAGCGACCCTCTTTATATCGGGAACCTTTTAAAAGCAGGCATTGCAATCACAGAAGTTGGTGAAACAGCACTTAGTCATGCCTCTATAAATACAAACCTTTCTGATTATTATTATGGACTCACAACAGGTGGAAAATTTAAGCTTGATATAGAATCATGTACAAATATTGCAGACCAAAAATTCATGGGAAAATGCAATCCTACTACTTCCACTCAAATAACTTATGCATTGAAAGTTACTAAAGAAGAAGCCGCAAAAATTAAAAAAGATTTAGAAACCTATATCGTTAACCCTAAACTTGGTTACGATACCTTCCAAAACTTTAAAATTGGTTTTTATGAAATAGGACGTAAGTTCTTTACACCCAAAAAACACAGAGGACTAAAAAAGAACTATCTGCCTTTTGTCCGCAAAAAGGATGTAAAAAATTTCGTTTGCTCAACTTTTATTTCTTATGTTTTGATTAATAACGTTCCCTCGATTGCACAATGGTTTGAATCACACCATATAGATTACAACTACATTGGCGTTAGTGATTTAGCACAAATTCCAGGAATGGTACGCATATTTTCTTCAACTTGGGAAAATTATACCCTTGCTGCTAATGAATTTGCAAAATCTTACCCCGAATTCAAACAATATTTGAACAATTAAATAAAAAATGCTAATATAGGGCAATTTTACTAATACTAAATAACTTTCGTATAACTAAAGTTTTCAAGGGGTCAAAATGATTATCGATTTTCACTGCCATATATATCCAAACAAAATTGCCGCAAAAGCATCCAAGTCTGTCGGCGATTTTTACAACTACCCAATGAAGTACAGCGGAAGCCCAGAAGAACTTCTTGAAAGCGGCTCTAAAATCGGTGTAGATAAATATGTCATTTTGCCGGTAGCAACCAAGGCAATGCAGGTGGAACCATCGAACAATTTTGTGATTGAACAGTGTGAAGAACACCCAGAGTTTATCGGCTTTGGAACAATCCACCCAGACTATGATAATTACGAAACAGAACTTAAACGCGTAAAAGCAGCAGGCCTCCGCGGAATTAAACTCCATTCCGATTTTCAGAAATTCCAGATTGACGCAACCCGCATGGATTCCGTTTATGATTTAATGATAGATTTAGGGCTCCCTTTAATCATGCACGCCGGCGACTGCCGCTACGACTTTTCCGGTCCTCAGCGCATCCTAAACTTACACAAGAAACACCCAAAACTCACCCTTATTGCGGCTCATTTTGGCGGCTACACAGAATGGGATGAGTCCATGAAATACCTGGTTGGCCAAGACATCTACTTTGACACTTCCAGCACCCTGGAATGGCTCCCCGTAGAAAAAGCCAACGCCATGATCCGTGCCCACGGCGCCGAACGCTTCCTCTTCGCTTCCGACTTCCCAATGTGGGACCACGAAGGTGAACTGGAACGCTTCAACCGCCTGGACCTCACCGATCGCGAACGCGAAATGATTTTCCACGAAAACGCTGAAAAACTGTTAGGTCTATAAAAAACTTGAAAATCCTCTAAACTCTGATAAAATTGTTAGTATATTTAAACGATTTAAATTGTTGTGAGGTTTTTATGGCAATGAGATTGGTAACCCGTTCAGACTTTGACGGACTTGCTTGCGGAGCCCTTCTGTTAGAAGCCGGTATAATAGATCACTGGAAATTTGCACATCCAAAAGATTTACAGGATGGACTTGTTCCTGTAGACAGCAATGACTGTCTTGCTAACGTTCCTTTTGTAGAAGGTTGCGGACTTTGGTTTGATCATCATTCCAGCGAATTTGAAAGAAACGAACTTAAAGGAAAATACAAGGGAGAAAGCCGTATTACACCTTCATGTGCAAGAATTATTTATGAATACTACGGTGGAAAAGAAAAATTCCCTAACTTTGACGACATTATGGAAGCCGTTGATAAGGTTGACTCAGGAAACCTTACAATTGACGAAATACAGAACCCAGAAGGCTGGATTCTCGTTGGTTTCTTGATGGACCCACGAACCGGACTCGGCCGCTGGCGCGAATTCACTGTATCAAACTATGCATTAATGGAAAAACTGATGGTTGCTTGCCGCGATAAATCAACAGAAGAAATTCTTTCAATGCCAGACGTAAAAGAACGTATTGAAGTTTACAACGAGCAGACAGAAAAGTTTAAGGAGATGGTAAAGAGCCACACAAGCGTAGAAGGTAACGTTATCATTTCTGACCTGCGCGGTGTAGACCCAATCTATACTGGAAACCGTTTCATGATTTACAGTATGTATCCAGAGCAGAACATTTCTGCATGGATTGTAAACGGAAGAGGCGGTGAAGGCTGTTCTGCTGCAGTTGGTTACAGTATTTTGAACAAAACCAGCAAAGTAAACGTCGGAAGCCTTATGCTTAAATATGGCGGCGGCGGACACGAAAAAGTAGGAACCTGCCAGTTCTCAAACGAAAACATGGCAACAGATTTGCCAAAAATGCTCGAAGAGCTTAAGGGTTTGGCAAATAAGTAAAAACTTGCTACAATAAACGGGCTGTCGAAAAGGCAGCCCAATTTTTTTGTGGTGGGAATATGAAAAATAAAGTCTTCTTAGAAGGAATGCGAGATGGCCTTCCAATCGGTCTTGGCTATTTTGCAGTTGCCTTTTCTTTAGGTATTGTCGCAAGAAATGCCGGTCTAACTCCAATCCAGGGATTTATTGCAAGCTTTTTTAATGTAGCTTCTGCAGGTGAATATGCACTCTTTACTTCAATTCAATCAGCAGCTTCTTACATAGAAATTGCCGTAATCACCCTTGTTGTAAATGCCCGCTATCTGCTTATGAGCACAGCGCTCACCCAGCGTTTTGACCCAAAAACACCTTTAATTCACCGCTTTTTTATAGGCTTTGGTGTAACAGATGAAATATTTGGAATTACAATTGCTAGACCCGGATTTATAAATCCAATCTACAATTACGGGGCTCTTTTAATCGCTGTCCCACTCTGGAGTCTTGGAACTTCTCTTGGCATCATAGCAGGAAACTTCCTTCCAGCCAGAGTTGTAAGTGCCCTCTCAGTTGCCCTCTACGGTATGTTTCTTGCAATCATAGTTCCACCCGCAAAAAAGAACCTCGTAATCATGATTGCGGTTCTTATCAGTTTTGCTACCTCTTATGTTTGTAGTAAACTACCAATCGTTAGTCAACTTTCAGGCGGAACTCGTACAATAATTCTTACAGTCCTAATCGCATCAATTGTTGCTTTAATCAAACCTATTCCAGATACAAATGATAGCCCAGAAAATAAATTGTCTAATCGTGAAACATCTGACACACAGGAGAAGTCCGAATGACAACCTATACATACATTTCAATTTTCACTGCTTTTTTTGTTTCATACTTAATTCGTGTACTTCCTCTTACCCTTATAAGACGCCCAATTAAAAACCGATTTATCCGTTCATTTCTTTACTACGTTCCATATGTAACGCTAGCAGTTATGACATTTCCTGCAATCGTGGAAGCCACACAATCCCCTATTGCAGGCATTATAGCTTTGGCCGTTGGAATCATCCTCTCTTACTTTGGAGCAGGACTCTTTCCAGTTGCCTGTGCCTGCTGTGCAGTTGTTTTTGTAGCAGAATTTTTCTTAATATAATTTTATTGTTTTATTAACAATAATCGTATAACATTATTTTTGATTATATGGATAACTACAAAAATACATTCTTAAAGAAAATTCAGTTTATCTTAAACATGGTAACAGCTTATGGATTCTATCGCATACCCAAAGACTGGTGGGACATTGCTACAACTAAAACAAATTTAGATCCTAAAAAACAACAAGTTCATGAATATGGAACTGTTTTTGTAATTGAAAGACTAGATCAGAAATATAACAAAGAATATCAAGAAATCTTAAAGAAATGTTTTATTAAAGTAAAAGAAGATAATGTCGGAATTTATTATCAGCTCAAACAAAAGTAAGAGGATTTTATGAAAAATATTCTTTGCGTAGGAAATGTTTCCGTAGATATTAAGGCTTATTCCGCAGAAGTAGACGACACAGAAGCTTACCGCGAAGGTTCCATCGAGCTTGTTCCAGGTGGAGTTGGACGCGGTATGGCAATCAATTTAAAGCACTTGGGATTAAACACCTTTATTCATTCCGTAGTTGGAAAAGATATTTTTGGTGAATATCTTAGAAACGGACTCAATGAAGAAGGAGTAAACACTACACTGCTTGCAGAAAGTGATGACCGTAAAACAGCACTTTTTTCTGTTATGGCAAGCCGAGGAAAAAGCGCAACCTGTGTTTATTCAACTCAAATCCTAAAAGAAATTACTTTTACAGATAAAGTACAAAAGGTGATTGAAGACAACAAGATTTCTGCAATTGTGATGGACTCAAACCTTACAGAAGAAACTCTTGCAGACTTCTACGAATACAAAAAGAACCATCCGGAAGTTTTTATTTTTCAGAATGCAACCGCTCCAGATATCGCAAAAAAAACAATGCAATATGCACCACTCATAGATTTATTCGGCTGTAATGAATACGAAGCAGCTGCTATTTTGGGTGAATCTTCGGTTCTCCCAGACCTTACCACTGCAGATAAATTCCAGTCACTCGGCTATAAAAACTTCATAATTACCTTTGGTGAACAGGGCGTAATGGTAAGAATCGGCAACGAAACCTGGAATGAACCGCCATACACCCCATCTCAGATTGTGGACACAATTGGTGCCGGCGACGCTTTTGCATCCGGATTTTTGATGGGCTTCCTGGATAACGAACCCGTAAAACGCTGCATTCATTATGGTTTAGCTTGCGCAAAAGAAACCCTGCTCACACGCCAAACCGTAAGCAACAAACTCTCAAAAAGCTTTTTGGAGTCGTATTAATAGCATGTTCGACTACCTTTTCTTTGATCTGGACGGCACTCTCACAGACCCAGCCCTGGGCATTACAAACTCTTTCAAATATGCCTTAGATTATTTTGGTGTGGAAATCCCAAGTTACGAAACTCTTTGTACCTTCATTGGACCACCACTCCAAGATACCTTTAAAAATCTGCTTCACTTTGAAGATGAAAAAATCCCGGAAGCAATCAAAAAGTATCGCGAATATTTTGCAGAAAAAGGACTCTTTGAAAATTCCGTTTACCCAGGAATCCCGGAACTTCTTTCCACATTAAAGCAGAATGGAAAAAAACTGGTAGTCGCCACTTCAAAACCAGAAGATTTTTCTGTCCGCATAATCGAACACTTTGGGCTCACACAATATTTTGAAAACGTCTGTGGCAGCCTCAAAGATGAAACTCGCACAAAAAAAGACGAAGTAATTGCCTACGCAATTGAGCGAAATGGCATTACAGATAAATCAAAAATCTTGATGATTGGTGACCGCAAACACGACATTCTGGGCGCCAAAAAAGTAGGCATAAAATCCTGCGGAGTTCTTTTTGGCTATGGCAACCGGGAAGAGCTGGAAACAGCCGGTGCTGACTTTATTGCAGAAAATGTTTCACAATTAAAAAGTCTCTGCCTCTAAAAGAATATTTAATTAATTGCCACAACTAATTCACCGATATAAAACTTATAGAAAAGAAAATTTAAACTAACAATCGGTAGTCAAAATAATGGCAGATAAAATTACAAAAACATCATCATCTTATATCATCCCAGCAGACTTCCCAGACCTGGACGTTATTCGCGTAGACGACACTTATTACATGGTCAGCACCACAATGCACTTTATGCCCGGCTGTGTAATCCTTCGTTCCTACAATCTTGTTGATTGGGAACATGCCGCATATGTTTATGATGCACTGGAAGAAACTCCAGGCGAAACTCTGCAGGATAACAAAGGCGCATACGGAAAAGGAATGTGGGCTGCAAGCTTGCGATACCACAAGGGAAAATTCTATGTTTGCTTTGTTGCAAACGACCTTCACAAAACTTTTCTCTTTACAGCAGATAAAATTGATGGCCCCTGGCACCGTTCCGAAATCAAAGGTTTTTATCATGATATGTCTCTTCTTTTCGATGATGACGGTCGCGTATACTGCGTAAGCGGAAATACAGATATTATGCTCACAGAATTTGAGCCAGGTTTAAGCGGACCAAAAGAAGGCGGAATTCAGAAGGTAATCATCCGTGATGATAGAGAAAAAGTCATTCTAGGCTACGAAGGCAGCCATATTTATAAAATCAACGGAAAATATTACATCTTCTTTATTCACATGCCAAAAGGCAAAATGCGAACAGAAGCATGCTTTGTTTCAGATAAAATTGATGGTCCATACACCGGAAAAGACGTTCTTTCTTGTGATTTAGCAGGATGGAACAGCGGAGCAGCTCAAGGGGGGATTGTCCAGGATACCGAAGGAAATTGGTTTGCAATTTTATTCCAGGATCACGGAGCCTTGGGAAGAATACCAGTTTTAATGCCTGTTCACTTTGAAAATGAATTTCCAGTATTTGCAGACAATGGAAAAGTACAGGAAACTGTTACCGTACTGGATAATCGCCCGGAATATAAATACAATCCTCTTTTTAGTAATGATTTTACAAATCCAGCCTGGCAGTGGAATCATATTCCAAATAAAAACCTTGTAAAGGTAGATGCTCATTCATTTACCGTAAAAACTGACAAAGTATGCAAAAACATAGTTCAAGCCGCAAATACTCTGACACAAAGAACATTTACAGAGCATTGCAGCGGAAATGTTACTCTAAATGCATCTAATTTGAATAATGGCGATATTGCAGGTCTCTGTGCCCTGGAAGGTGAATACGGATTCATTGGAATCACAAAAAAAGACGATAAATTCTACCTGATTGCTGCAGAACATAAAATTCCATACAGTCCCTGGTCTATGGGAGTTTATGACGAGGAAGAAGCAAATATTATTGCAGAAAAAGAAATAAATACAGACGAAATAACTCTAAAAGCAACATTCTCTCTAGAACACAATAAAGAAAATGTTCAATTCAGCTATTATGATGCAAATACACAAAAATACGAAAACTTTGCGCCTGCAGTAAAACTTAGATATACATTAGACCAATTTGTAGGTGTTAGATTTGCATTATTCTGTTATTCAACAGAAAAAACTGATGGTTCAGCAACATTTTCAAATTTTAATATTGATTTATTGTAATTGATTATTTATCTATAAATCCTGTGATATTTCACAGGATTTTTTTTATTTACGACCGTTTATTAGTTTTATTATAATGACTAACAAACGGTCGTTAAACAAAGTATTTGTTTCACATGAAACATTAAATTACACACGAATTGTTTATTAATTCTAGTTTATACTGTTTCATGTGAAACATATGTCAGCCTTATTATAAAACAAACATCTATTTCATAATAAATTGTGTTTCACATGAAACACTGTACAATACCTAAATTATCTTCTACAACTCCCCTACCCTACTCAAAGATTTTATGAATAGATTCTCTGATACTTTACAATTTAATTATTTCCAGAAAATTCTTTCATAGGCTGTAATTCAAACCATTCTCAATTGTTTCATGTGAAACAAAAATCAATTATTAGATTACCCCTATTCTTAGTAAACACTTCTTACAATTCTGATTTTTTTGTATTTCAAATTTCTATGTTTCACATGAAACATTATTCACAGATACTTTTCCACAAATCCACAGAGTTATCCACATTGTGAATAATTTATAAACAAAGAAATCCACAATTGTGGAAAACTTGTTTAAAATGTGGATAACTTATTTTGAATGTTTTTGGAGAGTATTGTTTCACATGAAACATTTAAAATAAAAGAGCTGACCGGAATTACTCCAGTCAGCTCTTGCCTGATGTATATAGACACCCTTGAACTAAGCATTAATAAAATATAGTTCTTACCCTTGTCTACTATTATCAATCAATTTCATTTCTTTGTCAACACAAAGTACAAAGAAATTTTAAACTACCGAACGATAGTTATTTTATTCTTCATCTTTGTCCTGAACTTTATCAAGCCCTACAATGTAGTCTGGTTCTGTAACACGTACAACATTTACACCAGATGCTCCTGTACCCTGCTCTTTAATATCAGTTGCTTTAAAGCGCAATGTCTTACCCTGGCTAGTCATACATACTACTTCATCAGAATCTTTTACATTGATTGCACCAATAATTTCACCCTTAGATTCTGTGTTTCCAAAAATTCTCTGTCCACCGGTTCCACGACCGTGTACAGAATAAAGATCGAATGAAATGCGTTTTCCTACACCCTTCTCTGTAAGGAGAATCATGTTTGCATCTTCTTCAACTTTTACAGCTGCTGCAATTTCATCACCTTCAGAAAGCTTCATTCCCTTGATACCACAGCTTGCACGTCCCATAAGACGAACTGAATCTTCTGTAATACGCAGAGCCTTTCCACGGCGAGAAATCAACATTACTTCTGAGTTACCTGTTGTAGGAATGGCACTAATCAGCTTGTCGCCATCATTAAGCTTAATACCGATGATACCACGGGTCTTTGCATTAGCGAACTCTGTAGAACGAACCTTCTTTACAACACCCTGTGCAGTTGTCATGAAGAGGAACAAATCTTCTGAGAACTCTTTGAGTGAAACTACTGTTGTAATTTCTTCGTCTGGACCAACCTGGAGCAATCCCTTGATATGAGCACCACGGGCTGCCTTTTCACTTTCTGGAATCTCATGAATCTTCATCCAGTAAGCACGTCCTAAGTTAGTTATAAATAACAAATGTTCCTTCGTTGAACCGATAAAGAGCTGATTAACAAAGTCATCATCAAGAAGGTTTGTACCGTTACTTCCGGTTCCTCCCCTACCCTGCTTCTTGTACTTTGTAACAGGAACACGTTTGATGTAACCCATGCGGGAAATCATAACAACCATGTCCTCGTCTTTAATCATATCTTCTACGTTAATCTGTTCAACTTCGTTTGCAACAATTTCTGTTCGGCGGTCATCACCATACTTTTCTGCAAGGCTTCTTGTTTCATCTTTAATCAAACTAAGAATCTTGTTATGGTCTGCTAACAAACCTTCAAGGTAGTCAATCAAAGCCTGAAGCTCTTTTATCTCTTTCTGCAGATCTTCAATGAGCAGGTGTGTAAGGCGCTTGAGCTGCATATCAACAATTGCCTGTGCCTGTTCATCATCAAAGTTGAATCTCTTTTCGAGTTTAAGTTTTGCATCCTCTGTATTTTCAGAAGACTTGATTATCTGAATAACTTCATCAATGTTGTTGATTGCAGTAATCAGAGCTTCCAAAATATGCATGCGGTGTTTAGCAACTTTTAAATCATAAATTGTGCGGCGAGTAATTACTTCGTCTCTGTGATTTACAAAGTGCTGGATAAGCTGCTTGAGTGTAAGAACTTCTGGTTTAAGATAAGTTGGCGCAAGTGTAAGCATGCCTGGCTCATCATAACGTGGAGCTCCTTCTTTTACCTGTGGAACAAGTGCAAGATTTATAACACCAAAGTTTGACTGTAATTCTGTTTTTGCAAAAAGCTGATTAAGAACAATTTTTGTGATTGCTCCTTTTTTCAGATCAACTACAAGGCGCATACCAGAACGGTCTGATGATTCATCATTGGCATTTGTTACACCGTCAATCTGCTTATCACGAACAAGCTCTTTAATACGGCGGATAATGTTTGTTGTATTTACTCCGTATGGAACTTCTGTAAATACAATTGATTCACGACCGTGTTTGTCTGTTTCAATTATAAACTTTGAACGGATAACAATTTTACCGCGTCCTGTTGTATATGCTTTTTTAATTCCGCTTGTACCGTAAATAATACCGCCGGTCGGGAAGTCCGGACCTTTGATATATTTCATTAAGCCTTCAACGGAGATTTCTGGATCATCGATATAGGCACAGATGGCGTCTGAAACTTCGCGAAGGTTATGTGTTGGCATGTTTGTAGCCATACCAACGGCAATACCTGTTGTACCGTTACAAAGCAGGAATGGAAATTTAGAAGGA
>JAEEGH010016443.1_pt1 | contig 15911 bp, 12 predicted proteins | sample 9134181 | NCBI WGS metagenome assembly JAEEGH01 (sample SAMN16246544, study PRJNA631951) | gut metagenome | biome: gut microbiome; feature: rumen; material: DP-attached | host: Bos | place: Iran: Karaj | collected 2018-10
TGCTTTACAACAGGCTGTCCTTTTTTATATCCCACTTCAAGGGCTATAGTACTAAGTTTTTTATCCACGGCTTAAAGCCCTCCTAGCAACCAACATATAAATAACTACTGGAGCAAGAAATACAGCTGTCACTGCACTAATACTTACTTCCGTAGGCGCAAATGCGGTACGAGCTATACAATCGCAAAGCAAAGTAATTATGGCCCCTCCAAAGAAACATGCAGGAATCATAATTATAGGCTTTGCTGTCTTCATTGCTCCTCTCATTATATGAGGCACTGCTATACCAACAAATGAAATTGGTCCGGCAAATGCAGTTACAGTTGCAGATAAAATGCTGGAAAGTAGAATCAATATCACTCTAAGGTGTTTGATGTTAACTCCCATATTTCTAGCATAGGCTTCACCAAGCTGGTACGCCCCAATTGGCTTTGACATTACAAATGAAAACACAAGCGCTACTGTAACTATAATTACTGAAATAATTACATGCTCCCAGCTTATACCTGAGAAGCTTCCTAGTGACCAATTATGAAGATTTACAATATTTGAATCATTTGCAAATGTAATAATAAACTCTGTGACTGCTGAGCAAATATATCCAATCATTACTCCACATACCACTAACAAAGACATATTTCTAACCTTACCTGCCAACATCATTACTATTCCCATAGCAATTAGTGAACCTATGAATGCTGCTACGACCATGATAAACGAGCTTATGTAAACACCCTGTCCTACCAAGACAACCATGCAAATTGCAACGAACAGCTTGGCACCTGATGAAATTCCAAGTACATATGGACCAGCAATAGGATTTCCAAAGAAAATTTGAAGCAAATATCCAGATACTGAAAGAGCACCTCCTAGAATTACTGCAGCAATAATTCTAGGAAGTCTTATTGATATGATAATTTTTCCAAACTGAACATCTCCTGGCGAAATCAGAGATTTGATAATCTCACTTACGGTAATATCCGCACTGCCAACTCCAAGACTAAAAATAAAGCAAATTAATAATAGTAATGCCATTGAAATAAAAAGGCATGAAAATCTCTTTTTCTCTGAGTTCATAGCTACTCCTTCAGTTTGTAAAAACATTCTCCCGATTTGTAGGAATCTGTAAGTATTAAATGCAGTTCCTCTATAAATTCTGCCACACTTGTGGTCTTTTGGAAATAGCCTTCCCTTAAACAGTAAACATTTTTATTCTTCACAGCTTTGAAATCTGCCAAGGATGGTGCGGATGAAACTAAATCCTCTACACTTTCAAGCTCTCCTTCAATAGTGCTGTTATAAATAAGAATATCAGCGTCTACTGCTCCAATATAAAAATCTTCCATTGAAATCTTCATTGTAGATAAGGCGTCTTCTGAATTAGAAAGATTCTCCGGTACATAAGTAGCCCCTGCCATATCTATCATAGAAGAAATATAGTCACCATTTTTTCTAACTGTAATCTGACCATTGGAATTTACAGAAAAGAATGCAACTGTAAGTCCAGTCTCTTCCATATCCATAACAGCTTTTGTTCTAGCTACCTGGGCATCGAATACTTCCGTCGCAGCATCAAGCTTGCCATACAGCACGCCATAAAGCTTAATCCACTCAAGTCTTCCCAATGGTGATGTCTCATAGCTTGAAGTCTCAACCATAACTGGTATTCCAAGGCTTTCAAGCTTTTCCTTTACTTCAGGATTATGGTATATCATGGTGTTTTCTATGGCAAAATTGCAACCATCTGATACAAGTAATTCATAATCAGGAGCAGAATACTTTCCTGCATATAAAATATCACCTGCTTTAATAGAAGACGCAGCCTCATCTATGTACCAATCCTTTGAATCAGTGCCAGAAAACTTAATGCTATCAAGACTGTCTGTATTAACTATCAAATCCATTACTGATGTGGAAACAAGATATGTTTTATCAATATCAGAAAGAACCTGGATGTTATTCGATAATCCTGTAATCTCAGCTTCAAAATCCTGTAAAGGTCTTAGGAAATACTGATTAACGCTTGCCCCTGTAATTGTTATGAATGCATACTCCCCATTGTTGTCGTCAGTATAATAATCAACGGTGAAATCCTTGGCGTAATCAAGATCCAATGATTCTTTATATTTTAGGTTGCCCAAACTATAAGTATCATCTGAATCTGCTTTTGTATCTGTAGATTCTTTGGCTTCGTCGTCCCCATTTTCACCAGGAGCATATACCGTCAGCTCATACTCTATCTCATGAGGAGTGCTCATAGCTGTAGTGTCACCAATTACAGTAAAAGGCTCATCAAATTCCGAAAATGGTATCGTAAATACGGAGTTCTCATCTACAGCTGCCTCATTATCATATTTGACATCATCTACTAGCATGTAATCATAGTGAGAGCTTGACCATACAAGCTTAACAGTCTTTTCCTCACCCTCCACTAAAACTGTGGCTGGCGATTCTACCGTAGCCTTTCCACTGCCACCTGTAAGTGTAACATTACAACTATACTCACCATCTGTGATTTCGTCTGTTTTATTCTCTATTTCGTTATTATTAAAAAAGCTGCAGGCTGTTAAACTAATAGCCAGCGCTGCAGCAAAAATGAATTTCTTTTTCATAAATTATTATTCTGCTAATTCAGGATTTGAAACTGAAACCTTATGGTCATACCAGCTTCCACTTTCTCCTAATAATGCTAAATCAAATTCCTTATCTAATGCTTCAACAGGAATGTCAAAGCCATATACAGTTTCTGTTGTTCCATCTGAGTATGTTACCTCATCCTCTGTTGGCTGAAGCCAATTTGCTTCGTCTTTTTCTGCATCTGCAGCTGTACCAAGATAAAGGTTAACAATCTTCTTTGAAACTAATGATACATGAATAGACATCTTACCATTCTTAACTGTAAGCTCGCCCTTACCGTTTTCAGCTTCATTTACATGAAACATGCTGCTGTCTGTTGTAAAGTCAGCAAGATATGTCTCGCCTTCCTTAAGCTCGTCTGTATGTGCAGACTCTGTTGGCTCAACACCTGTAGCATCAGATGTGTGCTGAACGTAGATAGCCTGAACATCTGCAATTTCACCAAGGCCTGCAATCTGGCACTCTACAGATTCAAATGAACCATCTGCCTCGAACATTGACTTCCATGAATCCTCATCATCACCAGCCATATCGTTGTTTGCATGATCACCAGCAACAACCATAAGTGGACGAAGAACAACCTTTGTATAACCAGCTTCCTTAACTGCAGCGATGATGTTCTCGCAAGAAGTCTCTTCTGGCTCACCCTCTACAGTACCAATAAATACGTTTTCGTAGCCGAGTTCATTCATCTGTGTCTGCATCTGGCTGTATGTAACCTTTGCAGTGTGGCTTGTACCGTGTCCCATGAATACAAATGCAACACCATCTTCAGCTGCTGCTTCTCTGCTTTCGAAACCACCATCAGCAACTGCCTCTGCTGTAATAGCCTTTGCAACTGTTTCTTTATCAGCATTTACTTCTGTAGAATCTGCTCCTACCTGGCCCAGAAGTGGCTCAGCAATCTTTATAGATTCAAACTTATCAGCATATTCTTCAACTGTTGCTGTTAATTCATCATACTCAGCGCCGTGCATCAAATGTGTTGGTTGAACAACAAGGTTCTTTACACCATTTGCAACTGCTCTATCAAGAGCCTGCTCCACATTATCAATCTTTTCATTATCACGAGCCTGAATGTGATTGATAATAATCTGTGATGTAAATGCACGTCTTACAGACCAATCAGGATATGCAGCAGCAATTGCCTTTTCAACCCCGCCAATATCAGCAATACGACTATCATTAAATGAAGTACCAAAGCTTACAACAAGGATTTCATTCTCACCAATCTCATCCTGGTTTAAAGGATCATCCTTAGACGCATCACCTGTATCTCTTCCGAAATAATCTGGATCTGCATACTCACCCTCTACAAGCTCCTTCTGAGCATCTGTAAGAGCATCCCATGCTTCCTTTGCAGCTGTACACTGAGCATCTGTCTCATCTGTTCTTTCCTGAACATAGATTGCATCAATAAGCGCTGCTACATTATCTGCTGCCACTTGATCATCAATCTCCTCTGTCTCTACACTTTCCTCTGTAGTCTCAGCCACATCTGCAGACTTACCGCAAGCAGAAAATACAAATGCTGCTGACATGAAAAGTGCTAAAATCTGTAAACTTCTCTTTTTCATGATTTCCTCCTATAAAATCGTTCAAATTAAAAATTTGCAAAGGAACTCACGAAAAGAAAAAGACTGCCAAAGGCAGTCTCTAATCAATCAAAACACAAAAACATGAGGCAATTAGCCTCCAAGATTCATGCGAATAATGATTCGAGTCCCGCAAATCATAATTACAAGAAATAGGCAGGTCTCCTGACTTCGATCATCGCACGCTTTCTCTTCCCAAGAATACTCAGTGATATGAAAGCGAACTCCCTAACACAGTGACGGCTTCGCTCTGGATTCTCACCAGATTCCCTTTTCACCCATACGTACCTAAATACTATGGGCACCTAAATCCTATGAACGATATAAATTTCTTAAAGAAAATACCACATTTATATTTGAGTGTCAAACCTCTATCAGTCCTTTGCGATTGATAAAATAGCCACTTCATAAGCCTTATATCCATGAATTGGGTTAACAGCTATTTTTCTGATAAAGTAGCTGGTGTAATAATCCTCATCCTGCATATTTTCTACATGAACCCACTTGTCGATATCATTACATTTATCCACCGCTTCCATGAATTCCTTTATAGGCTCCTTTTTCTGTCGAATCATGGCATTTCCCAAATCTACTTCATCCAGATATCCCATCTTCATAAGGAACTTTGCGAAGTTACGATTGTATCTAAGAATGTATGAGCTATCATCCCGAATTTCTAAAACACCAGTAGGAATCTGTCCAAAGAATTCATTAGCCTCCCAATTATAATCATTATTTACTATTGGTTCTATAATATTGATTTTGCCAACGGTTGCATAATATTCGCTTTCTTCGAAAATTTCTATAATATTACCAACTTTGGCGCCATAAATTGTATACCATTCATCAAGTGGGATAGGCTTTGCAAAGTAAAATCCCTGCATTTTGCTACACCCAACTTCTCGCAAAAATTTAACCTGCTCTATTGTCTCGACACCTTCTACAATTGTATCAATTCCCAGCTTTGTAATCATTTGTATAAGCTCTTTTACTATGACATGATTTTTCTTGGACATACCAAACTCACGCATAAAACGCATATCTAGCTTGATTAAATCAAAATCAAATTTTTGCAACATATTTAAGGATGAATATCCGCTACCGAAATCATCCATCCAAACCTTAAAACCTGCATCGTGGAATCTTCTAATCTGCTCAGAAACGAATTCCTCGTCCAATGTAGAGACGCTCTCTGTAATTTCTATGGTAATCATCTCTGATGAAATAGTTGAAGCTTCTACTCTCTTTTTTATTTCTTCTACAATATCGCATAATTCAAAATCATACTTAGAGAGATTAATAGAAACAGGAACTATCTGGAAGCCCTTCTTAACAACATCTTCCAAATCTCTTAATACGCATTCCAATATGTATAAATCAAGTTTATGAATAAGCTTTGCATCTTCCAGAACATAAATAAAATGATTAGGTGGAATAATTCCTCTAGCAGGGTCAATCCAGCGTGCCAACGCTTCCTCGTCGCATACTCTACCATTTACAGATCTCATAATCTGCTGATAATAAGGCTGAATCCATCCTTCTCTTATAGCCTTTTCAAAGGTATTAATTACATATTCATAGTGAGAAGCAACAACATGTGTGTTCTCATCGTAAAAAGCGTACTTTGAAAGGTAAGCACCTTTTTCCTTGTCGCTTACAATCTTTGCTCTGTCACAAGCGCTGCTGGCTGGAACATCCTCAAATGCCATGGAGTAAATACCTACATGTACTGGCAAAGTTTTGCCATCATTTGCCCGCTTAATATCTTTGAAAATGTTCTGAAGTGTAGCTTCAATTTCTTCCATCTGTGTAAACACAGCAAAATGGTCAGAACCCATTCTTCCACAATTTTCATTTGAGAAATACTTTCTTAAAATATCACCAAATGCACTTAGTAGGTTGTCCCCCTCCTTGAGTCCAAACTTCTCGTTGAAATATTTCATACCGGTAAAGTCAAAGAAAACTATACCAGGAGTTTTGCCCTCATCTATTATTGCCTGCTTGCCTGCATCTGCCAAAGCAAGGAAATATGACATGTTTGGTAAGCCTGTAAGAGTATCATAAAAATTATCTCTTATCAGACTTTCCTTTGACATCATGTCTTTGAAATTTGAAGCCAGTTTTTCTGTAAGGGGATTATCAAAATCTTCGCCCATGCCTTCCACCATATATATGGTACTGGAAAGCATAGTCCCATCCTCTGTAATGAAATGTTCACCATGAGAATGTATAATTACATAGTCATTAATGATATGTGAAAGTGTTCTGTAAACACAATCGAATTTATCTCCGCCTAATGCAAATTTCAATGCAGCATCTGCAACCCTTGCCTTATCATCTGGATGTGTATCCCGATACATGTCCTCGTCAAATAGCTTCGCGATGTTTTCTCGAGAATCCCCCATCAGCTTACACATTCCATCTGAAACAAGAAGTGTTACAACTCTTTTATCTATAAGCTGGTAGATTACAAGAGGAATATTAAGTTTCTCAAGTGCCTTTCTCTCTGTATCTTGAAACTGATATCTAGTCATTTTTCACCCTCCAACTGATAGAATAGATACTTATGCCTCATCAATACATCGATTATAAATAATTAATATGAATTAATTGTTAAAAATACATTCTTTTCCTCTTGTAAACTATTATTTTATATTGTAGTTTTCTCGAAGCTCTTTGGCCTTTCTCTCCACCTCTTCTATAAACTCTCTAGAAGACAGAAGTCTTGCCCCAGCTCCTCTGATGATTACCTGCTCTAGGCCATCAGAGGTTACAACTGTGATATCGTATTTTTTACCATGTTCATGGGTGAATCTCTCTATGTATGCATCGGCGGTCTGAGCCTCTGCTGTAAACACCTGATGTATATTTAAATAATCAGATGCTGTCACCTCATGACCTTTCACTCTGTAGGCATCAAAAACTGCAATTACATTGTAGTCTGTCATCGCTTTGTAATTGCTAAGGATATCAAGTAGCTTACCTCGTGCTCCGTCCAAATTGACATCAAGCACTTCCTTTAATTCCGGCCAAGCATAGATAAGATTGTATCCATCTACAAGTAGATACTTATCCCTGGCCTTTATCTCCTTTGGCGCTTTGTATACGTAATCTGAATCAACTCTTCTTGGTCTTGTGCTTTCTCCATAATGCCAACCCTTTTTAGGATTTTTACCCTGATTACTGTGGGTGGCGAGCTGAAGTATTTTGTCTATCTCATCTGGATCAAGCCATTCGTCTTCGCTGTGATTCATTCGCTTAGAATTAATAGGAATTTCATCATCCAGGGCTGAGTTGTTTTTTTCCTGTCTGCAAGGTACATGGCATCTATCCTTCACCTCATACCATGGAACAACTTCAGCTGCCCCGTGGGAGCAAAATACAGAAGCAGCCGGATTATCTATATCTGCTTCTGGATTATATCCGTAGGCTTCCATTACCTCATCTGGATTTTTGCATGCTAAATATCCGGCAAATGTAAGGTTGATGTGACCTTGTCCTTTTGTAAATGTCACAAGAACAGACTGATAGTTTCTAATCTGAGATGCTGGTGCATTTCCTCTGATAATGCTAAGACCACCATTATCCTCTGGCACCTCAAAGGAACCCTTCATATTTTCCACATCGGTCATTACTCTTCCGATTTGTTCTGACGGAACGCTGATTTCAAAATTAAAATATGGCTCCAGGATAGTTGTTCCAACCTCCATAAGGCCCTGTCTGATTGCTCGATAGGTGGCCTCTCTAAAATCTCCACCTTCGGTATGTTTGATATGGGCTCTGCCGCCAACAACTGTAAACTTTACATCTGTAAGCGGCGCCCCAATCGATACACCCAAATGTTCCTTTTCAAGAATATGGGTAGTTATAAGTCTTTGCCAATTGAGCGCCAGATCATCAGTAGAAACATCTGCATCCACCTGAATACCACTGCCTGGCTCTAAAGGTTCCATCAAAATATGGGCCTCTGCATAATGACGAAGTGGCTCAAAATGTCCTACACCTTCCACCTTATCCGCAACAGTCTCCTTGTATAACACGCCTGATTCAACAAACTCGCCCTTGATGACAAGCTCATTTTCTATTCTAGTGAGAATAATTTCTGTTTGAACTTCCCCCATCAAATTGAAGGTTATCTCCTCCAGCTTATCATTCCAGCTAACATTAAGAGATGGGTCCTCATCGTTAAATGCACTAAGCTTTGGATATGCAAGACGAGGCACAGTATCATCTGTGAAATTAAGTGTATATTTCAATACTGGATTTAAGGTCAACTCCGGTCTATTATCCTCCACTCCCATTCCTTCGCCGGCAAATGTAGCCTTAGGGCCGATTAATGCAACCACATCACCAGCCTTTGCCTCATCTATCTGAGTGTACTTAGCCCCAGAATAAAGCCTTATCTGATCAACCTTCTCACCATTTGGAAGTGTGTTCTTAACTTTTAAGCTTCCAGAAGTAATCTTGGCAAAGGTAAGTCTTGTATCTCGTGCGAGACTTTCGATTTTATATATTCTTGCGCCAAATTCAGTTCCCTTTTCCTTTTTCTCTCCCGAATACTTACTTAGCTTTTTCATAAAATCCAGAAGCTCTTTTACGCCTGAATCCTTAAGGGCTGAACCAGTTAAAACAGGGAAGATTTTCCTTGATATAATCATATCGTAAATACGATAATCAGAAAGCTCACCTGTCTCAAAAAACTCTTCCATTGCCCCTTCATCTTCTGCAGCAATATCCTCGTGATTTGAGAGAAGAACGCAGTTGCCACTAAGCTTTTCTTTGAGATTAGGAAGTAGAGAATCTGCCTCCACAGAAGGCATATCCATCTTGTTAATAAAAATGATTGTTGGAACTTTGTTTTTAGAAAGTAAATCAAAGAGAGTCTTTGTATGTGCCTGAACACCATCGGTGCCGCTTACAAGAAGAATTGCAAAATCCAGCGCCCAAATAGCACGCTCAGTTTCAGTTGCAAAATCCACATGACCTGGAGTATCAAGAAGTGTAATACTTCCCCCTTCCACGTCAAAAACAGCAGGCTTCGAAAAGATAGTTATCCCTCTATTCTTCTCCTGCTGATCAGTATCTAAAAAGGCGTCCCCCTTGTCTACTCGACCGGTGGACGCCAAAACTCCTGCGTTGTAAAGAACCGCCTCCGATAATGTTGTCTTACCTGCATCAACATGTGCAAGTATTCCCCATGTTGTATTCATTAGTTATACCCTCTAAAGCCTTTACCTATAATCTCGCTACTATTTGTAATTGCAATAAATGCACCAGGATGATTTCTTCTAATGTAGTTCTTAAGATCAACAGCCTGCTGTCTTTTAAGAATAGTTAGAATGATAGTCTTTTCCTGATGGCCATAAGCGCCCTCCGCTTTGTATATAGTGGCGCCCTTTCCTAGCTCCTCTGTAATATATTTTACAATTGGATCTGGATTTGAACAAATGATTGTAAAGTATTTTACCAGGTTAATATTTTCGATTGTCTCATCAACAACTAAAGACTTAGCTAATAAGCCTACACATGAAAATAAACCTGTTTGAATATTAAATACGAAACAAGCACAAACGACGATAAATACATCTGATAAGAACAATGCTGTTCCAATATTTATGCTTGTATATTTTTTAAGAATCATTGCAACTATATCTGTTCCACCAGAAGATGCACCTAAATTAAAGAAAACTGCAGATGCAAAGGCAGGCAAAGCAATTGCAAACATAAGCTCCAATACTGGCTCGTCAGTAAGTGGGCCATCCATTGGATGAATCTTTTCAAGAAGGCTTGGTCCTATAGAAACAAGCAAAGTGATGTATGTTGTTTTGATTCCAAATTCTTTTCCGAAAACAAAGAATCCAAGCACTAACAAAAAGATATTGATAACCAGGTTGATGTTTCCTGGAGTATGTGGCAAAAGCGCAGCCAACACAATAGAAATACCGCTGACACCACCAAACGAAAAATGATTTGGGAATTTAAAAAAGTAAATTCCAATAACCATAACAGCAGCTGCTATTGTAAACATTACATACTCATAAATATCCTGTTTGTGCATGTATATTTTATGTATCATACCTACGAAGTCCTTTCGGATAATGATTTTTGATTTGGCCTTTTACAGCCTTTCCCCACCCAATTGAATATCCATCAACTGTAATAAGAGTCCATCCATCCTTTACATCACATCTGATAGATTGCCCTGTAAGATATGCATCGATTTCGGCACTATCTGATGATAAGTTATGACTGTTAGTCACCTCGGATGGCTTAAGTGCCAAAGCCAGAGCATGACTTGGCTCGAAGCGGTTCTTTTTTAATGTACCTAAGAACAAGCCTCCTCTTAATACATGAAGACCATCAAAATCCGGACAGTCCTCTGGCAACATATAAAGCAAGTCGTTAAGTAATAGCAGGTTGCCTCTCCACTCCTTTGGATTTGTCATAGTCTCTTTAATGAATATTAAATAGTCATTTAATATTTTATCATTAATTTTCTTTAAGGAATAGGTTTCTCTATTATCTTTACATTCTTCATATCGATTATCAGCATCTGACTTTTCAAGTAAGGCTGCATAATGCCCCTCTCCCTTTACCTGATGTGGCCACAAACGCTGTTCCTTGTTTAGCTTCATGTCTGGATGTCTTGAAATGAAAGCAGCAACAGCTTCTTCGTCCTCAAGCTTTGCAAATGTACATGTGCTGTAGCACATTCTTCCACCTGGGATGAGCATCTCGTATGCTCTATCTAGAATCTCTGCCTGTCGTGCTGCACACATTTCAACAGACTCTAGAGACCATTCGCTACAAGCATCATGATTTTTTCTAAACATGCCCTCACCAGAACAAGGTGCATCCACCATAATCTTGTCAAAGTATTCCACAAAGCGCTCTGCAAGCTTATCTGGATATTCTGATGTAACAATACAGTTTTTGATACCAAGACGCTCCACATTTTCTGAAAGAATCTTTGCTCGATTCTTCATTGGCTCATTGGATACAAGAATGCCCTGGCCATTAAGATAGCCTGCAATCTGAGTAGATTTACCGCCAGGTGCAGCGCACAAATCAAGACAGAAATCCCCTGGATTTGGTGAAAGCATTTCTACTGGAAGCTGTGCAGAAGCATCCTGTATATAGTAAACTCCAGCGCTATGATATGGATGAAGACCTGGTCTTGTGTCCTCATCGTAATAATATCCATTTTGGCTCCACTCTACTGAACCTGTCAGCATATTGCTAATGGCAGCTTTTGCTGCATCGTCTGCCTTAATTGGATTAAATCTAAGGGCTGATATTTTGTTCTCATCATAAGAACGTAAAAACGCATGGAAGTCAGGACCTAGGTCCTGCTCCATGCGATTAACGAAATCAATTGGTAAAAATGTTTGATCAGACATTACATACGCTCCGGTGCTTTGAAGCCAAGAAGATCGATTGACTTCTCAAGAACTCCTCTTGTAAGCATGAGAAGCTTGAGATAGCTAGCCTTAACAGCTGCATCCTCCTCAGCTAAAATCTTTGTATCGTGATAGAATCTATTGAATGCATTAGCTAAATCATAGATGTATGCACAAATCTTGTGTGGTGCCATGTCCTCGTAAGCAGATGCGAGAGCTGCCATGAACTTTGTAAGCTCAAGCTGTAATCCTCTCTCTGACTCTGAGTGAGCTGGCAAAATATCGCCATCAACGCTGTCTACTCCAGCCTTAGCAAGAATAGACTTGCAACGAACGATTGTGTAAAGGATATATGGGCCTGTGTTACCCTCAGCAGATGTGAATCTGTCTATATCAAAGATGTAATCCTTTGAAGCCTGGTTTGAAAGGTCACCATATTTAACAGCAGAAAGTGCAACAACTGATGCTGTCTTTGCTGCCTGTTCATCATCCATTGTACCATTCTCTTTGATCTTCTCAAGCATCTTCTCTTCTACCTCCTGAAGGAGATACTCAAGTCTCATAACGCCACCCTGACGTGTCTTAAATGGCTTACCGTCCTTGCCGTTCATTGTACCAAATCCAACGAAATATAAGTTTTTATCAGCTGGAACAATGCCTGTCTTCTTTGCGCAACGGAATACCTGTGTGAAGTAGAGCTCCTGACGCTTATCTACTACGTAGATGATTGAATCTGGATTGTAGTCCTTCATACGCCATACCATTGTTGCAAGGTCTGTTGTATTATAGAGAGATGCACCATCTGATTTAAGAATCATACATGGTGGAACCTCTTTTGTATCTGTTTCTTCTTTAACGTCTACTACTAAAGCGCCCTCTGAAATGTAAGCAAAGCCATCATCCTTCATCTTCTGAACCATATCAGGGATGTAAGGCTGTGCATCGCTTTCGCCCTTCCAAAGATCAAATGTAACATCAAGCTTCTCGTAGTTTCTCTTAAGGTCTGTAACTGAAACATTAAGAATGTGAGAAAGAAGTGCCTGATATCCTCTTCTGCCATGCTGAAGCTCATATGTAGCTGTCATAGCGGCCTCTTTGTATGCTGGATCTTCCTTTGACTTTCCAGAAGCACATGGATAAATCTCCTCAAGCTCTGAAATAGTGAAAGGTGCTTCTGTAGGATACTCTCCTTCGAAGCTTTCATCAAAATATACAAGCTCTGGCTTGCGAAGCTTTAATTCTGTAATGATAAGTCCCATCTGAAGACCCCAGTCTCCAAGATGAACATCACCATAAACTTCATCACCCATAAAACGAGCTGTACGCTTAATTGACTCACCAATAATTGCTGAACGAAGGTGACCAACGTGAAGTGGCTTAGCAACGTTTGGTCCGCCGTAATCAATCATAACCTTCTTTGGTGTAACTACTTTATCCACACCAAAACGCTCTGCATCTGATGCCATACCGCTAACAAATGAAGCAATAAACTCATCAGAAAGGTTCATATTTATAAAACCTGGAGGACATGCCTCGCACTTAGAAAACATTGCATTATCAGCTAACTTTTCAACTACCTCGTTAGCGATTGCAATAGGAGCCTTTTTGTACTCCTTTGCTGCTGCCATTGCTCCATTACACTGAAACTGGCAAAGGTCAGGTCTGTTTGAAAGTGTTACCATTGCATATTTTTCATCGTAACCAGCTGCTTTAAAACCGGCGATGACGACTTCTTTTATTTGTCCAAGAATCTCTTTCATCTCGTCCTCCGTATATAATCTTAATCTTGCGGTGTTCAATTATACCACAAACTATTTATGCATACAATTAAATGAGCAATTAGTGCCAACTGATAAATATTATCAATTATAACAACTGTTTCTGTATTTAGTACTGCTCTAGTAGGTTTGTGTGGTATTATATGGAAGGTTGTGAAATTATATTTGTAGGGAAAGGACATAAGGTATGTTGGAAATTGGAATGAAGAATACCGCTGAGACGGTTGTGACAATTGATAATACTGCGAAGGCTTTTACTAGTGGGGCTCTTGAGGTGTTTGCGACACCTGCGATGATTGCTCTTATGGAGGAGACTTGCTGGAAAATGGTTCAGCCAGAGCTTGAGGAAGGACTTGGTACGGTGGGTACGAAGGTAGATGTTAGCCATATGGCTCCTTCAGCTATTGGTAAGACTATTATTTGTGAGACTACTCTCATTGAGATAGATGGCCGTAAGCTTTCTTTTGAGGTTGTATGTTCAGATGAAAGTGGTGTTGTTGGAATGGGTACTCACGAAAGATTTATCATCAATAACGAAAAGTTCCTTGCAAAAGCTAATAAATAGTAAAAAACGGCTAGCCATTTGGCTAGCCGTTAGTTTTATTCTTCGTCTGCGTTTAAAGCAGCATCAATAATTGACATTAATTCCATGGCACTGCGGAAGCTAAGCTTTTCATCACGGTCAGCCCATGTGACCTGGCCCTGCCATGTGTCATTTTCACATTTATTAACATGTACTACAAATGTACCTTCTTTTTTATCTGCCATAATAAGCACCTCCCACTGATATACTCTATGATAGCATATTGCCTGCCTAATGCCTATTCAAAATCTAATTCTATTGGACAATGATCTGAGCCCATAACTTCTGTATGTATCTTGGCATCCTTCATTCTTTCTTTTATGTCCTCTGACACTATGAAATAATCAATGCGCCAACCGGCATTCTTCTCTCTGGCATGGAATCTGTAAGACCACCATGAATAGATTTCTGCCTGGTCTGGATAAAAGTATCTAAAGCTGTCCACGAATCCAGCATTCAAAAGCTCTGTCATCTTGCCGCGCTCCTCATCTGTGAAGCCCGCATTGCGACGGTTTGTCTTAGGATTCTTGATATCTATTTCCTCATGAGCAACATTTAAATCGCCGCAAAGGATTACGCCCTTTTTCTTGTTAAGCTCACACATATAGGCTCTGAAATCATCTTCCCAAGTCATTCTGTAATCAAGACGCTTAAGCTCATTCTGAGAATTAGGTGTATAGCATGTAATAAAATAATAGTCCTCGAACTCGAGAGTTATTACTCTTCCTTCATGGTCATACTCTTCTATTCCAATGCCGTAGGTAACTGAAATTGGCTCCTGCTTAGTGAATATCGCAGTACCTGAGTAGCCCTTCTTTTCTGCATAATTCCAGTAAACATGATAGCCTTCCTTTTCAGAATCAAACTGTCCCTCGGAGAGCTTTATTTCCTGAAGACAAAAGATATCTGCGTCTACCTCATCAAAATACTCCCAAAAGCCTTTTCCTACTACTGCTCTAAGGCCGTTTACATTCCATGAAATAAATTTACTCATATAACCTCCAGCTCAAATTAATTAGTGCGTAGTGCATCAATAGGATTGAGATTAGCAGCCTGATGGCTAGGTAATATTCCAAATACGATACCGATTACCATTGAGAATACTACAGCTATAAAAGCCGCTGGCCATGATATTGCAACAGGTGTGCCACTCATAATGGATATTATTTGAGCAAGTCCAATACCACTAGCAACTCCAAGTACACCGCCCATGGATGTAAGTACGGCAGCTTCTGTAAGGAACTGTCCCATGATTTTACCTTTTCTAGCTCCAATAGCTTTCTTTAGACCAATCTCTGCTGTACGCTCTGTAACAGATACCAGCATGATGTTCATTACACCGATACCACCAACTAAAAGTGAGATTGCGGCAATCCAAATAAGCATTGAATTTGTTGATGATGAAAGCTGCTGAAGCTGCTGTGCCTGTTCCAGCAAATCCTTTGACTGATACTTGATTGTATCATCAGTTGGGCTGATGTATGAGTTCATAATGTCTGCAGTCTTCTTTCCTGCCGCAGTCATATCATCAGTAGAATTTGCTCTAACAAGTACATTTTCTGGCTCATCATACTTGTAGCTTATAGGCCAGGTTGAAAGTGGGATATAAACTGTTCCAGATTCGTCCTGCATATAAGTTTCATAATCCGAAATTGAGTTGATTGTAGGCTCAAATGTTGATCGTGATGCAACAACTCCGATTATAACATATGAATCCCCTTGAATCTCAAGGATTTTTCCTATTGGCTCATCGTTGTGAAGTAGCTCCTCTACCACACCGTCATCTATGACGCAAACTTTTTTGTAGTTTTTAAGCTCCTCTTCAGTAAAGAGTCTACCGTTTTTAACTGTAAGGTTGGCTGTTGAAAAATAATCAGTTTCAACACCCTTTACATAGCCACCGTTCATGGAATTATTC
>JAEEGH010016445.1_pt1 | contig 15909 bp, 7 predicted proteins | sample 9134181 | NCBI WGS metagenome assembly JAEEGH01 (sample SAMN16246544, study PRJNA631951) | gut metagenome | biome: gut microbiome; feature: rumen; material: DP-attached | host: Bos | place: Iran: Karaj | collected 2018-10
TGATTCCTGTCATGCCGGGGTGGTTGATGAAGACAGAAAACCTCACGTTACAGGAAACGGGAATGATTATGGGTGCGTTTGGTATCGGCATCTACCTGTTTGGTTGCCTCACATCCTATCTGGTACAGCGTTTCCGCAGGAATATCGCATGCATCTGGGCCATCCTGTTGATGGTTGTGATGTTGGGATGGCTCTACTATTTGGACTTACAGAAATCACAGTTCTTTGATTTCCCGATTCTGTTAGCTCAACGATTAGTACTTGGAGCGACCTTTGGTGTAGCACAGATGATTCTGTCGAGTACTTTGATTATCGATACTTGTGAGTCATTCCAACGTACGGAAGCCAACCATTCAGCTTCCTGGTTCTCGCGTTTTGCCCTTTCTATCGGGCCATTAACGGGTATTATCGTTGATCGTATGGCTGGCTTCAGTACTGTGTTGCTGGTAGCCATCGGATGTGCGTTGGCTGCCATCATCTTTATCCTGTTGGTTCATTTCCCCTTCCGGACGCCCGAGGAAAATGTGAGGGTGGTGAGTCTTGACCGTTTCTTCTTACTACAGGGCTGGCCACTGACCATCAATCTGATGATCGTGACGTTTGTGATGGGATTGCTGTTGTCGACGACGACTTCAGAATTATTCTTTGTGATGGTAATGGTGGGATTCTTGGTGGCATTGCTGGCCCAGCGTTTCGCCTTCCGTGATGCAGATATTGAGAGCGAGGTGATTACTGGTCTGGTACTGATAGGGGTAGCCCTTCTGATGATGCTGACCCGCCAACAGGCGATTGTGTCGTTTGCTGCTCCCATGTTCATCGGTTTTGGTCTGGGTATTATCGGCTCTCGTTTCTTGTTGTTCTTCATCAAACTGAGTCGTCATTGCCAACGTGGTACTGCACAAAGCACTTTCTTCTTGGCTTGGGAAAGTGGTCTGGCATTAGGCATCGGCCTTGGATATGGACTGTTTGAACAGCAGATAGGACTCATGCTGCAAGTCTCTCTCTGTACAACTGTCGCAGCACTTTTAATCTATCATTTCTTTACTCACCGTTGGTATATCAAGCATAAGAACCGTTAGGACATCCCTCCACAGAGGTGTGCATACGGACAATTGCTGCATCGTTTCCGTTCATCAGTAGGTGAAAAGCTGATGGCGGGATTAAAGATATCGCTGATCAGACTGCTTAGATGCTGCATATACGATTCTGAAACCGTCGCAATGTCATTGACGGGTTCATGTCCCAAGCAGAGGGTTGGATTGTAATCATCGCCGCTGGCATGCTGGATGAAGATCAGAGCTGGTGCCACAGGAATATCATGGGACTTCTGTCTGACGATATGGCTGTAAAGGAAAGCCTGCAGGTAATAGTCGCTATGGTCTTTCAGACTTTCTTGGGCAAAGATAGCGTCCACATCAGCAAGGGCCTTTAGTCGTCGACTACCGGTCTTATAGTCTATCACACGAACCTGTTCTTTACCATCAGGTGTCGTGATGCTGTCAAGACGGTCAATCATACCTCCAAGGGTTGTCGTGAACCTGTCGTTACCAGCGACGATTTCATAGTTGATCTTCACTTTTTTCTCGAGCCCCAAGATGGTGAAGGGCGCTAGACGGCGGTCGATTTCAAGCAGTTGTCGGATATATTTAATGATCACCTCCCGATTGATGATCTGAAGCCCATCGAGTGGGGGCAGACGACGGGTTGCATCCTTTATCTGGAACAGCTCCCGTTTGATGGCTTCATCGACCATACGCTCAATATCTACTTCGGTCTGAAGCAGGTATTCTATGTCTTTTGCTAATATCTGGCGGCTCTTCTGCATCAGTTTTTCATAAATAAGTTGGGCAGCCAAATGGAAGATAGTTCCGAAGGTACGGTTGTCGATCATATCTTCATCCTCATTGTCAGGCTCGATAATACCACTCACATAGTGATAGAAAAACTGCAGTTGACAGCGCATATACCGGTTGATGGCTGTTGGCGTCAGAAGATTATCTTCAAACCGCTTCCGAAGCAATTGCATCACAGCTTCTGTCTTGGCGACAGGTTGGAGCGTCTTTTGTATGGGGGCCTGACCAGCCTGCAGGGTCAGAAGATTGATGTTATGCCCGCTCTCAACCATCATCTGCAGCATGAAGCGTGACATCTCTCCCGTCTGACCGTCGTTGGTGGAATTGTTATAGACCAGAGTAATGTCGCTGGCCCGTTGTAATAACCGATGGAAGTAGTAGGCATAGATGGCCACCTTATGATCGATGGTGGTCAGGCCGTAGGCTTTTCGGATGCTATAGGGGATGAACGATGTGTCACTAAGTCCCTTCGGAAGATTGCCTTCATTGCAGGAGAGTAACAGGACATGTTCAAAGTCGATGTTTCGCGTTTCGAGAACGCCCATCATCTGTATGCCTTCAATGGGCTCACCGTGGAAGGGGATGCTGGTGGCAGAAACGATTTGCGTGATCAGTCGTTGGAGGGTGATGATGTCGACCTTTAAACTTCCACTCTCCACGAGGTCACTCAAACGGTTCAGAAGGGTGTACATACGGAACAGACTTTCCTGTGTCAGAGGAGAGGGCTCCACTTCCTCGGTGCTTATGTTTTTTGCAATGTGACGGATGACCGACATCAACCATAACAGGAGCGTGCTGTTAAACTGCTCTACACTGCCATGCTCCATGGAGAAGAGTAATTGAAGACCTTCATCCTTTGAAAGCAGGTCTGCGTCGGGGTAATAGATCTTCTGGGTATTCAATTCTTTATGAAGATTGTTGCACTCAGAAGATACATAGTGGGCATAGGGGTGTCTCAAAACATGATTGACATGACGGAGACGGTAATGCCTTGTTTCTGTGACATAGCCATTCGTCTGTAAGTTGACAAGCAGATTGACAAATGAGGTGATGGGCGTCTGAGAAAGCGGATAGCCGGTGGTGATATTCACCTTTTCCACTTCCGTGGGAATACAATAGATTGCCGTCTGCAGCAGATTCTCATTGCAGAGTACAACAGCCGTTCGTCTGTTGTCGGCGATGCGGTTCTGTTGTCGCAGCCAGGTGCTGATATAACGTGCCTGGATATTCTCCGTCGGTGCAGATATATAGGTGATGGTCTTTTGTCGGGTGAAGTTGTTGTAAAGACTGTCATCACGATCGTCCAACTCGTTGGGGAAATCACTGAGATATTGGGCAATGTAATAGCCAGCCTCATTATTGAGGAAATAATGGTCGTAGTCCCAATAGAAACGGGCCTTCCCTTGTTGTTTCATCCGACGGAAAAGGGTCTGCTCAACCTGTTGCAGCATATTGAAACCGATAAAAAGATAGGTGTCGTATTCGAAAGTGATATCCTCACATTCCGCCACTTCACGATAGAGGGCACCTTCATAGGCTAATCCTTGTTCCGCGAGCTTCTGATTGAAACTTTGGTAGATATCGAAGATATGACTCCAAAGCTGCAGGAATCGTCGTTTCAATTCGCTGTTATGCTCTTCGCTGAAATTGCTGAAGAACTGATGGAGAATCGTGCGTTGTTCCTCTGTGAGATAAGAGATGTCGTCGTATTCGTGGATATCGCGGAGATTGGCAAAGACATGTTCCGCAGAGGCCATGTTCTTGTCGAGGTCGTCGAAATCGGATAACAACAATTGTCCCCAACCATAAAAATGATCAAGTGTCTCGTCGATACCAGTACATTGCGTAAAACTCTGATGAAGTTCACAGACCAATTGGATGGGGTCGGCCACCTGTCGCTGACTGTGACTGCGAAACAAATCGCTGATGGTGATATAGTGAGGACTCCAGAGTGGTTTTCCTGCCAGACGTGCCAGATGTTCATTAAGGAAGAGGGCGGCACGTTTATTAGGGAAGACCACAGCGATTCGGGACAGGTTGGTTCCGTATTTTTGGAGCAGGTCGGCTGCGACGTATTCGAGGAAGGATTTCATGGCGAGACGTTTATTGGTTGAACATAACTTCTTCTATCTTATTGGAATAGACAAACCAGAGATATCCCTTGATATGGGTATGTCCCATGTCGGCCAGGAGTTGCATATATTCCCGAACTTGGTCGTGATATTTGTCTTTCGGACTACCGAATTTGAAGTCGACCACTACCCATTCCTTACCATCGGTCATCACACGGTCCGGGCGTCTTTCTATGACTTCACCGTTCTCAACGGAAAGAATGGAACACTCATTGAAAAGTTTCCAACGATCTGAGAACCAATCAGCTACTCTTTTGTTATTCAATCTTTTGTGGAGCATTGCTGTTACCTTCTCTGCCGTCACCTGTTCATCGTAGAGGATGCCTTCGATCTGAAGACGTTTCAAGGCTCCTTCTATATCGGCAGATGTGCGGATGGTAGAGAAGATTTGGTGAAGGACACTTCCTGTCTGGATGTATTGGCGTTGCTGTTGATCGTCATTTTCTTCATCTTGCTCCGAGATGAAATCCTTGCTTCGATTGCTCTGACGGAAGGATATGGGATTGTCGAACGTGTCGATGCTGATATTAATAGGGCTAGTCTTTTGAAGGAATGGATTGGTCGATTCCTCTTGGTGGCTTTCTGCTTCTTTCACTACAAGCGTACCATAGGAGAACTCGATAGGGTCCACGTCATTGTCAATACCAGACAGGATGGCCTCGGATTTCTCTTCAGCCACAAGAGGCAGAACCTGTTCAATGAGCATCGAACGGCTTTTGGGCGCATTACGCTTTCCAATGACGAAGAGACTCTGACTGGCACGTGTGAAAGCAACATAAAGCAGATTGAGGTTGTCGACCGTATTTTGCAGATGCTCATGCTGATAGTCGTCTTCATAGACGGTGCCCATCATCTGTTTCTGGCTATAGTCGATGGGAACAATGGGTAAATCATTAAACGGTGCTTCATCTGGTCGGCACCAGAGTATATTGCCCTGTGATTTCTCCAATTGCCAGTCGCAGAAGGGGATGATGACGTGATCAAATTCCAGTCCTTTCGACTTGTGGATGGATATCAGGCGTATGCCATTGATCTCGTCGCTCTGAATGGTCTTTGAACAGAGGTTCTCCTCCCATTCTGAAACAAACGTATCAATGCCGGTGGCATTTTCGCTCGTGAAGTTGAACAACTGGTCATAAAAAGCACACAGATAGGCGCTCTGTCCCTCTAAGCGATAGAGTTCAAAGATGGTGAAGAGGCGTTCTGTCAATTCGTACAATGACAAGTTCATCAGTTCCTCGAAGTGGTTGATATAGGCCTCTGGCAATTGTTCATCGAGGGGATTGGTACTGAGCAGCAGCTCGTTGTCGTCTATTCCGGTATTCAGTACGTAACACTGATATAACTTGATGATATCGGCTTTAGCAAGGATGTCATCAGGGTGAGTGATGAGGTGTAGGGCCTCGATGAGCAGATTTACGGCGATGGAAGCATCTAAGCGGAAGGCTTCGTCGGAAACGATATGGATGTCAGGCAGATGCTTCGTGAAATAATCGGCTATCAGCGGGATATAGGCATTCGTTCTCACTAAAATAGCTATTTCAGATGATTCCACTCCACGGTCGAGCAGTTCACAGACGATGTCGGCAATGTGTTCTAAAGTCTTTTCCTGATAATCATCTGCAGGCAGTAACTTAATGTTAATCAGTCCGTTGTTCTCCAGTTTGTCTGGTACAGTTTGTTCCACATCGGCATAGGCTCGTTGAAGCGCATTGGCTTCAGGATCGTCTTGCAATGCTAAATATTCCAGCTTTGCTGCTGTGCGGAAGAATGCATTATTGAATTCGATGATATGACGTTGTGAACGGTAATTTGTACCAAGGGTACGGATATCGAGTTGTGTCTCTGGAAAAGGAAACTGGGTTTGGATATCATTCAGGAGTCGCCAGTCGCCAGAGCGCCAGCGATAGATACTTTGCTTCACATCGCCCACAATTAGGTTCTCAGCATTTTCCTGACTCATGGCTTCAGAGAGTAACACCTTGAAATTCTGCCATTGTACAGTCGACGTATCTTGAAACTCGTCGATCATCACATGCTGCAGTTGGGTGCCTATCTTCTCAAAGATAAACGGTGTATCGCTACCATCGATGAGGGCGCTAAGCAGTTGTTGGGTGTCACTCAGCAAGAACCGGTTGGCACTTTCGTTGAGTTCACGTACTTTTTTTTCGATACTGCCTAAAAGACGTAACTGGCTGAGATGACGCAAGGTAAGATCAGCAGACTGGTAGAGTCTCCACTGACGAGGACGCTCTTCCATAGCGGTACGGAGTATGTTGTCAAGGGTCGTTTCGACAAGCATGTGAATGAAGTCTTTGCGCGGATGGGTCTTTTTGCACCATTTCTCTGGGACACCCTGACTGTCGGTTACACGTTTGCCCACAATGCTTTCATCGAAAATGCCATCTTGTAGTTTTAGGAAGAAACTACAGACACCTGATTTACCGTATGAGAAATCATCGATGGAAAGTCCTTCGTCAGTCAATGTCTCGAAGAATTTCCGGGCCACTTCTTTCATCCGGTCCTCTGCTGTCTGACGTAACTCTTTGAGACGGGTGGTGTATTTGTCGAAAAATCCGGGTTCTTCTAACTTCTGACGAAGCGTATGGCTCACATGCTTGTATTCGTCACGGAAAATAGTCTTGCCAAAGGACTTGATTTGTCCGATGACATTCCATGACTTATCGTCGGAGATATTCTCCATGATATATGTTAACAGCCATTGGAGTAGAACATCGGTAGAACGAAGGTCTTCAATCAACTGGTCAACAGCAAGCTCCTCTACCTGAGTATCATTGAGACCAATCCGCAAATTGGCTGTCAGATCCAACTCCCGTGCCAGGTTACGAAGCACCCCTTGGAAAAAGGTGTCGATGGTTTCCACACGGAAATAATTATAGTTGTGTAGCAGATTACTCAAAGCGATGCCGGCTCGTTCACTGACAAAACCTTCCGATTGCCCCGTCTTTTGGCATATCACTTCTATGTATTTTGCAGAGTCCGGCAGTCGTTTCCAAATACCATACAGTTGACTGAGGATACGCATTTTCATCTCTTCTGTAGCCTTATTGGTAAAGGTTACAGCCAAGATGTTACGGTAGGATTGCGGATTCTCAACCACCAATTTGATATATTCCGTGGCGAGTGTGAAAGTCTTTCCGCTGCCAGCACTGGCTTTATAGACAGTTAAGGGTTTGCTCATACTCCTGAATCATTACCAACGTCTGAAGATCTCAAAATCGAACTTGAAGCCCGTACGTTCAAAATGGCCGTTCTTGAAACTGGCGAAGGCTGCAACGGAAATGTATCTGTTGGTGAAGCCATAACCTAACTCATAATAGGGACGCGAGCGTTCCAGCAGAACCGTGTTGATGTAGAACCTTTCCTTTTCTATGTATTTGCCCACGTATGGTAGCCAGGTGGCAAATAATAATGGTGATTCGTATGAGGCATTGGCACGGATATAGTAGTTGGAACGGTTGAACTCACTGCCGTTTAACAATTGGAAATCACCTGTCCAGTCATCGTCCCAGCCATCTGGCAGGTTGGTCTCCTGAAAGTTATCAAAGTCAACGAAATAGTTCTGCTCCCGATGGGAATAGGTGCCATAGCCAGCCCTCAGATTTAGTACTCGCAAACCAGGCATACGGTGTTTCCATTGGGCATCGGATTCCCATCGTTCATAGCTGATATTGGAAGAGAATATGTCCTTGAACCCTCGTTCCCAGGTGAATGTAAAGATAGGCCCTTTCTCCCAAGGCAGGATTTTGATACCCATCATAGGTGCAAAACTGGTATAGACCGTCGGCATCTGATAGTAATCCATCATGGTTTGGTTAACGGCACTGCGTCTGTGTAAGACCACACCCGACTCTATGTCTAACCAGTCGAAGAGCATAATATTATTGAATGCACGGATATATGTGTTCTTAAACTTATTCATCTCCATGTTCGAGAAGTCGAGTGTGTCACCGAACTCCTCCTTAATCAGTTCTTCCACCGTTGAGTTGCTGATGCGATTACCATTACCCATTGTTAATTCGGCATATCCGTTACGCTTCGGGTTATAGGTCATACGCAAAGGCGCATCGAAAAAGAACTGCTTGATCTTGAAGTTATAGCCGAAATAAGGCGACAGCTTCAGATAGCGATGCTTTGAAAAACTATACTGAAAACGTAGTTTCATCTTATACGAGAAACCTCTGCTATCGCTATATCGGATGGCAAGGGGATCGATGATCGGTGAGAGCCTGAAATAAGCCTGTTCCGATTCAGCTCGGATTGGGGTGACGAGCGTCTCACCGATGGTATCCCAGAATATTTTCTTGAAGAAGTTAGGCTTTTTTGTAATCGTATCTTCAGGAGCAGGTGGTGCAGGGAAGTAGTCCTCTGTTTTCTCATAGAGTTCTTCTTCCTCAACGGTCAACGGGATAGGGCGCAACGTATCCATTGTGGCTTTCCCCTCTGCCCAAAGGATGCTGTCGGGAAGTTCAGATTTGCAGTTGTGTAAGGATGTGAGATTGGCAGAGATTCGGTTCCCGACAAACTTGAAGGTGGCTGCCGTCGACGAACGCCACGGGGTGATAAAACGTCCTCCTTTATTGCTGTAATTGAGCTCTGTGCGGAAGTTGATCATGTCAAACTCACCGTTGAACACCGTACTAAGGATACGGCCTGTTTCCGTCTCCACGATGGCATAACCATTCAGCAATTGGGTGTTATAGAGTTTGGGCTTGAAGTCGATGCGAGTCGTACCATCTGCGTTGTTGGTATTCTGACGATATCTATATAATCTTCGGTTTGCACGATGGAATGGTGAGAGGATATGACCATCGTACAAAGCCTCATCGTAGATTTTTGGTGTAATCAGGTCACCCAAGGTCGGCATGGCATTACGGTTATGCCTGATGGTGCCTGCTTTTACCTGACTGATAATATCATAGTCGTGTTCATCTGTATATACATATTTACTATAGGTCTCACGGATATATTGGCGTTCGTCCTTAGCTAAAGAGTACATGGTTGGGATGATCCAGAGGGTAGGGTTGCGCCGTTCTACGTTAAAGCGCAACTTCATATAGACATTATCAACGATGGTGTCGTTATAGGGCTGATGATATTTCGAGTAGTCATAAATACGTGGGAGAATGAGTGAGTCTTTCTTCTCCCAGTCCCAGGCAAAAACACTGCTGGGCATACCCGTGAGTATGCCCAGCATGATTAGAATTATCAGCGTGTTGCATTTCACAGCCCCAAAGGTACGAATAATTTTGGAGCTGAAAAAATTTTTAGCCTAAATATTTCATTAAAATTTTCGCATTGCCAGAATCACGCAGCTTTGCGATGCTTTTCTCGCGGATCTGGCGCACACGCTCGCGGGTGAGACCGAGTTGGTCGCCAATCTCTTCAAGACCTTTCTCGTGGCAGCCAATACCAAAGCACTCACGGATGATGGTGATCTCGCGCTCCTTCAGTACTTTATTCAGTACATTATTCAACTCAAGGGCCATTGACTCATGGTCCACATGACGGTCGGTACGGCTGTCGTCACCGCTGGCCATCACATCGAGCATACAGTTGTCCTCGCCATCCTGGAAGGGAGCGTCAATACTCACATGGTGACTGTCAGCCTGCATAGACTGGCCAATCTTATCCTCGTCGATAGAAGTAGCCTCAGCCAACTCCGATACGGAGGGATGACGCTGGTGCTCCTGCTCGAACTTATTGATCTCATGATTGATCTTATTCAGAGAACCCACCTGATTCAAGGGAAGACGAACGATACGGCTCTGCTCTGCAATGGCCTGAAGAATGCTTTGACGAATCCACCAGACAGCGTATGAAATGAACTTAAATCCACGAGTCTCATCAAACTTCTGAGCGGCCTTGATCAGTCCGATGTTACCTTCATCGATCAGGTCTGTCAGGGTCAGACCCTGATGCTGATACTGCTTGGCAACAGAGACGACAAAACGCAAATTAGCGGTCACCAACTTCTCTTTTGCACGTTCTCCATCTGGACCTCCCTTGCGGATTTTCTGTGCCAATTCGATTTCCTCATCAATGGAAATCAGCGGTGCACGACCAATCTCTACAAGGTACTTGTCGAGTGCCTCACTCGAACGGTTTGTGATACTTTTCTGAATTTTTAATTGCCTCATCTTTTTACCTTAAATCCTTTCTAACTGATTGATTCTCAAACTAATATCCTAAAACTATCTTCTAAAGCGGTGCAAAGTTACAAAAAATATCAATACGTTGTTCTCTTTTTAACAATTATTTTAATTTTTCCTTCAAGTATTGACCTGTGATACTTTCATGGCATTTCGCCACTTCTTCGGGTGTTCCTGATACGACGAGATTTCCACCTCGATCACCGCCATCCGGTCCTAAGTCAATCACATAATCGGCACATTTTATCACTTCCATGTTATGTTCAATAATCAGAATGCTATGTCCCCTGGCAATAAGGGCTTCAAAGGAACTCAGCAAGCGTCGGATATCATGAAAATGTAAACCGGTGGTTGGCTCGTCAAATATAAAAAGGGTAGGTTCTTGCTTTTCCTGATTGATGTAATAGGCCAGTTTAACGCGCTGGTTCTCACCTCCGGACAGAGTCGATGAGTTCTGACCGAGTTTGATATAGCCTAATCCCACGTCATTCAGTGCCTTCAATCGTTTCACAATCGTATCCTTATGATGAGCTGAGAAGAAGTCTAAGGCTTCGGAGATGGTCAGATTAAGCACATCATCAATGTTCAGTCCCTCGAATCTAACATCTAAGATATCATGTTTGAAACGGTGTCCGTGACAGGCTTCACATTCCAACACAATATCAGCCATGAACTGCATTTCTACTGTGATATAGCCAGCGCCTTTACATTCATCGCACCGCCCACCATCAGCATTAAACGAGAAATACTGTGGGGTATAGCCCATCTGTTTCGATAATGGTTGTTCTGCATACAGATCACGGATGGCATCGTAGGCCTTCACATAGGTAGCTGGGTTGGAACGGGAACTTTTTCCTATCGGACTCTGATCCACAAACTCAATGCGCTTGATGGCATCGATATCACCACCTAATCCCAAGTATTCGCCAGGTGCATCGCAAACATCACCTATATGCCGTTTCAGGGCAGGGTAGAGGATGCCTTTGATCAAACTTGACTTGCCACTTCCTGATACGCCCGTTACAACCGTCATTACGTTGAGCGGAATTGTCACATCAATGCCTCTCAGATTATTCATTCGGGCCCCCTTGATATCAATATGCAGGTTCCATGGCCTCCGGCTCTTTGGGACAGGAATCTCTTCCTGATGAAGCAGATAGCTGACGGTGTGGCTTTTAGGATAACTGGCCGAAACAGATTGGTCGGAAAGGCTTGCTGCGTTTCCCTCGAAAACAATCTCTCCACCGAGCCGTCCTGCATCAGGGCCTACATCTATCAGATAATCGGCAGCTCGCATGATGTCTTCATCATGCTCTACCACCACCACTGTATTGCCAAGCGATTGCAGATCCTTCAACACATGGATTAACCGGTCGGTATCTCTCGAATGCAGTCCTATCGACGGTTCATCAAGGATATACAGCGACCCCACAAGGCTGCTACCTAATGAGGTACAGAGGTTGATGCGCTGGCTCTCACCGCCACTGAGAGAATTCGACAGACGGTTGAGAGTGAGATAGCCCAAGCCTACATTTAGCAGGAATTGGAGTCTTGAACTGATCTCTGTCTTCAGACGCTTTCCCACTTCCGCATCATGCTCGTTCAGCTGTAGATTGTCAAACCAATCCTTCAGTCTCACAACTGGCATCTGTACCAGATCGGTAATGCTGTGCCCATCGATCTTCACATATTCTGCCTCTGGCTTCAGACGGGTACCATGACATTTCGGACAGGTTGTCTTACCCCGGTAACGGGCCATCATCACACGGTACTGTATCTTGTACTGGTTGTCCTTCACCATCTCGAAGAACTGGTCGATACAGGGCTTCTCTTTCTTTCCTTTGTCTGAAGGCAGTCCGTGCCAGAGCCAGTCTTTCTGCTGACGTGTTAGATCCATGTAAGGTTCGAAGATGGGGAAGTCGTCTTTCGCTGCATGTCTGCAGAACCAGTCTTTCCATTCTTTCATCTTTTCACCATGCCAGCAGACAACGCATCCGTCGTAGACGCTCAAGGTGGTGTTTGGAATCACCAATCGTTCGTCGATACCTATAACACTGCCAAAGCCCTGACACTCTGGACAGGCACCTGCTGGTGAATTAAAGGAAAAAAGGATATCTGAGGGCTCCTCGAAAGTGATGTCGTCGGCCTCGAACCGCTGTGAGAAATCATAGCAGATGTTTGATGGTGGAAACATCAGTCTCAGTTCGCCATTGCCCTCAAAGAATGCGGTCTCTGCAGAGTCTACTAATCTCGCAATGGCATCTTTCGAATCATCCACCGACATACGGTCGATAACAAGGAAGATAGTTCCCTGAGTACTCTGAGTATTCTGATCACTCAGATAATCATCGATTCTGGTAAAATCGCCATCCACGAAAATCCTTGCATAGCCCTCAAGAACATAAGCCTTCAGCTGTTGTGCTAATGTTCTGCCTTCAGGCACATGGATAGGTGCCATGATTACAAAACGTGTGCCTTTCGAATATTCTAACGTCTTCTGCACCACGTCCTCCGTAGAATGTTTCTTCACCTCCTGGCCGCTGACGGGCGAGAAGGTATGCCCGATGCGGGCGAATAGCATTCTGAGGTAGTCGTAAATTTCGGTCGTCGTGCCCACTGTACTACGGGGATTACGGGCGATGACCTTCTGCTCAATGGCGATGGCTGGCGGGATACCACGGATAAAATCACATTCAGGCTTGTTCATGCGACCGAGGAACTGACGGGCATAGCTCGACAGGCTCTCCACATAACGTCTCTGACCTTCGGCATACAATGTGTCGAAGGCCAGAGATGATTTGCCGGAGCCACTGACTCCGGCAATCACTGTAAATTGGTTCCGGGGAATCTTGACGTCAATATTCTTCAGATTATTGACCTTTGCCCCCTTAATCTCAATATAATCGCCCACTAAAGAATACTCTTCACGGCTTCGAGCATACCGACGCTCTGGATCAGGTCAAGATCCTGCTTCACCATCGTGTTCAGACCAGGAATCTTGTTGAGGTCCTCTTGCCAGATAAACTCGGCACCGAGCACACCGTCGGCAACTTTCTGGGTGTCACCGGTTGCCCACAGCTCTTTCAGAAGGTCCATAATCTTCTGATCATCGTTGGGAACGATTTCCACGCCGTCGGCGCGCTTGCCACCTTTATAATATGTAATAATAGCAGCCAGACCGAATACCAAACCCTTTGGCAGTTCGCCCTTGCGCTCTAAATAGGTCTTCACGCCGGGCAGGTCGCGGGCCTGGAACTTCGGGAATGAGTTCAGCATGATACTCGTTACCTGATGGTCGACATACGGATTGTCGAAGCGCTCCAGTACATCACCGGCAAACTTCTCCAGTTCGTCCATCGGCAGGTCGAGTGTCTGCATGAGCTCATCGAACTGCACTTTGTGGATATACTTGCCAATCACTTCATGGTTGCAGGCATCGCGAACGATGTTCACACCACTGAGGAAAGCTACTGGACTCAAAACGGTATGCGGGCCATTCAACAAGGTCACTTTACGCTTGTGATAAGGCTCCTCAGAAGGTACGAATAACACGTGCAGACCAGCTTTGTCAGCGGGGAACTCCTTAGCCACTTCCTTCGGGGCCTCAATTACCCAGAGGTGGAAGTTCTCAGCCTGAACGACGAGGTTATCACGATACGAGATCTTCTCCTGAATCTCAGCAATCTCCTTGCGGGGGAAGCCTGGTACGATACGGTCGACGAGTGTTGCATAGACGCCGCAAGCCTCTTCAAACCATTTCTTGAAATCAGCACCAAGGTTCCACAGATCAATATACTTGTAGATACACTCTTTCAGCACGTGACCATTCAGAAAAATCAGCTCACAGGGGAAAATGATCAGACCCTTCGACATATCACCGTTGAAGGTCTGATAGCGACGGTAGAGCAGCTGCACCAATTTGCCAGGATATGAGCTGGCAGGCGCATCTTCGAGCTTACAACTTGGGTCAAAGGCGATACCGGCCTCAGTCGTGTTCGAAATCACGAAACGAATCTCAGGCTGATCGGCCAATGCCATGAAAGCGGCGTTCTGGCTATAGGGGTTCAGCGCGCGGCTGATAACGTCGATACGCTCGAGTGTGTTCACGGGCTTGCCGTTCTCACGGCCCTGCAGGTTCACATGGTACAGACAGTCCTGACCGTTCAGCCATTCAGCCATACCTTTCTCAATAGGCTGCACCACAACAACGGAGCCGTTGAAGTCGGTCTTCTGGTCCATGTTCCAGATAATCCAATCTACGAATGCGCGGAGGAAGTTGCCTTCTCCGAACTGAATCACCTTTTCAGGCATCACGCTTTTAGGAGCGAATTGTTTGTTTAGCGGTTTCATTTTTAAATATTGTTTGAGTAATTATTAATTTGCGAGTGCAAAGATACGGATAATCTGCGATATTTCCAAATCTAATGTGTCATATTACGTTAAAAAACCACGCAAACCTTTGCGTTGATTAAATTTTTGTGAGTTACTACCACAGGTATTCCTCGACGTAGGAACTGAACTCGATGGGGGCGGTCCAGCCTAAGCGGAGGATGGACTGGCGGATGTACTGCTCATGTTCTGGTGGAACGGGACGATAGCCGCTGTGGTATTCGTAGTAACGCTTGCGATTGAAGTAGTGGATAAGGTGCTGCTTTAGGGGAAAGGCAATGCGCTGGGGCATGTCGTAGTACATCTTTGCGATGCCAAGGGGCATGCGGACGGGCTGGTCGTTGCGGTACATGGGGCATGCCTCGGTCTGCATCGCTGGATTGTTGAGATTGACACAAGCAGCGATGCGACGGTCCTTTGGTGTATATGATTGCAGTTGCCATCGAAGACAGTGCAAGCGCAAGGGGCAGGTCTGTGTGTAACAGATGGCATAGCTCTTGTTCGCCTTTTCAGCAAACAACTGTTCGCGGGTCTTGGGGCCAGTTTCTTCTTTCTTCATTTCTCTATGTTCTTATCGATTTGGTTGCAAAGATAGTGATAATTTAGGATATAACAAAATTCTTTCATATCAAATTTTATATTCTTCTATTCATTTATTCATATTCATAGATAATATACTTAATATTAGTGAGTTATTAAATGAATAATACAATATTCTATTACTTAACTATTCATTATTAATCACTATTATGTCGCTCTTCTCAGTAAAAGATAGCATTAACAGACTAAATAAAAGTAAGTTAGGCTATAGTAACTCAGTTCGTAACACTTTGTAATTGCTTCTGTAACAAAGTGTCACAGCCTTTGTTACAAAGTATTACTATCGTATTAATAATCCTGTTACATATACTATTTCCGATAACTAAAGGTCAAATTTTCAGCAAGAAGCGGTTGATGATGAATAGTTATATCACTATTCACAATATCTATTCATCCTATAATTGCTTGATTATCTTTAAATTAAATAAAACTATGAATAGTAAATAGTTTTTTTATAATTTTTGCTTGTTTTTTTTGAATTTTATGATTACCTTTGCAAACTGAATTCTAAAAACAACAAATATGTCCAAGGTAACTATCGTTAAGAACTATCGTAACATGGAGACGCTCAAGGCATTAGAGCTCTCTGAGGTTGTTCGTCTGATTCAGTCGTGTGAATACTATGATGCTGTGAGGGAGGTGATGAATATCTCGCTCTACACAGAACTCAAGCGTCAGGACGACGGTAGCGTGTGGTGTGCCAGCAACTTCACTGACAAGGTGCCTCGCGTCTGCGGTGCCTCTGTAACGGCGAACCGCAAC
>JAEEGH010016446.1_pt1 | contig 15908 bp, 14 predicted proteins | sample 9134181 | NCBI WGS metagenome assembly JAEEGH01 (sample SAMN16246544, study PRJNA631951) | gut metagenome | biome: gut microbiome; feature: rumen; material: DP-attached | host: Bos | place: Iran: Karaj | collected 2018-10
TCCATTTGAGATTCCTACTTGTAGATTCCGTTTCCGGATTTGGGGTCCACCGAACCGTACACCCACGTTTGGATAGCACAGCCCGCACGGCCCTCAGTGACACAAGCCTAGCGGCAATCACAGCCAGGCACCCCGTTCGGGGGTTCATTCAATATAGCAAAAGAAAGTGTCAAATTTTTGACAGTTGGGGGCGACACGCAAAAAAGATGTCTGGAGGGGGCGGAACGAGAAGAAAGACTAGCGTACGGAAATACAGTTGAAACAGTCGTCGCACAATTTCACAACTAAGCGTAGCCGCGGACGCTGTTGGAATCAAAGTCTATCGGAAGACGTTTCAATAAAAAATGGGTTTTCTTTTTAAGGCGAAGCATTACTTAAATGTCGAAGTGCCCAGAAATGTTGAAAACCAAAACAAAAAGCTCGAGGGGTAAGGGTTTCTCTATATGGCTAGTGAACTTGTATTCGGATTACAGGCTCGCGAGGAACTCGACGAAGCGGGCTTAATTATGGCCAGGGCGTACGAAAATTACGACTACGTCACGCTCTATTTCCCTGATATGGAGAAAAGCCGAAAGGGATTGCAGATTTTTATGCGCTGCGTTCTAAAGGCGAACTATGGAAAGGCTGATTTGTTGGCGGTGCATCGGGACGGCAAACTAGTTGCCCGTGCAACACTGGAGGCTCCCAATTTCAAGAAACCTTCCGCGTTCCAGTACATCATTCATGGTTTCTGGCGAGTTTATCTTAATACGAAATGGAGTGAAATTAACGGATTCATAGCCATGGACGAAAATGCCAGCAAGCCCTGCCACGATTTTCAGAAATTAGGACCGGACATCTGGTATCTCAGCATGCTCGAAGTAGATCCGTCTGCACAGGGGCAGGGCGTCGGTTCGCAGTTTTTAACTTATATAGAAGAATACGTGCGAGAGCGAGGCGGCAAGCAGTTGGCCTTGTTTACGAATTCACGGGAAAATCTCGCTTTTTACAGCAAGCGCGGCTACGAAGTTTTTCACGAATGCGAAATTGAGCACAACGGTCGGAAAATCGGCAGCTGGAGCATGAAAAAAAATGGTGAAGTAAAAGAGCCTCAAAAGATACGAAATCTAAATCAAGCTCTTGATAAACTCCGGGGCGAAATCGACACCGTTGCTCCACACGATTGTATGAGCCTGAACTTTGAAATCTTTGAACAAGTCCAAGTTGAAAAGTTGCTGAACAATCGGTCGGTGATCATTCTTGACACTGCGCTTAGGGGGAAGTTTTTCAATTTCCCCCACAATCGCATCTAAACCAAACTATTCGTCGTCTTTTATGCAACGAACTGCATACTGATAACCGCTTAATAGAACAGATATTTTATCATCAAAGAGATCGACCTTATCGTCGGAAACACTCAGGCGAATACATCCAACGGAACCATCGGTCACCGTAGATCCAAAGAAATATGTCGAAGAGCTCATGTTACAAGTCGTGTTAGAATATACTCCCGCACAGCCAGACCGCAAAGCACCAAAGCCTAACAAGTCTTTACCGGGCTTCGATTCAGGCCAAGATTCCGTCGATTTCAAATTCAATCCACCTACAAACTTTCCACCCGCAGCCTGAATCAAGACATTCCATTCATCGTTGCTTGGTAAATGCCAACCACGAGGGCAAACGCCTCTAGCCTTTTCTTTCATTTGGCATTCACTGAATCCGCAACCCTTCGCGTCTTCGGAGAATATCCCAACAGAATCCACGGCAGCAAGAAAACCATACAAGCGGCCATAATATTTGCATTCTTTATTATCTTCTGTTGTATAAGATTTACAGGAGCTATGAGCTCGACCCCATTCATAATTAAAATTCAAATTTTCGGCCATCCATACCTGCTCTCCAATTTTCACGGTTTTATAAACCTTATTATCACGGAAATCGGTCAACATATTTGCAACCGAATCATACGAGCTTTCGTCCTTTATATACATACCGGTATAATTGGAATCGGCACTTGTTGATTTTATGCAGCGGACATAACCTTGCTCCGATTTCAACTCCGTGCTTACATAAAGTTGCAATGAATTCGAATTCATAACAGCAGCAGACTCTGTTATGGGAGAATTACTTACATAACCATGCCCCCAATAAAATACGCGAGCAGAATCAGGAGCAAAAGGCAAGGCATTAAAGCCGTATAAGTCATACCCATTTCCATTATTTTTCCAACCTTGTGTAGCCTTTAATTTCTGACCGGCAACAGATTTGCCTCCTGCATACTGCCTCAAAACAATCCAATCGGACTCACCCGGCAAACGCCAACCATCAGGACACACTCCCTTCACAATGTGGGGCAACAGACAATCCGACCGATATCCACATCCAGCCCCATCTTCTGAATATACCATGGCAGAATCTATAGCGGCACTCCACAAATACAAACGTCCGTAGATTTCGCAGTTTTCCGCTTTTCCGTCATAGCAAGAACTCAACGTGGTATCTTCAAGATATGGGATTTTAAGGTTTTCGGCCATCCATACCTGATTTCCGATTTCAATAGTCTTGTAAGTACGACCATCTCTAGAATCTTTAAGAGTACCATAAACAAATTCATGATCCGGCTTGGGAATTTCATTCTTATCCGTATAATCCTTGATACATCTAATCGAACGGAAACCCGTGTAAGTGGAAAAAATATATTTGTCCGTTGTATCGAACGCCACCGATTCCGATTTAGCAGGAGTCCAAAAATAAGCATCCGTTCCTTCGTTAATGAAGCCACCTTCATCAAGCTTCGCTCCAGCCGGGAGAACAGAAAAACCATAATCATCCGTTGTTTCATTTCCGTTCCATCCTTGCTTCGACTTTAACTTTTTCCCCGCCTTGGTGGCATCCACCGTATAAAGCAGTTCATTCCAATCGTACATGGAGGGAATATGCCAGCCATCAGGGCAAGCACCTCGCACAAAGGAACCATCGCATTTTTTATTCATGGCACATTCCCAGCTATAATCCGAAAAAGCCTTTGCGGAATCTAGCGCAGCGCCCGCGTTATAATAACGGCCATATTTTGAGCAATTGGCCTCATCGTTTAGATAGCAAAAACTTTGCGCTGATTTGTAGTAATATTTGAAATTCAAATTTTCGGCCATCCATACACGGTTATTGATAGTAACGGTCTTGTAAACATGACCATCACGGCCATCGGTCAGCGTATGCTTTGCATCATCATAGACCGACGCTTTATAAACAACGCTAGAACTGCTGAGCCTTACCCTCGATGAACTAGACGACGATTTTTCTGTAGATAAAGTATCCGAACTTGACGGCAACGAACCTTCGATACAGCGAACCGAAAGCTTGAAATTTTTTGCATTGTCTTCATGGAAGACAAAATCGCTAACGCCGTCAAATCTCCAGTTGTAAGCGTTATCGCGGTCGAGTTCCGTAGAAGACCAGAACAAAGCCGTGATTCCCTTTTTCTCGATTTTATCCGCATCATTATAGTAGCCATCGGCGGACACGGCAAAACCGTAAAGATTCGTTCCATTTCGATTTACGCCCCAGCCGGAATTAGCCTTCAATTTAGCTCCGGCAGAATCAGCTCCACCGACTTCGTCAAACAACTTTTTCCAGTCTTCATCATTGGGCAAATGCCAGCCTTCCGGACACGCATCATTAGCCTCTTTCCACGTATAAAAGTCCTTTTTGTACTCGAGATTTTCGGCCATCCAAGTCTGGTCACCGATAGTCACCTTTTTATAGCTATGGCCATCACGGGAATCGACAAACGAACTCAATTCCTCTTCAGTAGAGGGAGCCGCAGACGAGGATTCAGAACAAGCGATAAAGCCAAATGTAGCTCCGATTGAAAGTGTCAATAAAAACTTTTTCATGTTCCTACCTCTTTATGCAACGAACGGGATAAAAACCAGAGTTACTGTTCGAAGACCAAACGATTAACTTATCTGCAACAAAATCAAATTCAGCCATGCCATACCCAACTACACCTCCACCAACCCAATATCTAGCTTTTTTCTTTCCAAGATTGAAGCCATTTGTAGAAGATGCATTAGAAGACTCATAAAAAGGAGAAAAACCAATATTAAGACCATACACATTCTTTCCGTGATTAGCCCCAACAAACATCGTATCAGTACTACACACCGTTTCGAGAATTCCCCACGGAGACGTCGCAGAGAGCTTATCTAATAGTCCTCTCCAATCTTGAGCCGAGGGTAAAAACCAACCTTCCGGGCACGCATTCTTAGCCGCAGACCAGCTGTAATAACGACCAAAATATTCACAGGTATCTGCATTAGGATAGCAAATGGATTCGCTAATCTGAGAGGTTCTATACTTCAAATTTTCAGCCAACCAAGTTTCACCGTCAATGGTGACCGTCTTATAAACTCGACCATCACGAGGGTCTTTAACGGAATCATATTCAACCAAGGCAGGATCGTATTTTAAAAGCGACTTACTGACATCTTCGGGCCTAAAACTACTACTGCTTTTGGCGCTTGAACTACTTTTAGCATTTGAACTGCTAGACGAGTTGTCCGACGTAATCTTTAAGCCCTTTATGCATCGAACAGAAGCCGCCATTTTCTTACCGTCATAATTGCGAACCGCATGTTCATTGCCTTCATTAAAAGACCAGTAAAGAACATTCGTCGAATCATAAGCCGTTGCCGACCAGAACGCCGCAACAGAACCTCCGCCCGTATAGAGGTCCTTTATATTACGATAACCCGCCGGCAAAACTGCAAATCCGTAATCGTCAAGGCCCGCACCATCATTGTCCCAGTCACTTTTTGATTTTAGATAACGGCCAGCGAAATCAACATCGCCAACAGCCTTAATCAAAGTCTTCCAGTCTTCGTTATCTGGGAAGCGCCACCCCGAAGGGCAAACACCGCGCACCATAGAACTGGACCATGAATACAGCCTACCATATTTACGACAGGCGGCATCATTGTCATTGTAACAATAACTGCTCGCTGTAGAATCACTGAATTTATAGCTCAAATTTTCGGCCATCCAGGTTTGCTCACCAATCGTAACAGTATAATACTTGTGATCATCTCGGTAATCAACAAACGAATCGGTTTGCACTTCAGAGGCATCAAAACGAATAATTTCAACATCGGCTTCTTCAGCTTCAGGTTTACTCGCGCTCGAAGACTCGCAGGCCCACAGCACCATTGCCGAAACAGCGGCAAAAAAGAATTTATTTTTAAAATAGTATTTCATAGACATACAAAGTAGAAAAATATTTTTTTTACAATCATCTCACCCAAACAAATCATCCAATTTCACTTGATTGTTGACAATACCCGAATGCTTATTTTTTGCCACACCAAATGTCGTCACATAAGTAAGTTGCAGAGACAACCGTTTGCGTTTCATCGTTTTGCGGTAAGCAGCGAGCCGATTACGCAGCGTAATTTCTTCATCGGAATCAATAGCATATTCGCTTTCACTGAATTTCATTTCGCAGATGTTGACCGTCCGGTCTTCACGGTCAATGACCATATCAATCTGCGTGTTTTTTGAATCCGTTCCAACAATCCGGCAAGGATATTCCGTCGAAAGAATCCCCGAAATGCCAAGTGTTTTTTTGATAAGCTCAACGTGTTCAAACGCAAGCATTTCAAAGGTCAATCCCGCCCATGTGTAAAAAGCAGATTTTGTTTGAAATTTTTCCCAAAAATTTTTTTTGTGCGCTTTAATCTTATCTGCAAAATAAAAATAGAACAACGTGTAAAAATCCACTAACTGATACAACTGCTCTTTTTTGCCATCGTTGTATGCATCGTGCTTTTTTACAAAACCGCAGGAACAGAGATTTTCAAGGATTGTCGAGAACGAGCCTCCAGTACTCATGCCTGTTCCTTTCTGAATTTCTGTACGGTTTAAGCCGCTTTTTCGTTCACTCAGAACCTTTACGACTTTAATATAATCTGTAGAGTTTTTAAACAAAGATGCATACAAATTATCTATTTCATTAGAAAGTCTGCCATCATCCGTAAACAAAAGTCTATCGATATTTTGCGTCAAGCTGTATTCGCTATCAAGCATATCCAAATAAAACGGGATTCCACCCAGAATCATGTAGCAAATAGCTATTTCGTATCGGGAAAGATTGAATCCGCGACTTTCAAGCATTTCTTCTGTTTCTCTTAGCGTAAAAGGCTTGAGGCGAATATGGCTAGTGAGCCTATTGTGAAGCCCACCGTGATTATTTATCAGTTTGTTCATCATCCACGATGTTGCCGATCCGCAAACAACAAGCAGAATATCATGACGCGACGATGCAAAGTCGTTCCAAAAATGTTCCAAAGCAGAAATAAATCCCGACTTGGGCGTATCCATCCACGGCAATTCATCAAGCAAAATAACCTTGCGTTTGGCGTTCGATTTTTCCACTAAACGCATCAGCAAGTCAAACGCTTGCAGCCAATCTTTCGGTTCGTTCGTTAGAGATTCATCATAATGCAGAAGCGTCAAATAAAAATTTTCGAGTTGTTTTGCAGTCTTTTCATTGGCAAGTCCAGATACAGAAAACAGAAGTTCGTTTTCGAAGAACTCCTTAATCATAAAAGTCTTGCCAACGCGACGACGGCCATAAACAGCGACAAACTCCGATTTGTCGGACAAATACAACTTGCTTAGAATCTTTTGTTCAACCGTTCTTCCGATGATTTTTTCACGCATACTCTACCTCTTCTACAATATACATTTATTTTCAGCCAAAACTCAACAAATTTTAGAGTTTTGGCTGATTATAGCAAAAATTGCCTTTTTTAGCAAAATTTCGCAATTTTTAAAACAATATTTTCAGCCAAAATTCACTAAAACTCAAATTTTGGCTGATTATGTTTAAAAGCATTGTCAAATGGGAATGGTATTTGTACTAAAAAAACTCATTGTCATAGATAATTTATAATCACATTTTGCCGGACTCCGTTCCGGCATTTTTTTCTTTACCTATATTTACAACAACACATTTAATTTACAGAAACATGATTATATTACAACAACTGAAAACAGGTTTTGCTTCTTACCCTAAGGCTATTCGCCTGATCCGTGCGAACCATCTCGTCAAATACTTGCTGATTCCCGTAATTTTAAACATCATCGTGGTCGCCGCCCTCATTTTCTCGGGCGTTGGCATTGGCGACTGGATTAACAGCACCATCGAGCAAAGCGTCGAAAATGTAAACGGCTGGATTCGCGCAGCGATGATTGGCATCAAAATCATCCTCCCGATTATTTTCTTCGCCCTGTTCATTTTCATCGGCGGAACCATAGTCATTATTTTGATGTCACCGATTTACACGCTCCTCTCCGAAAAAACAGAAACGATTCTCACCGGAAAGGAATTTCCGTTCGACTTGAAGCAAACGTTAAAAGACGTTTGGAGAGCCATCCGCATCGCCATCAGAAACACGATAAAACAGCTTTCACTCATTGTACTTTGCCTGCTGTTTAACTTTATCCCCGTTGTCGGGAGCGTCATCTCGCTCATCTTGATTTTCATCATCAACGCCTACTATTTCGGTTGCGGGTTCATGGACTACACCTACGAACGCTGGCGCATGTCCCCAAAAGAAAGCCGCAACGAAATCCACAAACTTAAATACATCACATTTGCAATCGGAGCCGTTTATTCGTTGCCGTTCTACCTGTTCTGCGGAGCGTTTATCGCCGCGTTCATCGGCGGCGTCTCGACCGTCGCCGCAACGATTACGCAATTGGAATTAAGTTCTAAGCCGCTTGGAAAGCCCAACGAAATCAAAACAAGCGCTACCTAGAACAAAAACATCATTTTTCTATCTTTGCGCCATGCTCAAGAATTACATCTTTGATTTAGGCGGAGTCCTTCTGGATATCCGCATGCAAAACGCCTACGAACGATTTGCCGCACTCGGCTTGCCACACGCCGAACTTGAGCAGGGCGGTTCTGTTTACAAGCTGATGGAAGATTAACAGCTGGGTTTTGTGACAAGCAAAGAGTTCTGCCAGCAAGTCGCAGAGAAATGCAATGTAAACAAGAGCGCCGCAAACTCTAACGCAAGATGCAACGCAGATTTTTCCGCAAGATGCGCCGAAACTCCGACAACGCCACGCGATATCGAGGACGCATGGAATTCTATTTGCCTAGATGTACCGAGCCGCAAGCTGGAAGCGCTTCGCCGTCTGCGGAAGGCCGAGGGAGTCGCGACGGTTTCGCTATTGAGCAACACGAACGAACTGCATTGGGAATGCTGTTGCAAGAACTGGTTCAACGCAAACGGCAACCGCCTCGAGGATTTCTTCGACAAGATTTTCTTGAGTCAGGAACTTCATTTGCAAAAGCCCGATTCCGAAATTTTCAACACAGCCATTCGCGAACTCGGAGCCTTCCCCGCCGAAACAATTTTCCTTGACGACAGCGCCGTGAACACAGCCGCTGCCGCCGCCTGCGGGCTAAAGACGCTTACCGTTTCGCCAAATGTAGATTGGGTAAAAGAACTAGGGATTTGACACAATCCTGACGGATCCACCCTGCTTGAGCAAGTACTTTCCGGGCCGTTGGACTTTATTTGCAACAGTTTCTTTGAGCGATACACCTGGTTTCACTTCGACAGAACCTAGATAACGCCCCTGCACATCAAACACCTGCGAAACACCGGATTTAAGCAAAGACGGAGCAGGAACTCGCAAAGCCGTCGTTCCACCAAGATTGCTGGGAGCAGTTTCGTTTATACTGAAATAAGTAAAATCGATTTTTCCAGTAGATTCACCGCCCGCTTCCACGAGCATTTTCATTTCGTTCAGCACGCCCAATTTCACACCAAGTTCTTCCCACTTTTTAAAGTGAGCCGTGATATCGATGTGGCCGCACTGGCGAGCATTTTTGCGGACACTGACCACCTGCAAGAACGACATATCGCCCCGAATCGTAGGCTGGGTATTGCGACGTTCCTGCCACAATTCGTACGTATCGCCATCCAGTTCGTATTCGTCTATCTTGGTTCCAAGATTTTCTGCGGCAGGCTTAGAGAACCAGTCATCCGCGATATAATACTCCACTGCCGGATTTTCCATCCGCCCATATACGCCTATATAGGAATAACCCGCATTCCCCGATTTCGTGAACTTGAAATCCGCAGAAAAATTCCCAAATTTGTCATAAGTCTTGGCGTCATCATACTTGAGTCCGACACGCACAATAAAATCATTTGAACCGTTCCATTCGGCGGCGAATGTACCGTTAGTCCAGTACGTCAAGGAGCCTTTGCCATCCTGAAGCCAGGCTTCGTAATCGATAGCAGGAGTGCCCGCACTACCTTTAACCGTCTCGATTTTATTTTCCTGGATAGTACGTTTATCCCCTTGGTGTCCCATTTCGTCCGTACAGGCATCAGCCGCATAAGCGGACAACGCAAAGCCCATCGTAAAAACGGGAACTAAAGATATTATCTTATTCATATCAACACCGCCTTGATAGAATTGTTAACAAATTATTTCTTTAATTCTTTTCCGTCGCTGAAAGCGTTACCCACGCGACGTTCCATGACATAGTAGCCATGACCCGCCGGATCGTAGCACACCGGCGCCAGTTTTTCAACGGTAAGATTTCCATTTTCATCCAGCACCGATTCATCAGCCGTCACATTCACGATTTCGCCCAGCAAAAGTTCCGATTCGTCATCGTAGCTTACAAGCTTGCATTCGAGCGCCAGCGGCAACTCCGCAATCAGCGGGGCATCCACGGAACTGCTTTTGACAGACGTGAGACCGGACTTTGCAAATTTATCTGCATCCTTGTTGCCGGACACAATCCCGAGAAAGTCAATAGCCTTGATATGTTCGGCAGTAGCCATGCTCACGGTAAAAGCTTTGCGAGCAAGAATATTGGGCATGGTCTTGTGACTCTTCGCCACATAAATCGCCACCTGGTTCATATCGCTGACAGAGCCCCAAGCCGCCACCATGGCGTTTGTCGTACCGTCTTCGTTATAAGTCGCAATCACCAGCGTAGGCTGCGGGTATAAATAAGTTTTCACTCCAAGATTTTTACGCATAATCACTCCTCTCCATAAATTATAATATTTTATTGGCGGTCAAGCCTAACACGCGCCCCATTGAGCTTGTAATACTCCATCATTTTCCGGATTTTTTTGTTGACAGCCCGCGAATTCGATTTAATCGATAACGTCGGAGGCTCCACCGATGACCTTAAATTCCACTTTTCGAGGGAATCAAGGCCCGCATTCCCGAGCACCGCCAAATCGTAACCGACAATTTTCACAGCACCCGCCGCACGGGACGTATCCAGCTGAGCCGAAAGCCGCGCACGGTCAGCAAGCGCGTGGGAATCGTCCGTGCGGAAAAGTTCCATATCCACCCAAAATTCGATGCCGTATTTCGAACAAGCTTTTGCCACAGCGCGTTCATAGTTGCCGACCGTCGCCGTTTCTGCATGAGGCTTGCCCGCATCGCTCGCTCCCACGCCATCCTGCACGGCAATAATATCCGGCTTGAATCCCGCCGCAAAAAGAGTCTCGAAAAACGATTGCAACTTCTCGTGCGTCTCCATATTCTGATTGTAGAAAGGAGCCGCCATCACCTTCCAGCCCTTCGCTTTTGCCGCCGCCGTAACAGGTTTCAAAAAATGTTCCACGAGCGATTCCGCCGTCGCATCATCGCGAAGCCCATCCCAATAGTAGCGCGCCACCTCCTGCGGAATATAAACACCCGCGACAACAGATTCACCACCATAAAGCGCGTAGAGTTCATTCAAAACCCGCACGTTCCTAGCAGACAACGTATCAAGTTGTGCAACCGTCGGCGGCGAGTACCAGTTGTCACCATTGTAATAAAGTCCAAGCCAAACCCTTGTCCCGGCAACCTTCGCCGCCTCAATGCTCTTCGGGAAAAGCTGATTGTTCTTGTATTGCGTGTTCTGCAAAAAATCCAGTTGCGAAGGATAATACAAATGCGTTGCCTCGACAGCGGCGTACTGCAACACGACTTCGTCCATACCGAGCGCATGCAGCCTCTGGTGCATATGCGTGATGGAATCCTGCGACTGATAAGCCGTCGTCCAGCCCGCATCGAAAATACCGTTCAAGCCCGAGGAATTTACGCCCGGCGCCTCCGCGGCATAAGCCGTTTGAGCGGCACCGACGAACAGCCCAACAACAAGCGAAAACACTCCGCACAAGAGCGCGGGGAGAGGTTTCCGGGATGTGAGCCGAAAAATGGACATACTAGAAATATATACTAACCAACTAAAGGATAAATTAACAAAGCTAAGAAACTCGTGAAAAAACGAGTGAATTTACAAATACTGTTTTTTCTATATTATAGTGTACTGGTGTGGATTGAGACAAAAACGGAGGAATGAGTGAAATATTTCATGATGGCGTTGCTAATGTCGGCTTCAGCCCTGTTCGCTGCAACGACCGGAACACGCGATACGACCCAAGAGAAGTTTTTCGAAGGCGAGGGTATAATCGATTCCCCGTTCTTGCTGAAGACCAAGGAAGACTTGCTCAAGTTTGGAGAGCTCCTGTCGGATTCTCTGATGAACATTAAATACGGTTCCAAGACCTACAAGTTGCTGAGCGATATCGAGATGGATTCGACTGTGGTATGGCACGTGAGAGAGTTCTCCGGCTGGTTCGACGGCGGCAATCATGTCATTAGGGGGCTTTATGCAAAGGGCACAACAACCGGCTTTTTCAGTAAGCTGAATCATGCTTTGGTAGAAAACTTGGGTATTGCGGATTCCCGTATCCAAGGAGAATACGAGGCCGGAGCGATTGCGGGTAGAATCGAGGACTCTAATATCAACAATTGCTGGAACTCGAATACGTCTGTATATGCACCGTTGTATGCGGGGGGTGTTGTCGGGATCGCTGAAACTTGTTTAAACGATGCGAGATCGCCAATTCATATTAATAAAGTCTATAATACGGGAACCGTTACTGGGTTGAAATATGTTGGAGGGCTTGTAGGCCTCATGACTTCATGCAATACTTCCGAGGTAGGTGAAATCTATCTGTCGAACGGCTACAATCGTGGCCGTGTCGAATCGACGGGGTACTATCGTGATAATTCAGCTCAGTTGGCGGGAATAACCTCTACTACCCGTTATTCGGAGATTCAGAATGTCTATAATGCAGGGCCAGTCATCTATGAGGGGCCTAATAAGGTGTCGCGAACATACAGCGTTGGATTTAACAAAAATGCGTCCAGGTCGTCGTATTGCGGTTACTACAATATATGGAACCTGATGGCGTCGGCAGACGATGATGGGCTCACCAACGAAGAAATGCGGTCGAGGGAATTTGTCAAAACGATGGGTGAAGCTTTCGCTTACGATTCGCTGAACGTGAATGACGGCTATCCGGTTCTTTCGAGCAAGGATGTGAGGTGGCAGGAGGTTCGGATTGACATTGTTCGGTCAAGGCCTGCACCTGCTTTGCCGCAGGTATCGGTCTTACCACAAACAATTGTCGTTGACGGGCTGAAAAATGGACAGCGGCTGGAGTTAGTCAACCTGAATGGTAAAAAAGTTTGGGAAGGTCGTGCTGTGGGGAATGCTCAGCAAATCCATGTGGCGAACAGCGGTATCTATTTGCTTAGAACAGGAAACGCGATGATCAAGGTATTCGTGAAGTAGGAGGAATTATGAAAAAGTGGATTGTTGCAATTTGTGCAGTTGGTGCAGCGATGCTGATGTCTTGCAGTGACGACTCTTCGGATTCCTCGCCAGTAAATCCCGGCAATCTCGGCGAGGAGAATGACGGCAGTTCCTCTTCTTCGGGTAAATCGTCCTCAAACGTATCTTCCGTAAAGGCATCATCTCAACGGGAAAAGAATTCATCTTCATCGTATAAAGGAAGTTCCAGCAGCGGTGGCAGCAGCAGTTCGGTCCGTGTTTCGACCGACACCTCATCGTACCTGGATTCAATCCCGACCAAGCGCGAGTTCTCGTATGTGATTGAAAATTTCGACATGAAATTGGACCTGAAAGCGTTGACTGTGACCGACAAGCGCGACGGACAGGTTTACGATGTCGAGTGGAAGGATTCGATCGTAACCATGGTGCAGTACATGAATTACGACGTCCCGGATAAAAGCTGGTGTTACAACGATTACGAGAAGAACTGTGAAAAGTTCGGCAGAATTTATTCGCTGAAAGGCGCGTTCTGTCCGGTCGATGGTTATCCCAGCAACGCTCCGCAGGGGCCTTGCCCTCTTGGGTGGCTAGCAGAGAGTTCCATGTCACCTCTGGGTGCTCCTGGTTACATAGAAGAAAACGTCTTTAAAAAAATGACAAGAGAGGGCACACCGTGGAGCCCGTATGCGGTTGAAGATAATTCTTGTAGCTTCAGCCATTATTTTGAGGGGTTTGCAGTTCGGTGTCGTTACGATAGATACGTTACTGCTCCGGACAGTGTCGTTAAGCCGAAGCCCAAGGAATTCAAGGCGTACGAAACGCCTGCAGATTTGCCCACCTACACGGGACCCTATGGCGAATTTGTTGATATACGCGATGGTGAAATATACAAGACCGTCGATATCGGTAATCAGACCTGGTTTGCCGAAAATCTGAGGTATAAGCAAAGCGGTTACGACACCCCTAAGGACGGCAACGAAAAGATGGGCAACCTGTACACTTTCAAAGTCGCGGCCGGCGTGGATGGCTATAACCACGAAAAAAGACCAACACCGTACCAGGGAGTGTGTCCTAAAGGCTGGCACATTCCGACCGCGGGCGACTGGCGCGAACTTTTTGATTATGTCCTCGATAGGACGGATGGCGTGTTTCTTGGCAAGCCGCTGAGATCGACGGATGACTGGCAAACGGAGGAACCCGCCGGGACAAATTCGTTTGGCTTTAACGTTATACCCGCTGGCGGCAGGTACCAAAGTACCAGCGGGGGTGCGCTGTATACTTCGTACACGGGTCCCTACTACAATATGTATTTCTTATTGGCCGATGACACCTATCGCAGAGGTTACCGCGTCTATGTAGTGTTCCCAAGCGCCAAAGATGATGCAGAACCGAGATTAGTGACTCCTTATGGCGACAAGACTTATTCTGGGTATGTACGCTGCGTCAAGGGCGATGGTTTCCGCACGATTGTCTTCCCCGAAGAGGACGAGCAGGTCGAGGCCCCGGCAACTTCGAGGTCGTTAAACTCTTCACATCGTAAATCATCGAAATAACTATCGGAATTCTCGTCTTGCAGATGAATTCTTACTTTGCCTATACATGTAAAAGGATCATCAAATTCGATTAGATACCATTTCTCCTCGTATTTGAATTCGATGCCTGTTGTGCATTCTTCAAAGAAATTTTCAACGGATTTGAAAGAAATCATTTTGCCGGACGCTCTACACCTTGAATTGCAAGATTTCTTCGGCAGACAGCATGTCGATTTTTTTCCCGACACGCTCGGCATACTTTCCCAATTCATAGATATTCAGCTTGCTTTTTGGCGGTTCCTTGTATGGATCAGGCGTAGCCATGTACTCTTCCATAGAATCCGCCAAAATGACGGCAGGCTTTCTAATTCCACTCATAAGTATAGACCTCCAAAAGTTTTTGAGCTGAGGCTTTATCAATCATAAATTGATAAGGATGTTGAGCCCCTAAATAGGACGCTCCTAATATGTCAATATAGTGATTTAACAACTCTTTGTTAAGGGCAAAACCATGTACAAATCCTTCATGTCCCCACAAAAATGACCGGTCCGCAGCAATTGCAAAAAGATGTCCGACACCACCGATTTTTGCATCGCTATACATTTCATGCTCCCTTCCCCGTGGACATGCGTAAAACAGCGGGGCTTTTTGTTATTCAATGCTCTTTTGAGCATTGTGAATATAAACTTTCTAGGGGTAGATGTCAAGAGATTTTCGAAAAAAATCGCAATTTTTTCTCCATCCCAATTTTCTCTGTCATTCCCGCGAAATTGTCATTCCCGCGAAGGCGGGAATCTCCTTTTCTCTTTGAATAATTTATATTGCAGTTGACATAGCCCCATTCCTCACGGTTTGGGGCGCGAGTTTAACGTTGAGTTAGCTCTTATTCTCGGAACCGAAAATCTGGAAAATTTTCAAAATACAACGAGGATAAGGCGAACACTCACGTCCAGCAATGGGCGTGGGTCGTTTGTGCTTATTGTTGTATTTGGTTTTCCAGAGCCACGGTTCCAGTAAGTTCATTCGACGCCACGCTTTTTTCATATCCAGACAATCGCGTGGAACGGGAACACCGTGCGTCATGCTGAGGCAACGCCGAAGCATCCAGACCTGGATTCTTCGCTGCGATGCAGCTCCAGAATGACGATGCAGAGAAAGAACTTTGATTAAGGGCTAGCAAATGAGGCCCTTATGTTTGAGCAGACCTTTAATAATATCGATGACATCCTCTGGAAAGAGGGTGGTTGCAGCAACGAACTGGATTATGTGGAACAAACCTCGTGGGTCCTGTTCCTCAAGTATCTGGACAACCTCGAAGCCGAGCGCGAAGAAGAAGCCGAACTCAAGGGCGAAACCTACGAACGGATTATCGAAAAGAAGTTCCGTTGGAACACCTGGGCCGCCCCGAAAACAAAGAATGGCGAACCCGACCACGCCAAGGCGCTCACCGGCGATGACCTCACGGACTTCGTGAACAACAAGCTGTTCCCTTACCTCAAGAAGTTTAAGGAAACCGCCACCACGCCACAATCGCTGGAATACAAGATTGGCGAAATCTTCGGTGAACTCCGCAACAAGATTACCAGCGGCTACAACCTTCGTGAAATCTTGTGGTATGCCGACGCGCTGAGTTTCCAGAGCAGCGAAGACAAGCACGAGATGAGCCACCTGTACGAAGACAAAATCCGCAGGATGGGTAACGCAGGCCGTAACG
>JAEEGH010016447.1_pt1 | contig 15907 bp, 15 predicted proteins | sample 9134181 | NCBI WGS metagenome assembly JAEEGH01 (sample SAMN16246544, study PRJNA631951) | gut metagenome | biome: gut microbiome; feature: rumen; material: DP-attached | host: Bos | place: Iran: Karaj | collected 2018-10
CCCCGGACCAGAATCGTTCTGGATTCCTCCAGCGGGAGCGCCGTCGCCAGATCTTTCTTGATGCTTTCGGCGGTCTGCTTACCGATCAGGATATTGCTTTCCCTGCGCAGGTATTCGATCAGCGCCTCGTCCAGCTTGTTCCCGCCGATGGGAATACTCTGGGAAACGACCAGGCCGCCGAGGGAGATCACCGATACGTCCGTCGTACCGGCCCCGATATCCACCACCAGATTCCCGACGGGATCGTAAACCGGCAGGCCGGAACCGATGGCGGAGGCAAAGGGTTTTTCAATCAGGAACACGTGCTTGCCCCCGGCCAGGCGCACCGCCTCCATCAGGGCCTTGCGGTTCACGTCGTCCAGCCCGCAGGGCACGGACACGATGGCCCGGGGCTTGTTCAGATAGCTGATGCCGATGGCCTTGCGGATGAAGTATTTCAGGAGGAGCTCCGTCATGTCGAAATCCGAAACCTGCCCGTTCCGGATGGGACAGACCGTCATCAGCTGATCCGGGCTGCGGCCGTACAGGAAACGGGCTTCATCGCCCACCGCGCGGACGGTGTGTTTGTCCTCCCGCTCGACGGCCACGAGGGTCGGCTCGTTAATCACGATCCCCCGGCCGCGGACGTACACGGAGGTGTTGGAGGTTCCCAGATCAATGCCAATATCTGGCGCCGCAAAAGGCATGCGTTCAGTCCTTTCTCATGGGTTCGGAAACAGGGGCTCCCGGCGGAAGGGCGGCCGGCCCGGGAGGGCGAAGGCCGCGCGGCCGGGGAAAAGACATACCCCCCCGAAAGGGGGCGGAAAAACGAAGGAAAGTCAGCCCCGGCAGGGGCGGAAAGGGGAAAAGGCGTCAGGCCTGGAAGAGGGGGAAACCCGCCTCCGAAAGCAGCCGCCGGACGACCTCCAGCGGCAGGCCGATCACCCCGGAGGGGCTGCCCTCCACGCGCCGGACCCACAGGGCCGCCTGCCCCTGGATCGCATAGGCGCCGGCCTTGTCCATGGGCTCGCCCGTGGCGATGTACGCGCGGATATCTTCGTCGGTATACTCCATGAAGTACACGTCTGTCGCCTCGCAGAACAGACGTCTGCGGCCGGTCGACAGGTCGCAGAGGCACGCGCCGCTGCAGACGGTGTGCATCTTGCCGTTCAGGCTGCTGAGGATGCGGAACGCGTCCGCCTCGTCCGCAGGCTTTCCGATGGGGACGCCGTCCAGCACGACCATGGTGTCGGCGGACAGAATGACGCCTTCCGCAGGCAGTTTTCCCTGCTCTGCCAGCATTTCCGCCGCGCGCAGATTCTTGCGCAACGCCAGCGCCATCACCTCCTGCGCAGGGCTGAGCGCGATATGGATCTTTTCTTCGCAGTCCGGTTTGACGATCAGCGGCTCGATGCCGTCCGCCCGCAGCATGTCGATGCGGCGCGGCGAGCCGGATGCCAGGATCACGTTCGTTTCTTTCAGGTTCAATGGTCTCTCCTTCAGATCTCCAGTTCGTAGCCGACCGCCACGTCTTCGATGGGCAGCGCCTGCGCGATCCGGAACTTGCACCCCATGGAGATGCAGTGGCACGGGCAGAGTTTCGCGGGCTTTTCCCGTTCGAAATAGCGTATGGTCTCCTCGAGCTGGCGGCCGGGCTTCAGCAGATGGAATCCGCCGATGACCCCGAGCAGCGTATCGCAGCCCAGCGCTTTCTTCGCGTATTCGCAGATGTTGCAGATGCCGCTGTGCGAGCAGCCGGTGATGATGAAGACGCCTTCGTCCGTCTTATAGGCGAGCGCCGTATCGTCCAGGATGAAATCCGGTTCTTCCCTTCCCTCGTCCACGACGAAGCCGATGGGCGTCTGATTCTCGAAATCGTTCGTCCGGGGGATCTGCCCCAGATACCACAAATGTTCCGCCAGTTCCAACGGCTGCGCCGCTTCCAGCACGTCGAACCGGCTGCGGATCCCGTCCTCGGGCCAGGGGAAACCGGATTCCGCGCCGTCTACGACCTTGCGCAGCAGCGCCTTCGGGTGGACGACGAGCTTTGTCCGGCTGACGTCGACGCCTGCTTCCAGCAGCGGCAGCAGACCGTGCGTATGATCGTCGTGACCGTGGGAGACCGCGATATAGTCCAGACCGTTCAGATCGATGCCCAGCGTTTCCGCGTTCTTCACCGCGACGCCGTAATAGCCCGTATCCAGCAGGATGCGTTTGCCGCCGCACTCGACGTAGCAGGAAAAGCCGGGTTCTCCCATCAGGTAAGGCTCCCGGGTATGCGTATTGTTTTCGGAAAGGATCGTAAGTTTCATGATAATGCCTCTTGAAATGCGAACATATGTTCTTTATAATGATCTTGCGAACAGACTGTTTAAAGGACAAGCCTATGAAACTGCTGATGAGACCCATAGACGCCATCGTCGTCTTCAAAGGGAGCGGCAAGCCCCTCCCCTATAAATTCCGCTATACCGAGCCGGACGGCACGAACCGGGAAGTGTACGTCAAGCGCATCCTCACCGCGTCCGAGGAGCGCTTTGCCGGCGTGCCCGTCTACGTGTACGACTGCCAGAGCGACATCGGCGGCGCCGAACGGCGCTATCAGCTGAAGTATTTCATCCCGGAATGCCGCTGGGAGCTGTTTAAAATGTAGCAGCCCGCCGCAGCGCCGCGTAGACCTCTTCGCTCTCCGCCGGCGTATATCCGTCCACCGTGCACACGTTCTGTTCGGACCGCCCGTCCACGCTGCCCAGCGATACCGTCCGCCGCAGATACGCCTTGACGTCCTCGACCGGCGGAAAGACCGCCTTGCCGGACAATTTCGCCAGATAGGCAGCGATGCCGTAGGCGCCCCAGTTGGAGACCGTCGCGATCACGAGCCGGTCCGCTTTCGTGCGGCACGGCACGAGATCCAGTTCCGTTTCGATCACGTCCGCCAGATTGCCCATACCGATCTCGTTGCCGCCGTCCCCGACGCCTATGGTCGGCACTTTGCCGTACGCCGCGTCGAACAGACGGTCGATCTCAGCGGTATGGCTGTGTATGCTTTCCCCGTGCATGTTGGCGTAATCGCCCTGCGCGTTGCGGCCGCAGCGTTCGATCGAGATCAGCCCGGCGGGCTGCAGACGATCGAGCAGAGACAGGCAGAAATCGTCCCCTTCTTCATAGGACATATAGATCGTGTCCAGTCCTTCCGGTTCGAAGTAGTGGCTGCAGTTCTCGTCGGTCAGGATGCAGGGCGCAAATCCCAGCATCTGCAGGGCCTTGGCCAGCACGACCGTACCGGCCGGGCCATCCGTTTCCGCGTGTCCCGCCACGTAAAATCCGGTGGTCAGCAGCACGGTCCCCCTCTCCCAGGAAAGGATCTCCTTCGCCGCCTCTTCGCAGAAATTCGCGGGCAGATGGGGGCGCAGCTTTTCCATGCCGCGCCGGGAAAACTTCAAAATAATATCTTCTATCGTTTCAGGGGTCATTTTCAGTATTTCAGGTTCACGTTCTTCACGTCGGAGATCAGCATGTGACCCGGCGCATGGGTGATGGCAAAGGAAGGCTTGGAACGCAGAAGCGCGTTCTGCGGTGTGACGCCGCAGGGCCAGAACACGGGCACCTCCCCCTCCCTTATGGTGACCGCCTCGCCGTAATCCGGGCGGGACAGGTCCGCGATGCCGATGGCGGCGGGGTCTCCGATATGCACGGGCGCGCCGTGCACCCGGGGCATGGAAGCCGTGATCTGCACAGCCTTCGGCACGAGTTCATAGGGAATAGGCCGCATGGAGACGACCATATTGCCGTGGAAGATCCCCGCGGATGCGCAGGGAATATCCGTGTCGTACATCGGTACGTTCTTTCCCTCCTCGATCTGCCGCACCGGCACGTCCGCCGCCAGCAGGTCGCCTTCGAAGGAAAAACTGCAGCCGATCAGAAAACTTACGAAGTCGTCCCGCCACAGATCCGCGATATTCGTGCGCTCGCCTGTCAGCACGCCGTTCTCATAGATCCGGTAACGGGGCAGATCCGACGCGATGTCCGCGCCGGGCGCGATGTCCTTCAGGAAGCGGCTGCCCGTATCCGTCACTTCCAGCAGCGGACAGGCTCTCGGATTCCGCTGCGCGAACAGCAGAAAATCGTAGGCGTATTCCTTCGGAAGCACCACCAGGTTCGCCTGGGCGTAGCCCGGGCAGAGGCCGGACGTCTGGCCGGTATATTCCTCCCTGCGGATGAGCGCGCGCACCTCCGCAGGCGTAAGACCGTCGTATCTCATAGGACGTCCCCTCCTCTAACAGCCGAACAGCTGCGCTGTCTTTGTCATGCGGTCCGAGACCTCCACGCCGAACGGGCAGCGGTCCTCGCAGCCTTTGCAGCCGACGCATTCGGACGCGTGATGCGCCAGAGACAGATAGTGCTGTTTTACGCTTTCCGGCACTTCCGGCTGCACGGACGCCAGGTCGTAGAATTTATTCACCATCGCGATATCGATATCCGCCGGACAGGGTTTGCAGTGTCCGCAGTACGTGCATTGGCCCGTGATCGGATGCAGCGGCGCGGACGCCAGCACAGACGCGTAATCCTTTTCCTCTTCCGGTGCCGTCTCATAGGCGACCGCGGCGTCGATCTGCTCTCTCGTGTCATAGCCGCACAGGACAGACGCGACGGCCGGCCGCGTGAGCGCGTAGTGGATGCACTGGTTCGACGTGAGCGTCGCGCCGAAAGGCGTCTGGGCAGGGTCGAACAATCGTCCGCCGAAATAAGGCTTCATAACGGTGATGCCGACGCCCTTTTCCTCGCACAGGCGATACAGCTGCGCCCGCTCCGGATCCAGGCCGGACAGCCCTTCGTAATCCGGGGCGAACAGCGTATCGATGTCCTCGATGGCGGGTTTCATATCCAGCGCCGGGTTGACGGAAAACATGATCATGTCAACAATGCCCGTTTCCACCGCCTGTTTCGCGATGCGCGGGTTGTGGGTGGAGAGGCCGATATGGCGTATCGTGCCGCTTTCCCGCAGTTTATACACGTATTCGATATACTCCGTCCCGACGCAGCGCTCCCAGTCCTCCTGGGCGTCCACGTAGTGGATCATTCCCAGGTCGATATAGTCGGTCTTCATGCGGCGCAGCAGGTCCTCGAACGCAGGCTGCACGACCTTCATATCCCGCGAGCGTACGTACTGCCCGTCCTGATGGGTCGAACCGATGTGACCCTGCACGATCCACTTGTCCCGGCGGCCTTCCATGCCCTTGCCGATGATGTCCCTGGATTTCGGATCCGACATCCAGCAGTCGATGACGTTGATCCCCAGTTCGCCCGCGTAGCGGACCAGGTCCACGGAATGCTCCTCCTCGTGACGCTCCAGCCATTCGCCGCCGAAACCGATCTCGCTCACCAGGAGCCCTGTCTTTCCCAATTTTCTGTAATTCATTGACCGTTCCTCAAACTATCGCAATAGCGTTCTATCCCCCGATTATACTCGTGGCAGACCCCGGCAACGGCTCCGATGCCGCAGGCTCTGGCCTTTTCGATCGTATGGATCGAATCCTCGAACAGCAGCACGTCCGCAGGGGTCCCGGCAAACCCGCTGAGATAGCGGGCGGGGTCCGCGAACACGTCCGGTTTCGTAAACACGCCCTTCGAGACGCTGATGACGTTGTCGTCCTCGAAATACCCGTCCAGTCCCCAGGCTTTCAGGCAGGCGCAGATGACGTCCCGGTTGCCCGAGGACAGGATGCAGGCGGGAATACCCTTTTCCCGGCACGCCTGCAGGATCTCCGCTGCCCAGGGATACGGCTGTACGGCGTCAGGTTCCTCCGCCAGCAGAGCGGCAAAATATTCCTCCATGACGCTTTCCGAATCGATGACGATGCCGTAATCCTGTTCCATCATCCGGTGGAAGTCCGGATCCGTGCGGCCGATATAATGCAGCCAGTGCGGCCAATCCAGGGTCACGCCGTAACGCCTGCCCAGGATGCGCTGATACAGGTCGAAATGAAACCCTTCCGTATCCGCGAGCGTGCCGTCGAAGTCGAACACGCAGGCCTTGGCTTTGTTCAGAAGTTCTTTCAGCCCTTGATCCATACGCGCCTACCCTACCGCTTATCCCTGTCGATAAACTCCAGCAGGACGACCGAAAGCAGCGCGAAGACCACGATGATCACCAGCAGCATGCCCCAGCAATGCAGGATATTGCCCGCTTCCTTCACATACTCCGGATTCAGGTTATACTGCCCGCATTCCAGCAGCAATTGGTCGCGCATGTTGTTTTCCGCGATGTAATCCGTCATCATTTTGATCGGCTGCTGCCCTTCGATCTCCATGGAACGGAACTTCCATACCGTGTTCCACAGGGTCACCATGGGCTGGTTGTTGTAGTCGCTGAGCGCGCAGAGGTTCTGCAGCCCCCACTTCGCCGCCGTGACGCTCTTCAGACTCGCGGCCGGGCCCTCCAGCTGCACGAAGCCGCCGGAAAAGATCAGCTGGAAGATCAGCATGAAAGGCATGACCGTCATCGCCGTCGTCGTATTGCGGACGAGCGAAGAGATCGCCAGGGACATCATATCCGCCGCATAGGTGATGAAGAACATGGAGATGCCGAAATCCGCCAGGAACAGCGGAGTGATCACGCCCTCTTCCGGAAAGGCGATGCCCGCCATGTCGCAGATGAACAGCAGGATGATCGTCTCCAGGACGCAAAGGACCATCTGGTAGATCATATGCGCCGCGATATACGACGTGATATGCAGACCGCTGCGGTGCTCCCGCTTGATGACGGGGCGTTCGCGGCAGACGGACTGGATCGAATTGAAGAATCCGTTCCAGATGCAGACGCAGACCAGCGCGAAGCAGCCGCTGAACGTGCCTTCCTGCGTATGGAACAGGCTTCCGCCCACGGCAAACGTCACCAGTCCCGCGATCAGAGCCGACATCGGAAGCATTTTCCAGTCGTTCTGATATACGAACATGCGCACCAGTTTTTTCAGATAGATCCAGGTCTGGGCAGCCCGTCCCCGGTAGCGCAGCGCTTCATTCATGGACGGTCACCTCCTTCTCTTTCTCTGCGGTCCGTCTTGCGTATTTCTCGATGAATTCGTCCGCGCGGCCTTCGCCGCCCTCGTATTCGCTGTTGATGGCGAGCACGACCTGCTCCATGGAGGATTTGCCGAAGAATTCCCGCGCCTCGTCCGGTGACCCGTAGAACGCCAGCCGTCCCACCTTGCCGGAGTCTCTCGCCAGCACGATCACCTTGTCGAACAGATCCGCGACACGGTCCGGGGTGTGCGTGATCGCGATCACGACTTTACCCATGTCCGCTACGCTGCGCAGCTTCTCGAACAGTTCCCGCGCGATGACGCCGTCCAGCCCGGAATCCGGTTCATCCAGGATGAACAGTTCCGGGTCGCTGATCAGCTCTGTGCCGATGGAGATGCGCTTTTTCTGTCCGCCGGACTTCTTGGCGACCAGGCCGTCCGCCCTGCCGGAAAGTCCCAGCACGTCCATGACGGCCTTGATCTTTTCCTGACGCTCCTTTGCGGAGACCGTAACGGGCAATCGCATCAGAGCCGCGTCGCCCAGCGTCTTCGATACGGTATCGTTCATGCGCAGCAGGTCCTGCTGGGGAACGAAGCCGATCTTATGCTTTATCTCGTTGTAGTTCTGATACACGTCGATGCCGTTCAGGCGTATGGTCGCGTCGGCCTTTTCGTAGCCTGTGATGGCGTTCACCAGCGTGGTCTTGCCCGCGCCGGAACCGCCCAGCAGCAGTACGAGCGAGCCGTTGGGGATGGTCAGGTGAACGTCCTTCAGCAGATAGCGGGTCTTGCCGAAGGCGCGGGCCGTCCTTGCCCGCACGTGGATGGCAAGGCCTTCGCCGCTCTCGCTCTCCGCGACCGGCGCGCTCAGTTCCGCAGGCTGCGTACCAGCCAGGATCTCTTCGTCTGCCGCTGCGGCATGTACAGGCTGCAGCCGCTTGGAAAAGCCGATGATCATGGAAGCGACGCTGGCGGCGAGTACCCAAAATACGATCCAGCGCTTTTTCAGCTCGAATGACTGGCAGAGACCCGCGATGACGCGGATCTCGAACACGGCGAGTACGATCGCGCCGATGAGGGCGACCACGTTCAGGAAGAATGTCGGTTTGCTTTCCTCAGGAAGGAGTTTCGCCGCTGCCGCAAGCAGCCGGCAGACCACCTCGAAGACGAGGCAGTAAAGCCCTTCCTTATCGCGCCCGCACGCCTGTCCCAGACGGTAATACCGCAAGCCGGGAACAAAGGCCTGCCAGGTGGCTTTTCCGTATTTCTGCAGGATCTTCCACATCCCCAGGGACGAGAAGAACCAGGTTATCCAGGTCATCCAACTCATACTTTGTCCGCGCTCATTCCATTCATCCAAGTCTGCAGCTTCTGCCCTGTCTTCGTGGCGCAGAGGCCGCCTTTGCAGGTGCAGCGCAATTCCGCGGGCAGCTGCCCGCCCACGTCTTTCATGGCGGCGATCGCCTCATCCAGAGGAACCATGCTGTCGAAACCGAGCCGCGCCATGTCCGCGGCGGCCATCGCGCCCGCCATCGCCGCAGCGTTGCGCGAGATGCAGGGCACTTCCGTAAGGCCCGCGATCGGGTCGCACACGAGTCCCAGCATGTTCTGCAGCGCCAGCGACGAGGCGCAGAACACCTGCCTGGCGCCGCAGCCCATCATGTGGGCAAGGCCGGCCGCCGCCATAGCGCCGGCTGCTCCGTTCTCCGCCTGGCATCCGGCCACTTCCGCTCCGAACGTAGCCTGATTCGCGATGAACGCGCCCACCAGGCCCGCCGCCAACAGACCCTCGCAGATCTGCTGCGAAGAAAAGCCCATTATCGTACCTGCCGTTACGATCGCGCCGGGCAGTACGCCGCTGGCGCCTGCCGTAGGCGCTGCCGCCACGACGTTGTGCGCGTTGCTGTTTTCCACGACCGCGACCGCCGCCAGCACCGCTTCGCAGAAAGCCTCTCCGCCGGCCATAGGAGCGCCCCCTGCCTTCCGCTGCGCTTCCAGTTCTTCGCGCATCTTCCGGCCCTGATACGGCAGAAAACCGTGCACCGGGACCTTTTTCGGGTCCGGCGGCACGCAGGATGCCCGCATGACTTCCTCGATCCGCGCTGCCAGCCGCATCGCCTGCGCTTCGTCCACGTGGCCGTAGGCGCTCTCGTAGCAGAGTGCGAGCTGCGCCGCGTTCAGATCGTGCTCCTCCGCGTAAGCAAGCGCGCCTTCCGCGTTGGTGAAAGGCATCTGCGGCATCCTTCTTTTCCGTACGGCCATCACAGGCTGCGCGACGCGCACGTATCGCACGCCTTCCCATTCCCGCAGGGCTTCCAGCGGAGCCCGGCTCTGATCCGCGCTCACCGCCACGTCGAAAAAGCGTTCGCCCCTGTGATCCATGCGGTCGTAGAAGAAACGGTTCTTCAGGATCACTTCTTCCACCGCGTCTTCCACCTCTTCCGCGCACAGGATGAACACCTGCTCCGTGCTGCCGTCGATCAGCACGCCGTAACCGTCCAGAGAACGGATCTCGAACATGCCGCCGCCCGTGGAGAACGTCATCAGGCGCAGCTCGGGCTTTTCCTTCTTTCCTTCCGGCAGAGCGGGCGGCTCGTCCGCGTAGATCCGGATCTCGGCCTGGTTCGGATGTTCGTAACCCAGATCCGCCTCCCGGAAAGAGATCTCCACGCCCTGATCCTTCGCGATCTGCAGCGCGTCCTTGAAGCGTGGATCGTCGATGGGAATGCCCAGCAGACCGCCGGCGAAGGCGTAATCCGAGCCCTGCCCGACGTGCGTGCTGGGATAGGATCCTCTCGCCTCGTAGACGACCTCTGCCCTGCGCACAGGGCGGCCGAACAGAGAGCGGGCCGTCAGAGCGATCCTGCCGCAGCCTGCCGTATGGGAACTGGAAGGCCCCGTAGTGACGGGACCCAAAACTTCGTTGAATATGCTGTGGATCATGTCTTTATTCCGTTCCGTATTGTCCGAGAACGTCCCGGAGCGTCTGTACGTAATCCTTCTTGACGGTTTCCGGCGCCAGGATCTGCACGCCGCTGCCCAGGCCGAACAGCCAGGCGAAGAACTGCGGACTGCAGAAGACCGTCACGCTGACCCGGAAAAATCCCTCGCCGTCCGGCGCCAGGATCACGTCCTTGCCGAAGCGGTCGATGACCACGTTCGCAAGTCTTTCCGCAAAGCGCAGGGTCACCTGCTGCTCCTCGCCGGAGAACATGGAGAACATGCGCTTGGAATAGGACCGCACGTCCGCGTCCTTGTATTCCTTCGCGCCTTCCCGCTTTTCCTTCTCCAGCACCTTGATCCGCTCCATGCGGTCGATGCGGTAGTGCTTGATCTTCTGATCCGCGCCGTCGTAGGCCACGAGATAGTAGTACTCGTTGTCCCACACGAGATCGTAGGGGCTGACCGAAACCGCCTGTCCGTCGTGGTGATACTGCTTTTCCTTCTTCGCGTCGTATCCGAAATACTTGAAGGACACCTTGCAGCCCGCGTCGATGGCGGACGCGATGGTATCCACGCTGTAATAGACGCTGCTGTTCATGGATTTCACCCGGTCCGCGACGAACATGCGGCCGGTCAGCTGTTTCGCCTGGTGGCTGCTTGCCAGCGTCTTCAGCTTTTCCACCAGTTCCACGGTCTTTCTTTCCGTGATGAAACGCGACGACAGCACGCTGTCCGCCAGCAGTTTGACCTCCGGAAACTCGAACGTGCGGGACCCGATATAGTGGCCGCCGCGCCCCACGTCGATGATATCCACGCCGAACTCTTCCTTCAGGGCGGTCAGATCCGCGTAGATGCTCTTGCGTTCCGCCTTGATGCCCTTCGCCGCCAGCTTCTCGATCAGCTGGGGCGTCGTCAGCGCGTGCTCCTCGTCCGTTTCCTCCATCAGGATCTGGTACAGATACAGCAATTTGAATTTCTGATTTTCACTGCCTGCCATAGGATGCCTCCCGCGTCAGCGGTCTCTCGCTTCGATGAAAGCCATCATGGTATCCACGACGCTTTCGATGCTCATGTCCGTGGAATCGATCTCCACAGCGCCGTCCGCCTTGCGCAGCGGCCGGAATTCCCGGTGGGAATCCTGATAGTCCCGCTGGATGATGTCCGCGCGTATGGTCTCGAAATCCGCAGGTTCCCCTTTTGCGCGCATCTCTTCCGTGCGGCGGCGGGCTCTTTCGTCCGCCGATGCGGTCAGGAAGAACTTGAAATCCGCGTCGGGAAATACGACGGTGCCGATGTCGCGGCCGTCCATGACGATGCTCTTGCGCTTTCCCATGGCCTGCTGCAGCGCCGTCAGCTTGTAGCGGATGGCCGGCACGCCGGAAGAAGGCGAAGCGAGCGCGGAGATCTCGGGCGTGCGGATCAGGCCGGAGACGTCCTCCCCGTCCAGGATCGTACGTCCTTCGGAAAAGTCCACGTCCATGGCGTCCAGCATGGCCTGCAGGGCTTCCGGGTCCTTGTAGTCCGTACCGGTGCGGAGCAGCTTGAGCGCCACCGCCCGGTACATGGCGCCGGTATCGATATAATCCGCGCCGATGCGGGCCGCCAACCGTTTCGCGATCGTGCTTTTGCCCGCGCCGGCAGGTCCGTCGATGGCGACGATGGTCTTGGTGCGCATAGAGCTACTCCTCTTCCGCGGGCAGAGCCGGAGCTTTCGGCGCCTTGGCGGACTTCTTCAGTTTGCCGCCGGCGTCGGTGCCCAGCAGTTTCTCGATCTCCGCGATGAACGTGTTCACGTCCTTGAACTGACGGTAGACGGAGGCGAACCGCACGTAGGCGACTTCGTCCAGGTCCTTCAGTTTCTCCATGACGACCTCGCCGATGAAGGAACTGCTGATCTCCTTCTCCATCATGTTGTTCAGGCCTCTTTCGACCTCGGACACGACGGATTCCATCTGTTCCATGGTGACCGGGCGCTTTTCGCAGGCTCTTACGATGCCGTTCAGCACCTTGTTGCGGTCGAAGGATTCGCGGCTGCCGTCCCGCTTGACCACCATGAAGAAGACTTCTTCCACCTTCTCGTACGTGGTAAAGCGCTTGCCGCATTTTTCGCATTCTCTGCGCCGGCGGATGGCATGACCCTCCTCGGTCGGACGGGAGTCGATGACTTTGGTATCCGGGGCTTCACAAAACGGACATTTCATATTCGTTCTCCTGACTGTTCCATAGTCCACAAGAATGTTGCGATTATATTGTCATTGTACGCTATATCTTGTGGTTTGTAAAGATTCCGGGCGGGTACGCCGCCATCGTTCTTCTGTGCTATAATAAAGGCACGCAGAAAGGCAGATCCCCCCGGTGGCACAGCAGACAACCCCCAAAAAAGGCGATTTTTCGCAGGGAAGCATCCCTAAAACGGTCTTAAGACTCGGTATCCCCATCGCGATGGCCGAGATCGTCCACGTGCTCTACAACATTGTGGACCGCATCTTCATCGGGCACATCCCCGGCATCGGCACAGCGGCGCTGTCCGGCGTCGGCATCGCCTTTCCCCTCATTTCCCTGATCACGGCGTTCGCAAACCTGTGCGGCACGGGCGGCAATCCCCTGTGCTCCATTGCGCGGGGCGAAGGCGACAACGCCCGGGCACAGAGTATCCTGGAGACGGCCTTCACGATGCTGCTGATCTTCAGCGCGCTGCTGACAGCGATCCTTTTCCTCTTTGCGGGGCCTTTCCTGGCCGCCATGGGCGGGGATGAAGAGACGCTGCCCTTCGCCTTGGAATATTTCCGCATCTACGTCGCCGGCACCGTCTTCGTGCTGATCAGCCTCGGTATGAACCCCTTCATCAACGGCATGGGTTTTACGAAGATCGGCATGGGGACTGTCGTCATCGGCGCCGCCCTGAACATCGCGCTGGACCCCCTGTTCATTTTCGTGCTGCACATGGGCGTAAAAGGCGCCGCGATCGCCACGGTCATCTCCCAGTTCGTCAGTTCTGTCTGGGTCATCCGGTTTTTGACCGGGAGCAAGACCCTGCTGCCCATCCAGAGACTCCATCTGGACATGCTGGAAGTGCCCCGCATCCTGAAGCTCGGCGTGACGGGCTTTATGTTCAAGTTCTCCAACAGCGTGGCGCAGACGGTCGTCAACCTGACGCTGAAGACGTTCGGCGGCGCTGCCAGCACGCTGTACATCGGCGCGTTTTCCATCATCAATTCCATGCGGGAAGTCATCAGCCAGCCGATCAGCGGCATCAATCAGGCTTCCGTCCCCGTCATGAGCTACAATTACGGCGCCCGGAATTACGACCGGGTCAAGAAGGCGATCCGCTTTATGATCGCGGCTGCGCTTACCTACAACGTGATCGCCTGGATCGTCGTATTCACCCATCCGGCGCAGCTCATCCGCATGTTCACGAACGACGCCGCGCTGATCGAAACGGCCATCCCCTGCCTGCACATCTACTACGCCGCCTATTTCATGATGAGTTTCCAGATGGGCGGACAGAACACGTTCGTCGCGCTCAACAAGCCGAAATACGCGGTGTTCTTCTCCATGCTGCGCAAGCTGTTCCTGATCGTGCCGCTCACGATCCTGCTGCCGCGCGTCGGCTTCGGCGTCATGGGCGTGTTCTACGCGGAGATGCTGTCCCAGATCATCGGGGCCAGCCTCTGCTGCATCGTCATGTATTTCCGCATATACAAAAGACTGCCCGCGGAAAACGGGCAGCCCTCCTCTCTTTGATTCCTGTTCTTTTATTTCTCTGACATTTCTTTTATAAACTCCAGTACCTGCTGCCTGTCCTGCAGCGCCGTGCATGCGCCGACCGCCGTCGTACAGATCGCGCCGCAGGCGTTCGCAAAGGTCAAGGCCTGGTCGACGCTGCTCCCGCGCAAGATCTCGGAAACGTAGCCTGCCAGGAAGTTGTCTCCCGCGCCGGAAGCGTCGACCGCGTCGATGGGACAGGCAGGCAGGTACAGTTTTTCCTCCCTGTTTTTAAACAGACACCCTTTTCCGCCCAGTTTGACGATCACGCTGCCCACGCCCGCATCCAGGAAGACGTCCGCCATCTTTTCCGGGTCGTCCTCTCCGCTGTAATAACGGGCTTCGTCTTCGTTCGGCGTGATGCAGTCGATCAGCGGCAAAGAATCCGCGAGGTCTTCGAGCCTGAGTTTCGTAAAGTTCGGCAGTTTCGTGTCCGCAAAGACGGGGACGCCTTTTTCGTGCGCCGCCGCTGCGATCGTCCTGACCACGTCAGGGTCGTCGAACGGAGCCCGGAACAGCGAACCGAGCACGACAGCCCCGGCGTCAGTCATCGCATCTGCGTACCGCTCCGGATGAAAGTTATACCGGTGCGCCTTGTTCGTGATCGACCTGCGGCTGCCGTCCTCCGCCACGAACATCGTCGTGACAGGCGTGGGATGATCGGCAGACCGCACGATCAGGCTCGTATCCACGCCGTTTGCAGCCAGCTGCGCCTCGATCATGTTCCCTGCCGCGTCTTTGCCCAGCGCGCAGAGGATCGCCGTCTTCATGCCCAGTTTGGCGGCAGCGATCGCCCCGTTGACAGCTTCGCCGCCCGCATGCAGGGAACAGCTGTCCGCCCGGTAACCTGTCGCAGAGACGGGCTGCGGGTCAAAACCCTTCAGGATCGCGTCGACGATCGCTGTTCCGATGAATACTATGTCGTATCTGCTCATTGGTCTGTCCTGTGCTGGCTCTTCCCCAGCCCGTATGCCTCGACGTCTTCGCAGTGATCCGTCAGGCCGGCATAATAGGCGTCCACGTCGGAAAACGCGTGATCCCACGCGCTCCAACCGGCTACGCCGCCGTACATGATATCCGGATGAGGCGAGGTGCGCATCACGGCGTCCATATGATCCGCGTATTCCTGTGTGATCAGGGAACCGGCCTTGTACAGGTCCGGCACGCCGAACAGGTGAAGGATCTCATGCGCGTACGTGGAAGATTGGGCGTCCCACGTTTCCCCTTCGCGGGAATAGCGCAGGTCGATCTTCACGTACTCGATCAGATCTGTCAGAGCCGCTTTTCCCTCGATCTTATCCGGGTCATAGGAGTTCGCGTGGGATCTCTGTTCGTTTTCGTAGTCCGTGTTTACGATGAACAGGTAGATGACCTGGTCGGCGTCGTACTTTTCTTTCAGCTGCCTTGCCGGCGCCAGCTCATAGGCGACGGATTTGGTCTTCGCGGAATTCGCCATCGGGTAATTTGCCTCATATTCGACAGCAAGTTCCGGATCCGCGTTCCAATCGTAGAGAAACTCCGCATTTTTGCCGTACAGCGCAGCGTTCTCCGTCAGATACGCAGCCGCTTCCGAGAGATCTTTCAGGCATTTGTCTTTTTTCTCCGCGTCTTCCTGTTTCGAAAAATCCCAGCGGTAATCGGATCCGCTCGCAAAGACCGTAAAGACGACGATCCTGCCATCGAGTTCTCCGGCGTTGCCCAGGGGCAGATACGCTTCCCTTTCCCGCACAAGTTCCTCGGACTCCATGGTAAATGCCGGTCCCAGGCCGGTCGTGAAGGAGATGCACCCGGCGGAAAGATCCAGATTGCTCAAAAAACTGTCTATGATCAGAAACGTGATGTTATGGACGCCCCAGCAGAAAGGCGTCTCCGCGCCATCCGCTTTCAGAACGCCCGTGCCATCCTCATAGAACACGGCCTCTTCTCCGGTCTCTCCCAGATAGGAGCCAGGGATCTCCGCGCCGTCGGATCCGTCGGGACCCCAGAAGACCGGCATTTCGGATGGCTCTGCCGCAAGGATAAAGCGAAACTGCGTCCCGCCGAAGACGAATTCCAGCACGGTCTTCTCCGGATCCGTCTTGCTTTGCTGCAGGCCGAACGGTATGTCCTCCCGCTCGATCTTCAGCGAATCCGGCGTCCAGGAGATCCCGTTATAGGAAGCCCGTGTCACCGACGCGCCGTTTTCGCTGCCGCTCTGCTGC
>JAEEGH010016448.1_pt1 | contig 15906 bp, 12 predicted proteins | sample 9134181 | NCBI WGS metagenome assembly JAEEGH01 (sample SAMN16246544, study PRJNA631951) | gut metagenome | biome: gut microbiome; feature: rumen; material: DP-attached | host: Bos | place: Iran: Karaj | collected 2018-10
AGTCTAAAGGAACCTGTTCGCCGCAAAAATCCAAGCTGTCGGGAATCGGTGGCGAATACAGCCGGTAGGAATCTTTGAAAGTTTGCTTATAATCGGCATCGGAAGGGTTGTGATTCGATTGTGAGGTGAGTACAATAATTAATGGGACGATTATTGCCAATGCACACAAAATCTGTATATACAAAGTCTTTTTATTCATCTTTTAGTCTTTTTCAGTGTGTTTGTTGGCAAGGGTGAACAAAACAACCCATACAATTATGCAGTACAGAACAGATAATATTATCAAAGGCCAATTCCATTGTTTTACAAAATAGGTGAGGCAGAGTGCCAATGCCATGCCTGCCAATGTAATTAGGGCATAGAGAGGTGCCACAAATTTTTGGTGCAGACCGGCATATACCAAATGGTGGGTGGTGTGACCTTTGTCGCCTTTGAAAGGAGATTGTCCTCTGCGAATTCTTTTAATAAAAACAGTGGAAGTATCCGTTAGCGGTATCACAAACAACAACATCACGCATACCAACTGCCGGATGGCAGTGTGGATGTCGAAATGGCTGTCAACAGGTGGATTCCAAAGATAAATGATACTGAAAATTGCCAAACTGCAACCTAATATCAAACTGCCGATGTCACCCATATACATTTTTGACGGATAGTGGTTGAAGAACAAAAATCCGATAATGGAGCAAATTAAAGCAATGATAATCAATTGGTTTAAAAGCAACATATTGTAGTTGAGCGAACCGATTAACAAGATACCCAACAGTATGCAAATCGATACCGAAGCGGTAACACCGTCCATATTGTCCAACATATTCAAAGAGTTGATAATGCCCACCACCCATAGAATAGTAAGAATGATGTCAATGGCATCTATATGTGTAATATGTATGCGTATGTCCACGCATATTAAGGTGATGGCAATAAGAAATTGAACGATAAATTTGACGGAAACCGGTGCATTGGCAAAATCGTCATACAATCCTAAAATGCAGGCTGCCGTTATACAAAGCAGCATGGCGATGGTTTTTGTATTGTCAAATTCGGTGGAATGTGTCATCAAAAAGAAGGCGAGAATGGCAATGAGAAAGCCTACGAAAAATGAAATGCCTCCTATGGCAGGTTTTCGCTTCATCTCCCAGCGAAGCGTGTCTTTGGGGACATCTTTTGAAAATTTGTTGCCGGAATAACGAAGTAGAAACCAATTGGTTAGAATGGAAATGAGCACAATTCCTATACAGAAAAATATCATCGTTATGTATTCATTCATGACTAAAAACTTTAATAAAAAAAGAATTGCCAATGATAAATAATTTGTCAAAAAAATAAAATGCAAAGGTAACATTTTTTATAAAAATAAATTTTTTAAAAAATATCTTTTTTTCTACTAAAAAAACTATACCTTTGCAGATTATTTTAGAGAAAACAATTACTAAAAAATAATTCAAAAAAATATGGCAAAAGACAAACTACAATTTGTTGAAAAAGAAAGCGTTGTAATTAAGTTTGTGGGCGATTCCGGAGACGGAATGCAGCTTACCGGCACGCTTTTTTCTGATACTTCTGCCTTAAATGGAAACGATATTGCAACTTTTCCAGACTATCCGGCAGAAATTCGTGCACCTCACAATACTGTAGCAGGTGTTTCAGGTTATCAAGTTCACGTAGGTAAAAAAATTCGTACTATCGGTGACAAATGTGATGTCCTTGTAGCGATGAATCCTGCATCATTGTTGGCAAATTTAAAATGGGCCAAAATGGGTGGAACCATCATTGTGGATGCAGATACTTTTGAAGAAAAAGCTATAGAAAAAGCGGGGTATAAAGAAAATCCATTATTAGATGGATCACTTTCCAGTTACAACTTAATTGCAGCTCCTATCACTTCTTCCGCGAAACGCGTAGGACAAGAATTAGGAATGGACAATAAGTCGGCAGAACGTACTAAAAATATGTTTGCACTGGGTATGGTTTCTTTCATTTTTGATAGGAATATCGAAACGATTGCAAAATCTTTGGAAGTAAAATTCAAAAAGAAACCGGAAGTTGCCAAGGCAAATATTGAAGTATTGAAAGCAGGATATGTCTATGCTGAGTCAATAGAAACATTAGAATCCCGTTATCATGTTCAGACAGCTGAATTGGAAAAAGGTCGTTATCGTAATATCTCCGGCAACATAGCTACTGCATGGGGCTTGTTGGCAGCATCGGAAAAATCGGGCAGACCATTGTTCTTGGGTTCATATCCTATCACGCCTGCCACAGATATTATGGTAGAATTGGCAAAACACAAATCTTTAGGTGCCAAGGTAATGCAATGCGAAGACGAAATTGCAGGTATTTGTTCTACTATAGGTGCTGCATTTGCAGGTTCTATGGCGGTAACAAGTACTTCCGGTCCCGGCTTTTCTTTGAAATCGGAAGCATTGGGATTGGCAGTGATGACAGAATTGCCGATAGTGGTAGTAGATGTACAGCGTGGCGGTCCTTCTACCGGTTTGCCGACCAAATCGGAACAAGGCGATTTGAATCAGGCATTGTATGGTAGAAACGGTGAATGTTCTTGCATAGTAATTGCAGCCACTTCTCCAAGCGATTGCTTCTATTCTGCATTTACGGCTGCCAAGTTGGCAATGGAACACATGACACCGACTATTTTGTTGACAGACGGCTACATCGGACAAGGTTCTGAATTGTTCCGCATTCCGAAAATGGCCGATATGCCTCAGATAGTTCCTCCTATTGCAGAAGCTAACGATCCGGATTATGCTCCTTATAGAAGAGATCCTGAAACATTGGTAAGAAAATGGGCTTTGCCGGGTACTGAAGGTTTAAGACACCGCATCGGCGGTTTGGAAAAAACAGATATCAAAGGTGCTGTTTCCACCGATCCGCTCAACCACGAAAAAATGGTTCAATATCGTAGAGATAAAGTATTGCGTGTTGCCAACGATATTCCTGAACAAGAAGTATTTGGCGAAAAAGAAGGCGATTTGTTGGTAGTTAGTTGGGGTGGCACTTACGGACAAACTATGGTGGCAGTGAAAGAAATGCAACAACAAGGTCAAAAAGTAAGTTTGGCACATTTCAAATATATTTCGCCACTTCCGAAAAATACGGCAGAAATATTGGCTTCTTATAAGAAAATTGTGGTATGCGAATTGAATGCAGGTCAGTTTGTAAATTATTTGAGAGCACAATTCCCTCAATTCAAGTATGAACAATACAACAAATTCCAAGGACTTCCATTCACCACAGCAGAGTTGACAGAAAAGTTTAACCAAATTATTAAGGAGAAATAGTTATGAGTATAGAAAGATCGAATGTAGTTTTGACAAAAGAAGATTTTGCAAGCGACCAAATGGTAAAATGGTGCCCTGGTTGTGGTTCCCATGCTATTTTAGCTGCGTTGGAAAACGTATTCCCTAAAATTGGTTACAAGGCAGAAAAATTCTGTTTGATATCCGGAATCGGATGTGCATCCCGTTTCCCATATTATGTAAATACTTATGGATTTCACAGCATTCACGGACGTCCGAATCCTATTGCAACAGGTGTAAGAGTCAACAATCGTAATTTGAGTGTATGGGTGATATCAGGTGACGGCGATTCATTGGCAATCGGTGGCAACCACTTTATTCATACCATTCGTAGAAATGTCGATTTGAATATGTTGATATTCAACAATCAAATTTACGGTTTGACAAAAGGACAATATTCTCCTACAACACCTTTCGGCAGAATTACAAAAACATCTCCACAAGGAACAATAGAACAACCCTTCATCCCCGGACAAATCGTTTTGGGTGCCAATGGAACTTTCTATGCAAGGGCTATTGACAAAAACTTGAAGTTGATGCAAGATGTAATGTTTGAAGCAGCAAGACACGATGGTACTTCCGTAGTTGAAATACTACAAAACTGTGTTATCTTCAACGATGGCACACACGAAGCTATCACCAACAGAGAAACTGCCGAAGACAGACAATTGATATTAAAGCAAGGCGAACCTATGATATTCGGCAAGAATAGAGATAAAGGTCTTGTTTTAGGAGCAAAAGGTTTAGAAGTGGTAACTATCGGAGAAAACGGTATCACAGAAAAAGATATCCTCGTTCACGATATGACCACCCAAGATCCTAGCATCCACTTGATGTTGGCACAAATGAAGTTGCCGGATTATCCGGTGGCATTGGGTGTCATCCGTTCAGTAGAAGCTCCGACTTACGATCAATTGTTGGAAGATCAAATTACAAAAGCTAAAGCAGAATCCAAAATTCAATGTGTGGATGATTTGCTTAATAGCGGAGATACTTGGGAAATCTAATTTTAATTTTTTCACACACATATATTGTGAAGGTGTCCGCTCGGACACCTTTTTTTTGTTGTTCAGGCGTCATAAAGAATGAGAGATTTGTTGTGTTTTTGTTAAAATATTGACAAATAATAAGCTATTGCAGCGGCTATGTTGAATTAGTGGTGAAAAAAATATTGCCATAAAGGAAAATTACATGATGTTTTTTTTGTATCTTTGCAGTTTAAATTGAAAGGTACTAAAATGGATACACGTTATATTTTTATTACAGGTGGAGTTGCTTCCTCGTTAGGAAAGGGAATCATTGCAGCATCGTTGGCCAATTTGTTGCAAGCAAGAGGTTATAAAGTCGCCAATCAAAAGTTAGACCCGTATATAAATGTAGATCCGGGTACATTGAATCCTTATGAGCATGGCGAATGCTATGTGACGGAAGATGGTGCGGAAACAGATTTGGATTTGGGACATTATGAAAGATTCACCAATATTCCTACTTCACAAAGGAATAATGTTACCACAGGAAGAATCTATATGAATGTCATCAACAACGAACGGCAGGGAAAATATTTAGGTTCCACCGTGCAGGTAATACCGCATATCACCGATGAAATTCAAACCAGAATCAAGGCTTTGGGAGAAACCGGCAACTACGATTTTGTATTGACGGAAATCGGCGGTACGGTCGGAGATATTGAATCATTTCCGTTTATCGAAGCGGTAAGACAGTTGCGTTGGCATAGCAAAAACAGTTTGGTTATCCATCTTACATTAGTACCTTATTTGCATGCCACCGGCGAATTGAAGACCAAGCCTACGCAACATTCTGTCAAAACTTTGTTGGAACAAGGAGTGCAACCGGATATTATTGTTTGCCGTACCGAACACGATATCAGCGATAATTTAAGAAAGAAAATCGCTTTGTTTTGCAATGTTGATCCGACATCTGTTTTGCAGTCTATTGATGCGGACACCATCTACGATGTACCTTTGTTGATGTACAAAGAAGGTTTGGATAGGGAAGTATTGCGAAAATTGAATATGCCCTACGACAATGAGCCCGATTTGACCTATTGGAAAGAATTTATCCATAAATTGAAATTTCCTAAGAGCAATGTAACTATCGGCTTGGTAGGCAAATATGTAGAATTGAACGATTCTTATAAGTCTATCATCGAGTCGTTTACTCATGGCGGCGTTGCCAATGAATGCAAGGTGAAAATAGAATTGTTGCATTCGGAATATATCAGCGATGACAATGCCAAAGAAAAGTTAGGTCATTTAGATGGCATTTTGGTGGCACCGGGTTTTGGTGGCAGAGGCATAGACGGCAAAATTGTCGCTATCAAATATGCTCGTGAAAACAATGTTCCATTCCTCGGCATTTGCTTGGGCATGCAGTGTGCTGTTATAGAGTATGCAAGAGATGTGTTGGGATGGAAAGATGCCCACTCTGTAGAAATGAATCCCAATACCACTCATCCTGTTATAGACATGATGGAAGAGCAGAAGAAAATTTCGGGTATGGGCGGCACCATGCGTTTGGGAGCCTATCCGTGCAAATTGCAGAAAGATTCTTTGGTATATAGCATCTATCAAAAAGAAGAAATTAGCGAAAGACATCGTCATCGTTACGAATTTAACAATAAATATTTAGAAGATTTTGAAAAGGCAGGCATGAAGGCTGTCGGCTTTAATACCAAACAAAATCTGGTGGAGATAGTGGAAGTGCCTTCACATCGCTGGTTTGTGGGAGTACAATTCCATCCCGAATACAAAAGTACTGTAAAACAATATCATCCATTGTTTGCGGCATTTGTCAAAGCAGCCATGGACTATAAAGAAAGTAAAAAATAATGAATATAAAAGGGGAATTATTCAATTTAAAATACCCATCGGTGATGGGTATTTTAAATGTTACAGAATATTCTTTTTTTGATGGTGGCAAATATTTTACAGAAGATAAAATTTTAGCTCGTGCCCGGCAAATTGTAGAAGAAGGTGCCGATATGGTAGATATTGGTGCCATGGCTACCAATCCTTCTGCACCGACTATCACAGAAGAAGAGGAAGCACAAAAATTGTCAGAAGCGATTGCCATTGTAAAAGAAAACTTCCCTCATACTATCATTTCTGTAGATACCTATCGCTCGCAAGTGGCGAAAATGGCGGTGGAGCAGGGTGCACATATCATTAATGACATTTCCGGCGGCATGTTTGATGAAAATATGTTTTCTACCATTGCTGCATTGTCGGTGCCGTATATTCTCATGCATACCAGTGGTCTGCCGTCTGAAATGCAGCAGAAAACACAATACAAAAATGTGGTGGAAGATGTAATTTATTTTTTGAGTGAAAAAATCAACCGCTTGCATTTGTTAGGTGTGAGTGATATCATAGTGGACCCGGGTTTCGGCTTCGGAAAAACGGTGGACCAGAATTTTGAATTGCTGAAAAATCTGCACAAGTTTAGCATTTTTCATTTGCCCATATTGGCAGGACTTTCCCGCAAGAGTATGTTTTATAAATTGCTGCAGACGACACCTGAAGATGTTTTGCCGGCAACTTTGGCAGGCAATTTACTCGCCTTGCAGCAAGGTGCCCTCATACTTCGTGTACACGATGTAAAAGAAACCCGACAAATGATAGAAGTGTTTAAGAAAATTTCTTAGCATGAAGTTTATTTTTGTTGTTCAAGGAGAAGGACGAGGGCATGCCACGCAAGCCATTGCCTTGCAAGAGCGTTTGCAAGACAGCGGACACGAAGTGGTGAAAGTATTTTATGGAACTAGTCCGCATCGCCCGATAGCCGATTTTGTAAAAGAGAAATTTGAAGGCAAATTGGCCTATTATGATAGCCCCAACTTTCTTCCTTCCAAGAAAAAAACCAATATTTTAAAAAGTTTTTTTTACAATTTATTGCTCAGCAGGCATTTCTATCAGTCAGCAGACCGTTTGGCGGCTGACATTGCCGGCATACAAGCCGACAGAGTCGTCAATTTTTACGAACCCTTGTTAGGAGTGGCATATAGTCGTAATAAGATACTCCAACCGATGATATGCATTGCCCACCAATATACCTTTCTGCATCCTGACTATTCCTTTCCGAAAGGATTTTTCCTGCGGAAAAGAATGTTGCAGTATCTTACCAACAAAACCCGACAGCAAGCCATGTTTTCCATTGCATTGTCTTTGGTGCCGATGTCGGATTTAGAAGAGAAGCATATCTATGTGGCTCCGCCTTTGATAAGAAAACAAGTTTTGCAGGCAACCAGTCGGCAAGGCGACTATATCCACGGTTATTTGCTGAACGAAGGCTATTTGCAGGAAATTGACAATCCGTCATTAAATATAGATGTAAACCTGTTTGTCGGTGAAGCCTGTACAAGTAAAAATCCACATGTAAAAACCTTTCTCCTCAACGACAGCCAATATTTGTCGTCTATGGCGGGTGCCAAAGCAGTGATCTGCACCGCCGGATTCGAGACAGTGGTCGAAGCCATGTATTTAGGCAAGCCTGTGTGGGTGGTGCCGGTGAATTTTGAACAACAATGCAATGCCAACGAAATGCAACGCAGCGGTGCAGGCGTGGCAGACAAACATTTTGATATCGCCCGATTGAATCATTTTGTATCGCATTATATAAATAATAATGTAAACTTCCCGACTTGGGAGCGGGAACATCGCCACAAGATTGTCGACCTGCTTACTGCAGAGTAAAATTTGTCAGTTTAGTCAGTATAAAATATTGAAAAATGACATTTTGGCAGAAAAAATAATATTTTTTGTCATACTAAAAAATGTGGTCATTTTTCTAAAAAATTTCATAAATTATAGAATATCAATAAGATAATAGGAATAATAGGGGAGAATAGTGCTTGTTTGCATGCAAATTGGCACAAAGATTGATAAAATGGAGGTGTTGAAAAATAATAAACAGTTTAATTTAGAATAAAAATAAAAAATTACAAATATGGGAAAGATTATAGGAATTGACCTCGGAACAACAAATTCATGCGTTGCCGTATTAGAAGGCAGCGAACCGGTGATAATACCAAACAGCGAAGGAAACAGAACCACTCCTTCCATCGTGGCATTTTTGGACAATGGCGATAGAAAAGTCGGCGATCCTGCAAAACGTCAGGCAGTAACCAATCCTAAAAGGACTATTTCTTCCATCAAACGTTTTATGGGTGAAACCTACGACCAAGTTGCCAAAGAAATTGCCAGAGTAAGTTATGAAGTAGTAAAAGGTGACAACAATACACCAAGAGTAAAAGTAGGTGACAGATTATATACTCCTCAAGAAATTTCTGCTATCGTTCTTCAAAAGATGAAAAAGACGGCAGAAGATTATTTAGGACAAGAAGTTACAGAAGCTGTAATTACAGTTCCTGCCTATTTCAGCGACTCACAACGTCAGGCTACCAAAGAAGCCGGAGAAATTGCCGGATTGAAAGTAAAACGTATTGTCAACGAACCTACAGCTGCCGCTTTGGCATACGGTTTGGACAAAAAAGACAAAGATAGCAAAGTGGCTGTTTATGACCTTGGTGGCGGTACTTTCGATATCTCTATTTTGGAATTGGGTGACGGAGTAGTGGAAGTAAAATCCACCAACGGCGACACTCACCTCGGCGGTGATGACTTCGACCATGTTATCATCGATTGGTTGGCAGAAGAATTCGAAAAGGAAAATCATATCGATTTGAGAAAAGACCCTATGGCACACCAACGTTTGAAAGAAGCTGCAGAAAAGGCTAAAATAGAATTGTCATCTTCTGCATCAACAGAAATCAACTTGCCGTATATTATGCCGGTGGACGGTATGCCGAAACACTTGGTAACCACTTTGACAAGAGCTAAATTTGAACAATTGGCTGATAGTTTGATTCATGCTACCATTGCTCCTTGTAAACAAGCTTTGGCAGATGCAAATTTAAAACCGTCTGATATCGACACTGTTATTTTGGTAGGTGGTTCAACTCGTATTCCTGCCATCCAAAAGATAGTAGAAGAATTCTTCGGCAAAACTCCTTCCAAAGGTGTAAATCCTGACGAAGTAGTGGCAGTGGGTGCAGCTATACAAGGCGGTGTATTGACAGGTGAAGTAAAAGACGTGCTTTTGTTGGATGTAACTCCGCTTTCTTTGGGTATTGAAACATTGGGTGGTGTGATGACCAAATTGATTGATGCCAATACCACCATTCCTACCAAAAAGACAGAAGTTTTCTCCACTGCCGCCGACAACCAGCCTTCAGTAACTATCAATGTTTTGCAAGGTGAACGTCCTATGGCAAAAGACAACAAGCAAGTAGGTCGATTCGATTTGGACGGCATTATGCCTGCACCGCGTGGTGTTCCTCAAATAGAAGTTTCTTTTGATATCGACTCTAATGGTATTTTGAATGTAACCGCTAAAGACAAGGCTACAGGAAAAGAACAACATATTACCATCACCGCTTCTTCCGGCTTGAGTGAAGACGAAATCAAACGTATGAAAGCCGAAGCAGAAGCAAATGCAGAAGCCGATAAAAAACAAAAGGAAGAAATTGACAAAATCAACGCAGCAGATGCCATGATATTCCAAACTGACAAACAGTTGAAGGAATTGGGTGACAAGATGCCGGCTGACAAAAAATCTCAAATTGAGGCTGCTAACAACAAATTGCGTGAAGCTCACAAAAACAAAGATTTGGCTGCCATAGACGCTGCCATGAAAGAGCTCAACGACATTTGGCAAAGCATCTCTCAAGAAATGTACAACGCTCAACAACAAGCTCAACCTAATGGAGGCCAAGGTTTCAACCAACAACAAGGCGGTCAGCAAAACCAAGGCGGAAAAAACGGTGACTCAGAAGTGACAGACGTTGACTTTGAAGAAGTGAAGTAATTTAATCATAACATTTTTTTATTAGACATGGGGTGTAACATTCGTTACACCCCTTTTTTGTTGAAAAAATGCATTTATCCATTGATTTTTCTGTGGTTATTTGTATTACAGCATGGTAGCCATAAATTATGGCAACAATAAACAAGTGAAGAGTATTGGTTTTAATATTAAAAATATATCTGTTTGTAATCGAACAACCTGTTATGTATGTTGCCTTTTGAGTGTAGACTATTCCATTTGTTTGCAGAAGTTAATGCTGAAATCGTCAATGTAAACCTTTGTTTTGTCGGTTTTATAGAAATATATCACAGCCATAGCATCTGATGGAAGTCCGTTTAAGTGTAGTTCATATGTGTAATCAAACTTGTACCAATGTGAATAGGCAATAATACTACCTGTTATTCCTGCCGAATTCCAACAGAAATTATTTTTGGTATTTTCAATGGAAACAACAATAGCACAATTTGTATTTGCATAGCAATTGCAGTAGGCTGAAATATTGACAAATATAACGTCATAACCCGCTTGAATGAACGAATCAAGCGGATATGTAAAGGTGGCAGAATAGATGCCGACCTCATTTGACAAGTTGCCGCTATAACTAGTCTTTTGTGTCAGTATGCAGTCTTCTCGCCAAAAATCAGGAGTTTCGCTGTCAAAATTATTTTTTGTTTTGAACAGAATGACAAAGTCTTGTTTTTGTAAATTAATGCTATCCAGTTGGTATAATTTAACACCATATTTGTCAAATACGGGTGTTTGTTTTTCTAATACAAAGCTTGCAAAATCAGGAAGATTATCGTAGGTCATGTTATTTAATGCCAAAGTGTGATAATTTAGTACAAGCGTCATATTCCCATGATGCTTTTTTAATAAATCTTCGTTCAAATCGCTGAATTCTATATATTTGCTATTCGAAGAGAAACCATCATAGTATCGCAATAGACGAGTACATATCATATCGGAAATGACAAGATTATTTTCTTTGTTATTAACTACCATGTCAATCAGTGTGTTGCGTCGTTTGTTGTATTGGTATGATTGTTTTGCCATTAGTCCGCAGGGTAGCACCAGCAGAGTCAATAATAAGGCATAAGCCATCAATTTGTTTTGCTGGTGACTATCCTTTAGAATGGTAACCATGACCATCACTAAGGTGATGGGCATATACACATAGTAACAAATGAACCGATTTCCAAAAAAAGAGTAGATGCTCAGAAAAACGAACAATGCAGTTGTGAAGTAGATTTGTATCTTGGTTGGTTTTTTATGTAAGAAAAGAGCGGATGCTATGGATGCGATTGGTATAATGAATAGATAGTGGCGAGGGTCGATGCACATGGGAATGTAGGAGGTTCCCGAGATGGTCATGAAGTTTGATGACAAGAATAGTAGCATTGCCGATACCAAAAAAAAGGATGTAGCATTGTTGATTTGCAACATTTGTCGCCATCCCTTTGAAATGAAGGCTGTCACTACAAATACAAGAGGAACCCACATGCCATAGTTGATAGTCATGTCGAAGAAGTCAAAAAATAGGCGTTTGAGCAAGATGCCCATAGGCTGTTGGTCATAGCTGCATTTGTTGAGATAACTGTTTTGTGCAATGGCCTTGAAGCGGTAAAAGAATTCACCGGTCAAGTATTTAATGCTTGCGAAATAAAATATTAGACAAATAGTTCCTGACACAATGACCCATTTCCAAAATTTGGTCTCTTTCTTCAGAAAAAAATCTATGAAGAACAAATATAAAAGCCAAGGAAGTAAAAGCACCACTGTACCTTTCGACATGAATCCAAACAACAGTGTTACAGAAAAAGCAATGGCATGACCGACGACATGTTTTTGTGATTCATACCGATAATGAAAATAGATGTATGTTGCTAATATCGTGAAAAAAACCAAATAGATATCCGGCATCAGTTTGTTGGAATAAAACAACAGCCATTGAGATGTTGTCGTGAAAGCAAGTCCGAAGATAGTGGGTAAGAAACCTTGTTTTCGCATTACAGCATAGACAATCACTAATGTGAGTATGGTAAGTGTCATTGCTGGTAATGATGATGCGAAATCATTGATTCCAAAAAGTTTGTAGGATAATGCTGTTGCAGCAATGATAGTAAAACGGAATGTGAAATGATCTTCAAAATCCACTTTCCCGTCAAGCAAATTGGCAGCTATTTCAGCATATTGCATATCATCAAAACCGAAATGCCCTGTATAGCCGAAAATACGGTAACAGATAATGAGTATAATGAAAAATAATAAAGCGTAAAAAGGTTTCGCTTTCAAATGTAGCTCATTTAACTGCATAAACAAAACAATTTGAAAATGCAAAGTTACAAAAAATAAAAATGAATTTCATGAAGGTTACCTATTATTAATTGTTTTTTTACTACTTTTGCAAAAAAATAGTTTAACAAAAGTTGCATTTGTGACTTGAATGTGGCTATTGTCATTTGTCAGAGTAATTTTTCATCCGAAAAGCTTTAGGACTCATACCGACTGCGCGATGGAAAAAGGTGCCGAAGTGGCTTTGGTTTTTAAAACCGAGTTGGTCGGCAATCTCTTGAATGGATAGGGACGTTGTGATCAATAAGGAACGTGCCTGTTGGATTAGATTTTCCGTGATACACTCTCCTGCACTTCTTCCCGTAACCTGCTTGACAATATTGGCCATATATTGCGGTGATAGACACATTTCGGATGCATACCATTTGATATTGTGGTGGGCATGGCTATGGATATCCACCAAAGAAAGAAAGCGACCTGCATGTTCCTCTGCTCTCGTAAGCGCGTGTTGTTGATTGAATAATTGTACATAAAAGTCTGCCATATAATATATCAATGACCGTACTATACTATTTGCTATTTTGTAGGAATTGCAGATACTTGAATCTTGTATTATGTTTCTGAGAAGTGAAAGATATTGTAAACATATATTTAATTGATTTTCATTTATCGACATGACAGGGCGAATATATGCTTTATTGTATATGTCATTACCCGCATTGAGATTCATGTCGTTGCCAAAATCAATCGAAAAAGATAAAACATACATCAGGGAATCCTCTGAAACATGTATTGGATGTAATATATAGTTTGGGGAAATGAATATTATAGCAGGAGCATGGATTGTAAAATGTTGGTGATTGATTTCGGCGGTCAAAGTTCCTCGTATCATAAATTGTATGGTGAACTTGTCTGTGCGGAAATATTCCGGCATGTTCACTGACTTACATTCTATATAGGCAACTTGCAGTTTGTCGTCAAGGTTGATGCTTTCAAAGGCTTGTTCTGTCGCTTGTAAAACAGGCATTTCTGCTAATGATTGGTTTGTCATAATTTTTTTATGTAGAAAATAAAATGCAAAGGTACATTTATTTTCATATATCTACTGACAAAAAGTATGAAACAGAACAATTTTGATTATAATTGCAACATTATTATAGTCGGTAAAAGCAGTAATTTTGCACACCTTTTATAAAAGTACTATTATAATAAGAACATTATTTTTCAGTATTGCCAAAAACTGTATGAAGATATTAGAAGACATGAGATTGCTGACTGTCAAAAATGCTATGTTGCTTTTGTTGTCAACATTGATGGTTTTTCTTCATGCACAAGAACGGATAGAATATCTTCCTTTTGGCAAAATGGACTCATGGACAGTACGCTATATCAAAGAATCGATTTTGTTGGGAGGCAAGACCCGCCAATTGTACGTTGTTGCCAAAACGGATACAATTCGCGAGAATAAGTCCTATCCTTATGGTACGAATGGCTCTCCGTGGAGTACTAGCAATGCCTATGCCAAAGTATGCGGGGTGGACAAGGCTGCTATATCGGTAACCCCTGAACCACGTGGAAACGGCTATTGTTGTCGTTTGGAGACGACATTGCAGACTGTAACAGCAGTCGGCATTGATCTCAAAGCCTTGGCAACAGGAAGTATCTATGTAGGTAAGCTTCTCGATCCGGTAACATTGGAAGGTATCAAAGATCCGATGAAAGCCATTGATATGGGCATACCTTTTACAAAACGACCTGTCGCCTTGCTGATAGATTACAAAGCACTGATACATCAAAATAAAAAAATGGTGCGTGCGACCGGTTCAACCAAAGTAGTAGAGGTAAAAGGAAAGGACGAGGGTGAAATTATTCTTTTTTTGCAGCATCGCTGGGAAGATAAAGATGGAAATATCTATGCTTACCGTGTAGGCACAGCTTCTGAGCATATCACCCAAAGCATTTCCGAATGGAAGAACAATCACCATCTGCCGGTACGTTATGGTGATATATCCAATTTGCCGGATTATAAAAGTTGGGAAAAGCTTTACAAAGACCGTTTTATGGCTCGTAATTCAAAAGGAAAAATGGTGCCGGTACAAGAGATTGGTTACAAAGAAGATGTAATGCCAACTCACATGATTTTGCAAATATCTGCCGGTTGTCATGAACCTTTTACCGGCTGCCCCGGCAATGTGCTTTGGTGCGACAATATTCGTTTGGTATATTGAAATTTATAAGTGTTTGTGTGTTGATAAATAATTATAATTATAACTGCTTGCATACTTTTTCCGCCGCAAGATTTATTTCCTGCCGCGGATTTTTTTTTGAAAAAATCTTAAACTTTTACTATATATCGGAAAATTAAAGTAATTTTGCAATTTATGAATAATTTAACTCAATATACTCATCGTTATTCGCTTACGGCAGCGGATATAGATACACGTTATCGTATAACTCCCAGTGCCGTCTTGCTCTACTATCAAGATTGTTGGGCACGCTATATGTCGTGTTTGCATCTTGCTGCATTTGATATGGTGAAAATGAATAGAATGTGGGTCATTACGGAGTTTAATGCATGGTTTGAGCAGCAGACAGCTCTTTGGTCTGACGATATTGACGTAACAATATGGAATAGTGAAGTCGGCACCTTGCGTTTCTATGCAGATTTCCGCTTGCGAAGGTCGGATGGAGTAGAGGTGGCACATGGCTATGGTTGTTGGACCTTGCTAGATACAGAGCTACATCGTCTTGCTATGCTTACCCCGATTGTATCGCAAATACCTATTTTGCCGGAAGTGATAGCGGAGACGCACAAAAAACGGCGTTTTCCTATTGGCAGTACGCCATTACAGCAGATAGAGCACCGTGTCAATCCCATCAATTTGGATTTCAACGGGCATGTCAACAACCGCACCTATTTGAGTATTGCCATGCAGTCTGCAGACGAAGCCTTTATGGATACTCACAACATCCGTTGTATTGCCATACATTGGCAGAAAGAGACTTTCCTCGGTGATACGCTTTTGTGTTGTATGTACTTGCTGCCGAACCAGATGGAAGAAAAACTTTATCGTTATCTGCATACCATCAACCGCAATGACGGACAAACAGCGGCACAGGTCTATTCAGAATGGGTGCCTCGCACCGGGCAAATTGACGTGGCTGCCCATGTAAAAAGAGAATAAATACGAATAAAGTTCAAGATTATTTATTGGAATTGTATAAAAATTATAATAATATGAAAGCGATATTTATCAACGGTTCACCCAGAAAACAGTGGAACACGGCAAAAATGTTGGAAAGACCAACCGCATAAAAGAAGCCAAAAGGATATAGATGCCCGCTGGACACAAAAAGGAGGAGTAAACTATTATGGATACAAAAACCATATCAAAGGAGATACAAGAAG
>JAEEGH010016453.1_pt1 | contig 15902 bp, 9 predicted proteins | sample 9134181 | NCBI WGS metagenome assembly JAEEGH01 (sample SAMN16246544, study PRJNA631951) | gut metagenome | biome: gut microbiome; feature: rumen; material: DP-attached | host: Bos | place: Iran: Karaj | collected 2018-10
CCGCCTATTCTAAATGTTCTCATAATTCTCTAACGATTTAACAGCTTAACGTTTTAACCGTTTAACGAATTCCAAGCGCCAGCGGGAATACCGCTCTCGGCGTAGCCAAGGCTTTAATCTTCTCTGCGATAACCGGATCGAAGCCTTTCTTCTCACCGCTTTGCGCAGCAGGAGCAGCAGCCGCTTCATCAGCCGGCACAAGAATGAGTTTGACTTGCTCCATGGTCGGTTCGCCACCTACAGGACAAGCGAGGCCGTCAATACCGTTGGCCTTGACGCATGCTTCCGCGAAGTTACGGCAACCGGCGAAGCCACATCCGCCGCAGTTAGCGCCCGGCAACACTGCCGTCACCAGATCAATGCGCGGATCTTCTTCCACTTTGAAGTACAGGCTGACCACATACAGCAGACAAGCTGCCAGGAAGGCGATCACACCCAGAACTCCCATAGAAATCAGGATTAAATTCATGTTGTTTGTTATTTAAAGTTGTTACAATTTTCTCGCAGTAAAAGTGAATTGTTTCTGCAGCCGATCTTTAAAGAAGCTGAGGCCGATGTAATAGAGCGCAATACCGCAGAGGGAGAGTGTACCTACCACCGCTTCGCTCCATTCGGTAGCAAAATCCAAAACGGCAATCAGACCCATCATCACAATAAAAGGCAGAATATACGCGAGTAACACGGCTTTCCACGCTAACCGTTCGCGAACTTCTACCTCCACTTTGTCGCCCACTTGCATGGGCTCGAGCATGATGACATCCATTTCTTTGGCTTGACTCTCGGCGGACATACACATCGATTTGGCTTTGCAGGCCGAACAGGCGCTGGTCTGCACAATTTGCACGTGCGCCACGCGGTCGCTCGTACTCATAATTACACCGGTATGTCGAATCAATTCATCCATAAGCGCAAAATGCGACTGCAAAGGTACAAAATCTTTTTCATATACGCAAGTGCGCGCGGACATTTTTATTAAAAAAGAACGTTTTTCGCCAAAAAACGCCAAATTTTCAATTTTCAATTTTCAATTTTCAATTATTTATCGTACCTTTGCACGCTAATTTGTGTTATTATGCCCAGAACTGTATCAAAATCAAGACAGATTGCGGAAGATCAACCTCGTGAGCGAGCTATTCGGGTAGAAAAGGGGAATCTTTGGGAGTCGTTGAAACGCTTTATTACGGCGCGTGAGACGCGCATGGTGATAGGAATACTGCTGTTGCTTTTTTCGGTGATAGCCTTGCTGTCGTACGTGAGTTATCTCTTCACGGGCACGGCCGATCAGGATATATTGTCCTTAAGTCACGCAGAGCGAGTGGCGAATCGCACAGCGATACGCAACATGCTCGGTTTGCCGGGTGCCAAGTTGGCGCAGTTCATGATCGACGGCAGTTTTGGTTTTGTATCCATTCTGCTGGTGTTTATGCTGGCGATCTATGCGCTGCGCATGATGCATGTACTCAAGGACATCCGCGGTGTGTTGCTTTTCTGCGGCGGTTCTTTCTGGGTGCTCTGGGGTTCGGTAGTGCTCGGTTTTGCACATAATATGGTACATCAGTTGGGTGTTTTTCATTGGGGCGGTGCCTTTGGCGACGCGGCGTCCGGATGGCTCGTCAGTTATGTGAATACGACCGGCGCGATCCTGATTTTGGTGGCGCTGCTCGTCATCTTCCTGATCGTCACTGACCCGCGCTTCATCGATCGTTGCAAGGCTTTTGGCGCTTGGGTAGCGAAGTTGTTTACTAGGAAACCCGGAGCGTCTCCCCAAAGTAATGGGGAGAGCGGCTTCCGCCTAGAGGGGGAATCTGCTTCCGGCGATGAACTCACGATCGAAATTCCGGTGGTGCCGGAGATACCGGAAGAGCCGGAGACGCCCTCCGACGAAGTTACCTTCACTATCGAACCGGTCACGGAGGAAGCTCCGGAAGAACTGCCCGAAGAGCCTCTTGGCGACGAGCCTCTTCCTGTCGATGAACCGGAGGCCGAACTGGAGATCGAGGATATCAAGGAGGATGAGCTTTATACCAAAGATCCGGACAAACTGCTGGAGAAACTCGGACCCTACGATCCCCGCAAAGATCTGGAGTTCTTCAAGTTCCCGAGTCTGAACCTGCTGAAGGTATATGACAACGAAGCAGCGCCGGTGATCGACGAAGAGGAACAGCGCGCGAATGGCGCACGTATCGTCACGACCCTGCGTAACTATGGCATAGAAATTGATAGCATCAAAGCAACGGTTGGTCCGACCGTCACGCTCTATGAAATAGTGCCGAAAGCCGGTATTCGCGTAGCGAAGATCCAAGCCCTCGAGAACGATATCATGATGTCCCTCTCAGCCACGGGTATCCGTATCATCGCGCCGATGCCGGGTAAGGGAACGATCGGTATTGAGGTGCCGAACGAGAAGCCGCAAGTCGTCTCCATGCACTCGGTCATTGCCTCCAAGCGTTTCCAGGAAGAGCAGAGGATGAAGCTGCCTATCGCGTATGGTCGTACGATCACCAACGAGGTCTTTATGTTCGACCTCGCCAAGACCCCGCACTTGCTCGTAGCGGGTGCAACCGGAACAGGTAAGTCCGTGGCGATCAACGCCATCATCACCTCGCTCCTCTACAAGAAACATCCGGCGGAGTTGAAGCTTGTCATGGTCGATCCGAAAATGGTGGAGTTTGCGCCGTACAAGCCGCTCTTGAAGCATTACTTGGCGGCTATGCCGGACACCGATCCCGAGCAGATCGTCATCACCGAGTGCGACCGCGTGATCAACACACTCAACTCGCTCGTCATCGAGATGGAGAACCGCTACAAACTGCTGATGGACGCGGGTGTGCGTAACCTCGAGGATTACAACGATAAGTTCGTTCGCCGTCGCCTGAATCCGAACAAACTCGTGGCGGACAGCCTGCATCACCAGTTCCTGCCCTATATCGTCATCATCATCGATGAGTACGGCGATTTCATCATGCAGGCCGGCAAGCAGGTGGAGACACCGATCGCCCGTATCACGCAGAAAGCGCGTGCGGTCGGAATGCACATGATTTTGGCGACCCAACGTCCGTCCGTCAACATTGTTACCGGTGTCATCAAGGCCAATATCCCGACCCGTATCGCCTTGCGTACGCAGTCTGTCATCGACAGCCGCACCGTCCTCGATGCCAAGGGAGCCGAGCAGCTGATCGGTCGTGGCGATTCGCTCTATGCCGGCAACGCCTCGATCACCCGTGTACAGTGTGCGTTTGTCGATACGCCGGAGGTGGATGAGATCGTCAAGCATATCGCTAAACAGCAGCGTTATACCGAGCCGTATCAGTTGCCGGAGTATGTCGGTGAAGGCGGCGAAGGCGAGGCACTCGCACCGGGATCTGTCGATATGAAACGACTTGATCCGATGTTTGCCGACGTAGCCCGTTACGTAGTAACGAAACAGGAAGGTTCGACCTCGCGTCTGCAGCGTGCGTTCGAGATCGGTTATAACCGCGCCGGTAAACTCTCCGACCAACTCGAGGCCGCCGGTATCGTGGGACCGAACAAAGGACCGAAGGGACGCGATGTCCTCATCACGGATTTGGACCAGCTCGATAAATTATTGGAGGAGCTTGGTGTGAAATGAGTCAAAAAAACGACGGTCGAACGACGGTCAAACGACGGTCAAGCGACAGTCAAACCTAAGATGAGGCTTAGAACAGAACAATAACAAGGCAGCAAAAATGACGTTTTTACTAACCATAGTAGCCATCCTTAGTTCGTTCCTAACGAACCTCGAGACGAAAACCCTTCAATCGGACTTCACCATTACGGTAGCCGAAGAAGTTAATGCGCCGATGAACTATCCCGGCTCGTTGACCATGAAGGGTCAGTTGTTCCGCCTCTCGATGTTCAATATCGAAGCGGCGTACGACGGCAAAACGATGTACATGTACTCGCCCGAGACCGATGAACTGACGCTGACAAGCCCTACGGAACAGGAGTTGTTGGAGTCCAATCCGCTGCTGTACGCCAAAGCCATCGTGCCGGTTTGCAATGTGACGGAGAGAACCATAACCGGTAACCCGTCACCCGTAACCCTTATTACCCTTACGCCAAAGGATCAATCCATCGGCATCAACCGCTTCACGCTCCGTGTGCGAAACAGCGACCTGATGCCCCTGCAGGTCGAACTCAAAGAGGGTAAGAAAAATACCACGCTGAAGTTCAAAGAACCGAAATATGTGACCGGTGCGCAGAAATGGGAGATCACACCGGCTAAAGATACGTATATTAACGACATGAGATTATAATTTTATTTATGTTTATCGCTTTTGAAGGCTTTTACTCGTAGAGTATGGGGTTTGGTGGTAATAACTATCCGGGAGTTTACTCACGAGGAGTTATTAGCAGCAAGGAACATGGGAGCGAAGCTCAAAAGCATTCAAAAGGGTTTATCTATGTTTATTTTCTAATTACTATCATAAATGAAAGTTAAGTGTTTAATTATAGGCTCCGGTCCTGCCGGATATACAGCGGCTATTTATGCCAGCCGTGCTAACTTACAACCGGTACTGATCGAGGGTCCGCAACTCGGCGGACAGTTGACCACGACCACCGAGGTGGAGAACTTCCCCGGTTATCCCGATGGCGTAGAGCCGTTCACGATGATGGACGACATGCGCCGTCAGGCCGAGCGTTTCGGTACGCAGTTCGTATCGGGTATTGTGACCAAAGTGGACTTCTCTGTGAGCCCGAAGAAAGTCATCGTCGAAGATGAGATCGAGTACGAAGCCGATGCAGTTATTATCGCCACCGGTGCCAGCGCCAAATACCTCGGTCTCGAGTCCGAGCGTACATATCGCGGTCGCGGCGTGAGTGCGTGTGCGACCTGTGACGGTTTCTTCTACCGCAAGAAGACCGTAGCGGTTGTCGGCGGCGGTGACACGGCTTGCGAAGAGGCGAATTATTTAGCTGGATTATGCGAGAAGGTATATATGATCGTTCGCAAACCGTATCTTCGCGCTTCTGCGGTGATGCAAGAGCGAGTGTTGAACAATCCGAAGATTGAGGTGCTCTTTGAGCACAACACGCTCCAACTGACGGGTGAAGGTAAGGTACAAGGTGCCGATCTCGTCTACCGCAAAGGCGAACCCGATGAAGAAATCCGTCATATAGCCATCGACGGTTTCTTCCTCGCCATCGGTCACCATCCGAATACCGAACTCTTCAAGGATTACATCGCCCGTGATGCCGAGGGTTACATCATCACCCACGATAATAGCACGCAGTGCTACCAACCCGTAACCGGTAACCTGTCACCTGTAACCCCTCTCCCCGGTGTTTTTGCCGCCGGTGACTGCGCCGATCCCCATTATCGTCAGGCGGTAGTAGCTGCAGGTTCCGGCGCTAAAGCCGCCATCGAGGCAGATAAATATATCAAAAGTTTATAAAAAGATTACGATTTTTAATGAATTATACAGAAAACGGCCCAAAAGGTCGTTTTTTGTTGTATTTTGCAATATCGACGTGGCAAAATGCAAAATTTTCTTGCGCGTGTGAGAAAAAAGCAGTACTTTTGCGGCGAATTTTGAAATATAAGTCCACATCCTTACTGTGGCACGACTCTTATAATACCGAATTATGAGAGTACAATTTTTTATATTTCTGACAATTTAGGGTACGATTATGAAGACAAATATATATATAAGGAGTCTGTTTATAGCGCTGATCGCTACGTTCAGCGTGTCGTTATTTGTACTTGCTGAAGGAGAAAAAGGCGGAGAAAAGGGTTTAGGCGGTGATTTTGTAGATGATGATGCGGTGACTGTGGGGCCCGGTGCCATTGCTTCTTTTTCAACAGTTAGTGGAGGAAAACGCTACTATCTCGGCGTTGATACTGTATTAGCTGAGTCGGGCACGTATGAGTTAGCTGCTTATCCCTCGCCATGTTATGCTACAATGTGGCAAATCGGTGATATTTATAGCCCTACAGGCAAAAAGTTAGACAATAAAAACTATCTGCGTACCGTTAAGAGTGTGTACCTAAAGGGGAAGAAATCGCAGGATGCTTGGTTGGCTTTGGGCGATGACTATGGTACCTACGATGATCTTGTGCTGGTTACGGATACTGCAGATGCTACCATGTGGTACACCCAAAAAGATAACACTGCCACAGGCAAGTATATCCAGGGATTTCTTTACTATTTTATAGATGCGGTAGGAGGTACGGAGAAATACCGCTATCTCACCTATGATGGTCTCTACGGTTTCAGCCGCGCGTATTCGACAAGGCCATCCGTTTCGCAGCGTATTTCCTTATGGGAGCACACGGTCGGCGACTACGTGTCGTGCTATTTCATGCCGGCGGAATATTCCTTCAACTATAGCACTAATGCAGCGGGAGAGACGAAGAATTTTGCATTCCGTATTACTCTGGAACAAGGCGGTGACCGCTACCGTAGTCAATACGATGGTACAGAGGTGTATGCAGTCGCTCCAACTATCATTAGCAAACAAAAGACTTTGCGTGACACTTATGGTGTAACGTTCGATATAGGATGGAGTTCCACGCATGATGATCCTTCCAATCACGATAAGTCAATAGCCCATTGGCCAAGTGGAGATTCGGAGCAAATCACGTTACTTGAATCCGCTCCTGTGCTGCATGACGATGTAAGTAACCGTTGGGAGGACGATATGAAGAGTATAGGAGCCTCTCCCAAAAATGTAGCAGGCGTTACACAAGATCATATAGATTATCTGCATATTCATGTGCATTACAATGGAAAGACGTACACCGATTCGGCGCGCGTCTATCGTCGTATATATAGAGAAGAGCCCTTTAAAACACTCACACCGTCTGTAGACCCTCCCGATCATATGTTCACGTACTTCGATGATGCAGACCCGTCTGTAGACAACCAAACCTTCGGGGTGAGTGCAGACTACAAGGATGGTAGTGTGATCGTCGGAATGGATGGAACATCTCTTCCTCCAACTATTGGCGAGGGAACGCCAATTGATATAACCAATACACCCTGCCACCGAGATACGGTTTGGGCGCCGGTGGTAGAGAATGAAGATACTGTAGGGTGGACTGTTTCAGACATTCATCTTTTAGATACGTTGCTAATCAGCGCCTATCTGGCAGATGGTATCACGCCGGCAGTGTATGATGCCCCCGGGGCTACTTCTGATTCTTGGTTGCAATCCGTAGAACTGGTAGCACGAGATTCGATTAAAGTAACGGCAAGACCATACCACGAAGGAACCAATGTCTTCCGCACAGCTTTCGTGAAATTCTCCTATACTTATCGTCACTCGCTTTTAAAGGGAGATACGATTCGTACCGAGCGTATCTTCTGGGTAACTCACCAGCCCGAGACTCCTCCGTCTAGTGGTATATATGCCTTCTATCATCAGGCTGGTAAGAGCGGAGACCCTGTAGATGCATCGCATTTCGGTCGTCAACAAGTTCCGGAAATAACCTATACTACATATGCTATTCCTGGCGCTTCGTTGCCTTTGCCGATTCATCACGACCATTGGGGATACTATCGTTGGTATATTTATCAAAATAATCCAACAGCAAATCGCGGCAAGGATATTACTCAGAAATGGAATTTTGCAGCGGGACACGCACCGGTTGACCATCGATTAAGCGATAACGACTTTTATCCCATCAACACCTATTCCGATCCATACTCGCGCGGCCGATTTGACATGCGCTCCAATTTCACGGTTGGTACACCTACTTCCATTCCTGCTATTCAGTACAAGACAGGGGATAATGTCCTTCAAAAGTCAGACACGCTAGCATGCGATGTTAGTGCGTACACCGATACCTTATGTACCGGTACTCTTGGTACGAGCCTAACGATGCTCACAGAACCGACCCTCAGTTATCGTCAACTCTTCGATGTCCGCCCGGCAAAAGATATGGCGGATCAGATGGAGAATTGTCGTAAGAATGCAGGCGACACGTATCTGCAAGAAGAGATCATGATTGCACCGAGAACGCGTACCTTCCATATTCAGTCCTATTCGCCTTTTGATGCATCCGGCGCATTCGTGGATGAGGGACACCTTCAATATGTATATTACTATAATCCGAATGAGTCTAATAACAACGATGAGAATATGGGCTCAAAGAGCGGTTGGTCGGATGCCAAGTTGCGTGAGGGAGATTCATATCATCGTATAGGTTTGCCTGCCCGTACTACAGGCGGTGACCCGAGTTACCATGCCCGTCTCATCAATTTTAGTGAGATTGCTAGCACTATGAATGTGGGCGACAGCAAACAAGTCGTAATGGTCAATCCGCGTAAGAATTCTGGATATATATTAGGAAGGAGCGCGGGGTCGGAGAACGTCGCTATATATAGTAATGACTTCCCTACAGTTACCAACGCTACAACGTTGCAGCAGTATGTGGAAAATAAGATCCTTAATCCGAATGGCACGCACACCCCTCAATCAAACTATGTGTTGACATTAACCAAAACGGCATCCGATGCATTTACATTATCGAAAGATGGGGCATCATTACATTCATTTTTAACCGTAATAGGAAGCTCGCCTGGATATAATATAGGTTGGATAAGCGGTAATGTGACAGGGACAAACCAATTGGTGTTCTCTGATTTCTCTGGGTGCGATGATGCAGCGTGTGTATCCGAAATTAATTCTGGGCTTCTGAAATTACATGTCAACTATAGTTTCCAAGTATGGATTATAGTTTTGACATGGATAGGTAGAGATGGTTTTTTGACTGCATGCGACTATGAATACGAAGAGGGGTATTGGGAGTATTATTGGGAAGGATGGTCACGGAAGAGAAGATGGATTGATCCGAAAGAGACCTATTCTATTAATCCGCATATCGTTAATGGTAATGGAACGGAAGGCTCAACGAGCAACCAGGGTTGGTGCTTCTATGAAGTTATTCCGCCTACTGACTTGGTAGAACATGCGGAGCATCCGGTATGGTATCGTAAGAAGATAGGCGGAGAGTGGACTGCTTACGGAGATGCAGAATGGACTTCCGCGAACTTGCAGGATGATGGTTCAATTGAAGCAAGTTATAGTTATGCCGATGAATATGTGGAATACAAACTCCAGAGCGAGCACTTTAACTTAGCGCATGCCAAAGTTTACTTGCGTAACTTATCCGAACAAGGTCCTTCCACTACGGCAATCCTTACGGAGGATTCGATTGACAATAACTATACAACGATAGCTTCTTTAGGTCTGGAGCACTTGCCTGAACCTGGCACGAAAAATGTTGTAACGCCGTTCTATCATCTCCAGTGGTCACACACGCAGTTTAGTTACCATTATCCGGTGGGAAATAGTTCGCATCATATGCCGGCGGAACAGCGTGTTACGGGCGATGACTCCATGCCGGCAAAGGGCGAATATATCACAACCAATAAATTCGAGAAAACGGGCCATACAACGATGGAGGCATGTGCCGGTGCTGAATATGGCTACATGTTCTGCTACAACCGTTCCTCGAAGCCACTCACGTTCCTCGACTTCACACTCGATCGCCCTACCTGTACTGATCAAGAGTTGACGCTTGTGGCGAATCTCGGTAATCCGACTCCTAATAAGGAACCGCATGTTACCGCACGCATGTACGGAAAACGCACGATGAACAGCGATTGGGAATTAATTTACACCTATCTCACAGGTAAATTACCGCATAGCAATCAGTGGTATCAAGTGGCTCTACCGTTGGATACAGCTAGAATCAAGAACTATGTGTCTTTCCGCTGCGTAGGAACAGTCTCCGGTACAAACGATAACGAAGATGCCTATTTCCTCTTCGACCGTATGCGTCTATTGGCGAAAAACCGCCCAGTGACAGCTTACCAGAGACGTGCTACTTGCGTTTCCCAAACCGATTCGCTCTATCTTATTACTCGTATAGACTATCGTAATAGTGAGATGAAGCCGGGTTCCATTATCTGCTTCCAGTACCAAAAGAAACAAGGCGGCGAATATGTGCCGATGCAGGCAAGTAGCCGTACGATAGTGGGGTCAGATACTACTTATACACGTCTCACTGCCGAAACAACCGATGTTTATCCCGGATACTACAAAGTAGGTATGACAGCGGATGAGTCGGTAACAAATAAGAATTTCAAAAGTTCTATTCTCAAATCTGACTACGGAACAATCGTAGTGCCGGAACATGACTATGATCCGTCTTTGAGTAGAACAACAGCCCATCAATCAACTGTACGTAAAGATGCGATTGATGTAATCGCCGGTATCTATCACGACGACCGCTCGAGTTATTACATCGAAGACTCGTTATCGGGACGAATTAAAACTTACTCGGAGATGACAACGGCTGAAACCTTTGAATTCGGTCCATATACCAATCCCCATTGTAAGTTCTATGTGAATGAAGGAACGAAAAGTAAACCTTATTGGGTGATGTATATGGTCAACCGCGTTTGTATTCATGACTCCGAAGATGGTTCGTTCCGTATCGCGATGAATACCGTAGACGCAGTTAATCACTGTCCGAACTTCAGCGAGTCATCATGCTCCGACGAGCGTATAATACAAGCTCGCTATACCATCAATGCATTTGTTGATACGAAGATGTTCGGATACACGTGGCATAACTATACGAGTGATGAGTTAAAAGCGAATCCGTCTTATGACGCGGAGTTCCTTCCGGCGAATACTGCGCATACCATTGACTTGCGATTCAACCCGCCTGCTGATCGAAAAGACGGAACGGAAGATCGTGCCGATTGTCGTTTCGATTTAGTGCGCGCTTTCGAATTTATGCGTAATTATGTAGATAAAACACCTGCAGAACAAGCCGCAGCAGATGCGGAGTGGGAGACTCTCTATGGCTGTAAGGTAGGTGAGTTCCAGGACGCAATGGAGATATTCCGCAACGATGATGAGCGCAATACCAATAAGGACAAATATAGTTGGAGTGAAGTCACTAAGGAGAGTTTCCGCTGGGATTATCCGCATATCTCTATTGCAAAATCAGATTCAGCATACAACCTGCTTAATCGTCTGATTGTCGACGAACGTCTTTTGGAGATCGGTCTCACCTCGCGTGAGGTTTATATGGCGAATGCGCAAGACTTGTACTTCTATATCCGTCCTATTGCCGCCAGTGGTACATATATCGTTTCGGCGCATGACGGTACAGATTCTATCGCTAGCAGTATAGTCTGCAATAGTCCTATATGGGCTGAGTTGCACTCTAAAGAAAGTACCGACTCTCTCCGTTTCGGATATGATAAGAAGTTCGGTGAAGCGTATGCTATACCGGTTATCCGCGCATCCGCAACGGTGGCAAATAGCGCGCTGCCGGTACGGGTTGCCGCTATATCCCATGATGATTTAGCCCATAGCGGTATCGTCATCGGTTTTGACTCCACCCACGTTGTAGAGACGAATGACCCGGCTTGGATACCGGGCACATCCACTTTCCGCTATACCCAGGATCGTATCGTGCAGGAACGCCTCTATAGCGGCTATTATAAAGAAGGTGATATCATCACGTTCCGTCCGGTGAACGCGGCACATATAGCGCGTCTGACTGCGACCGACTGCGAGTGTCTCAATTATGACCCGACAGGTACAACCTATGATGCAGCCAACCCGCGTGCTTATGGAGATAAAGAAGGTACGAACGTGTTTATCCGCCCGGCAGCAGGAGTAACAAACGGTTGTAACGAATGGCATATGCTGCCTTCAACTTCCGATCCGGATCCGAGAAAACACATGCCGGGCTACCATGTGGAGAACAATTTTGAACTCCATGCCGGCTATTGGTATAAGTTCAAGACAGCCTTCTTCCGTACAGGTACCCTCATCCCGTACAACACGGGTGATAACCCCGCAGGTGCGAATAGTGCGTACTTCATCCTCGCTATCGCGCCGGATACGGTAAAATGGACTCCTTCGTATAGCGATCGTGCTAACTACTGGAATGACGATGATAACTGGACACCTATCGTCAATGGTAGAGATTTTACCGAATCGTTTGCTCGTGTGCCATTGGAGAAAACACGTGTTATTATTGATGCTCCGAGGACGGAGAATATGTTGCCGATTGTCAACAACGACTCGTTGGGAGATGTGACACGAGGTGAAGTGGACTGGGGATTCAAAACCGCTACTTGCGATGAACTCCTCTTCAAACCGCGCGCACTCATGTATGGTCAAGAGATATTGGATTACAATCGTGCGTTTGTGGATGTTCGCTTCCCGGAAGGTACATGGCGTACATTCACACCTGCGCTCGATCATATCTACTCTGGCGATATATACATGCCATATGATACGGCTCACGAACAGTTGTTCACGCCGGTAACCTTCGAGACGGGCGGCATTAGTGCTGATCATAATCGTGTATGGCCGTACCTCTTCTTCCAGAGTTTTTATAACTCTACTATAGATGATGTATATCGCAATTCCGACCTTGACGGAGCTCCTTTGGCTGTGCAGTCGAAAGGCGCTAACGCCACTTGGCAGAAGACCAATGTCCTCAACCGCCCGTTACCGGCAGGACAAGTGAATGCTATCCAAGGATGGGGCCCGGATGAAGAGATTACCCCGGGCGCTCGCGACCTCTTCGTGCGGTTACCGAAACAAGAGACCTCGTACCACTACTATGCTGAAGACGGGACGGTTGCTCCTACTAATCCAGAGATAGATGTAGAGAACCTCGAAGGCAAGCCGACATTTGGTTCATTGAATAAGAACTTGGCGTACGACAAAACCAAGAAAGGAAATAATGCCGGCATTACTTATAATCTGACTAACGCAACCCCCGGACAGTTGTTCTTCTTCGGTAATGCTACAATGGGTATTATTGATGTGTATAGATTATGCAAGGATAATGCAGGCATTTTAGATGGAGATGGCTCCCATTTCATCGTCTACGAGTTAGTAAACGGAACTTCTTACGTTACCCATGATGTAACAAAAGCTTCTCAGTTCTATCTCGCGCCGATGCGTGGCATAGGTCTTATGGCTAAGTCACTCGATGCTACAGAACTGAATATCGTGCTCAAGCCTTCTGCTATGGTTGCAATGCCGGGTAATATGGTGCCCGTTCCGGGTGGAAGTGGAGTTATCGCACGTAAGTCGACAGAAAATTCGGAAGTGGAAACGAGTGCAACCCTCTACATGTCGGCTGCCAACACAACGGTTGCAGGTGATACCTATAAAGCATATCTCACTATTGGCGAGAACACCAATGCCTCCAATGGATTTGTAAGTGGTGAAGATGCCATCAACTTGATGAGTAGCGTCTATGACGGAGAGAACCTCCATACGCCGATGGCCTTATACACCATCTGCGACAATCAACCGCTGATGTATGATCGACGTGCAGAGCTGCACAATATTCCTGTGGTATTCTCGTTTATGAGCGATAACTACTCCTTCGCAGGAAGAACCATACTGTCATTCGCAACTCAAGGCAAATTCAGCGAACCGCTATACTTGCACGACGCATTAAGCGGCGATAGTATCATGATCGTCAATGGCTTGAGAATCTCAGTAGAGACTCCTCAAAGCAATCAAATTCGCTATTTCATCAACGGTAGCAAGCCTGTGACGAGCGAAGAGAATCAGCAAGGCACGGCAACGGGCATCGAAGAGGTAAATGACCAATCACCAATTACCAATTACCAATCGGGTACCGTTATTTACGATGTACTCGGACGCAAAATCATGACACTGAACGAATATGACCTTATCTCCAATATCCATCTGCCGACAGGTGTATATATCATACAGCGCGGTAGTAATACGGAAAGGATGGTGATTAGATGAGGAGATTGATAGGTATATTAGTTTGTATATGGGTAACGACAAGCCTGTTTGCCGTTACGTACCAACCGTGCAAGCCGGCGCCTATCTTCCAGACGACGTCTGCTTACGTGGTGCCGATGCAGAGCGCATCGCCTACGATGAGTCCGAATATGCAACGTCCTTTGGCTTCCGGATCCATGTCCGCTATCAGTGCCTCTAATTTTGAGATGCTGAATAGTGAAGGAGGGCTATGCTATGCTGAAAGCGCAAGCGGCTCCCGCAAAACCCCTCGTCCGGGAGGTAGTGGCGGGTCCGGTGTCGTAGATACTCACTCTCCTATCGGCGACACGCCGTGGATACTATTCGGACTACTACTGATAGCCTACGGAGCTTTCAAATGGAAAAAGAAAAGTGCAGAAATCTAATGTTTCTGCATTTTTTTTGCGCCAACTCTTGCATATGTCAAAAAAATATAGTACTTTTGCACCCAGATTGTGAAACGCAATTTGCGCTGCGCAATTTGCGTGAAATGTAAATGGTTTAATATGAGCGTATTACAGAACCCATTTGCGCTTTTTGGTTATGCCGGAAATGCGTATTTTTGCGATCGTAAGCAAGAAACGAACGAATTGATATCTGCTTTGCATAATGGCAGAAATGTTACTTTGCGTAGCCCGCGTCGTGTAGGTAAGACCGGATTGATTCATCATGTGTTTGATCAATTGGCGCAGAGCAATCCGGAGATAAAGTGTTTTTATGTCGATTTATTCGCTACTCACTCCTTAGACGAGATGGTTACCGAACTCGGCAAAGCCGTTATCGGGCAACTGGATACGCCCATCCAGAAGGCAGAGAACTATGTGGTAAAGTTCTTCCAAAGTTGTCGTCTCTATTTCTCTACCGATCCTCTAACCGGGTCGCCTAAACTGGGATTGGACCTCGTGACGGATAATCCGGCTGTAACGCTCGATGAGATTTTCTCTTATATCCGCAGGTCGGAGCGTGAATGCTATATAGCTATCGATGAGTTTCAGCAGATCGTGGAGTATCCTCAAAAAAACGTAGAAGCGCTATTACGTATGCACGTGCAGCAATGCCCGAATGTGCGTTTTATCTTCTCGGGCAGCAAGCAACACCTGATGTCGGATATTTTCAATTCCCCGAAACGTCCTTTCTTCCGAAGTACAGATAAAATGACCTTGGATGTCATTCCTGAGCAGACCTATTATACTTTTGCTGAGCAGTGGTTGCAGACGGTTGAAACGCATCTTCCGGAAGATATATTCCACGACATCTATGCTCGCTCAGAGGGATATACATGGTATATTCAATATATCCTTAATCGCCTGTTTGAGATGCGACCGAAAGAAGTCAGCAAGGAGGATGTACTCACGTGTCTTAACTACATTGTCCTAAGAGAAGAAGATGATTATCGAAAGATGTTTAGTCTGCTGACCAACAATCAGGCACAAGTTCTGCGGGCTATAGCTATGGAAAAAGTGGTTGCAGCACCTACTTCAACGGCTTTCCTTAAGAAATATAATTTGCCGGCGATGAGTAGCGTTAAGCGTGTAATTGATTTTCTATTGGACAAGGAGTATATTTATCCGGCTAAAGACGGTTATATCATATACGATCGTTTTATGGCTATTTGGCTTCAACGGATTTAATCGAATCACATCAATTTTGGAGTAGCATGGACTTTTTAGACCAACTAAATAACACACAACGGGAGGCGGTGACGTGCACGGAAGGGGCATCGCTCATCGTAGCGGGTGCCGGATCGGGCAAGACCCGCGTGCTGACCTATCGCATCGCGTACCTGCTGCAGCAGGGTGTGCCGGCGAGCCGTATCATGGCCCTCACCTTCACCAACAAAGCCGCGCGCGAGATGAAAGAGCGTATCTGGAAGTTAGTGGGCGACGAAGCCCGCTATCTCATGATGGGTACGTTCCATCATGTATGCACGAAACTGCTGCGACCGGAAGCGGATAAGTTGGGCTTCACGCGCGACTTCACCATCTACGATACGACCGATAGCAAATCGGTCATTAAGGCGATATGCAAAGAGCGCGGGTTGGACGAGAAGATCTACAAACCCGGCGCGGTACAAGCGCGTATCTCTATGC
>JAEEGH010016457.1_pt1 | contig 15901 bp, 14 predicted proteins | sample 9134181 | NCBI WGS metagenome assembly JAEEGH01 (sample SAMN16246544, study PRJNA631951) | gut metagenome | biome: gut microbiome; feature: rumen; material: DP-attached | host: Bos | place: Iran: Karaj | collected 2018-10
GTAAGGCCGGCCTCGGAAAGAGCAGCCCTGATACATCCGTTGATCTTCTCCACGTGCTTTCTTGATGCAATCTCGGGCACAACTCCGCCATAGACAGTGTGGAGTGCGATCTGGGATGAAATGATATTGGAAAGAACCTCGCGACCGTTTCTTACTACTGCGGCAGCTGTCTCGTCGCAGGAGCTCTCAATGGCAAGGATGGTTACATCACCCTCGTGAGCCGTATCGCTTGCTTCTTCGTTATTCTCTTTTATGGACATGAAGATCACGCCATCGTTTTCTACATTCTTATCTATCTTCATAACTCATCTCTTAAGGCCGCCGCCAAATTTAACAAGAGCCTCGGCTTCTTTATTTCTGTTTGCGCTGTTGACATTAAGGAAATCCAGATCGTCTTTGCTGGTGATCTGAGCAACTTCTGTAAGCTCCGTAACATCTCCCGGATGGAAAAGGATCTCCATGTTATCAATCTTTTTGCCGGTCATAATATCTGCTGCGATGGGAATGCACTCTTTTACGTTGTCATAAAACATGTGGCCTGAGAGCATGACTCCCATAAAGAATTTCTTCTCAATGCCAAGTTCTTCAAGCTCTTTGCGGTGCCTTCGCTCGTTGCGCGCGGACAAGGCGTTCAGTACCAGAACCTTTACAACATTGATGGCCTTGACGCCTGTAAGCTTACCTGAAGCCCTGCGATATACATCAAGGTCCTCTTTGGGGAATCTGATGTAGGACACCTTGAGGCCATGGGTTTTAACCACATCCATCATGGCGTCAAAAACAAGAGGCAGCATATGATAGTGCACGTGACCGTCAAGTCTGTACACGCCGTCGTTCATGAACTCTCCGCACAAAAGGATCTGAGCTTCAAGTTCTCTTTTAATCTGTCTGTAATAAAGTCGTCTTAGTACCGGCACAAAGCCCACTAAAAGGAGTTTGGCAAAGCCGACATGGAAATTACCGTCCCCGTCTGTGAGGCGTCTTGCTTTCTTGCCTGTAAGAGGCTGACCTTCCACAAGATTTAAGTGAACTGTGACAAAGAGCTTTTTCCTGATGTCCTTTATCTCCTCCATGCACTGTGCAAGATAAGGGCTGTTTGGCATTATGCTTATGCCGTTCAAAGCCCCGTTATGATAGCATTCAATAATATGCTTACTTTGCTCGGGAAACATCCCGTAGTCATCTGCATGATATTCGATCATTCCGTATCCTTAAGAGTCCAGCCCAGGATCTTCCAGTTTCCTGTGCCCTCTTCTCTTCTCATTACAAATTCGTAGTAGTATGTCTCGCCCCTGCTGCCGTGCCTCAGGTAAAAGATGCAGTCCACATCGCACATCTTTCGTCCGTCCACAGTAACTTCCTCGGGCTCTCTCGTCTGAATATTATAATTGGAAATGGAGTAGTCCTCTTCTTTCCTACCCTTCACTTCCTTCTTGGTTGTTGCTTCAAAATTCAGGTTGTTGTCAAGAAGCTCCTGGTCCATGATCCCCTTAAGGACTGCAAGCATCTTGGCTTCCTGTTCACTGTTATAGTCTTCCTTGTAAAGCGCCTTCATGGTCTTGGCATAGAGATCAACGACCTTTCTTGCGCTGGCAGGATATGTCTTATCAAGCTCGATTGTTGTGATCTCGTCAACAACAGTAAGCTGATAGTCCTCATCCTTACTTGGGTTCTTCTTGGTCCTTGTGAGTACCATAAATAGTCCGAAGACCACAAGGGCTCCCAATACCACAAGCACTATTGATTTGACAATTGCTGAACTTGCTCCACCTTTTTCCATGTCCCCTCTTTTCTGCCACGGTCACCCGCGGCAAGCACGTTTAATCAGTGAATCTAAGTGTGTAGCTTCGGCCATCTTTAGCCGCTATCGTATTTGAAAAGATCTTTTTGGTATCCGGCATGAATTCCATTGGATTTACAAGTGACGGACTGTAGTGTGTAAGCCACAGCTCTTTTACCCCCGCGTCCCTTGCCATCCTGGCAGCCTCGTAGAAAGTCATGTGCTTGTATTCCTTGGCCTTCTGAAGCTTGTCGGCTTCGCCGTACATTCCCTCGCAGATGAAGAGATCTGAACCTTCGGCGTTTCTTACTATACTGTCCGTGGGTCTTGAGTCAGTACTGTATGTGAGCTTGATACCCTTTCGTTCCTCCCCAAGGACCATATCCGGTGTGAATGTTACGCCATACTCATCAACAACAGTTTCACCTTTCTGCAGGCTGTTCCAGTATTTCTTGTCAATTCCATGTGCCATAGCTGCATCCACATTGAACTTGCCCTGGCGCTTAAGGTTCATGGTGTAACCATAGCATGTGATGTTGTGGTTCACCTTGAAGGCTGTGATGGTAAATTCAGGCATGCCTTCCAGGTCAAAAGACATCTCGTCTTCCGTAAGCTCTTTGAACCTGATCTCAAAGGGAAGCTCCGGGGCAATAACGCGAAGGCTGTTCACAACCCTCTCAAGACCCTTGGGGCCAACCATAAGAAGCGGTTCTGTTCTCTCTGCATTACCCATGGTGAGCAGCAATCCCGGGAGGCCCGAGATGTGATCTGCGTGGTAATGGGTAAAGCATATTATATCAATGGGCTTGGCTGACAGGCCCTTCTTTTTCATAGCAATCTGTGTGCCCTCACCGCAGTCGATGAGGATACATTTGCCGTTGTACCTCAAAAGAAGTGAAGTGAGGTATCTGTTTGGGAGTGGCATCATTCCGCCGGTTCCCAATAAACATACATCTATCATTAGTTTTCCCCTATATAAACCATAGTTTATCTGACTCGGCCCGGCTCGGGACGGATACCGTAAGCGTCCAAAGGACGTACGCTAACGGTAACCAGCTCTCTTCCAGTAAATTGCAGCATCGTCCTTTGGTTCATCATAGAATCCAGGGCGAATGCCTTCGCTCTTAAATCCAAGCTTCTCGTAAAGGCCGATGGCTGAAGCGTTGGCAGCGCGGACTTCAAGCGTGTAGTCCTTAATGCCGATTCCCTTTCCTCTCTCAAGAAGCTGCTTCATCATCTTGTAGCCGCAGCCCTGTCTTCGCACGTCCCCAGAAACGGATACATTGGTGATCTCTCCATCTCCTGAAATGTTCTGTACTCCGCAAAGGCCAACGATACGACCGGCCATTTCAGCAACAAGGTAGATGGTGTCGTCTCTTGTCATGGCTTCAAGAAGCTGCTTCCTGGTCCATGCCTCTTTTCCAAGATTGACATTCTCAAGGTTCCAAGCATCATCAACGTCCTCGGGGGTCATCTCCCTTATGCGGATCTTGCCCGGGGTGCTGTGCATTGCTGCCTTGATTTCCGATTTCTTTGGAGCATCCGGGTTGTCTTTTTCCATGGCCTCACGCTCTGCCTGGGAAAGGCGAAGATAATCCGGAGCAAAATCGTCGGCGGATACAAAGAGGCCTTCCTGTGCATACTTAGATGCAAGGGCAAGGAGTGATGCTGCGCTCTGCCTGTTCATGTGAAGAGGTGCGATGGAAAACGGCACCTTAAGTCCCTTCTCAAGCCTGTCGTGGTAGACGGGAGTTCCGTCGCCAAGGAGCATAACGCTCTTTCCGATGCTATTGAGTTCGGAGATCAGGTCGTCTATTGAAGATGCGTACTGCTTTTTGATGACACGCATGTCAAAGCCCTGCTCTGTGTTTTCTTCCTCGGTAGGGCTTGGGACAAAGGTGTAGATGCCGGTGTAAACCTGATTTCTTCTGGCGTCCATCATCGGGCAGATGATCTTCTCATTGCCGTAGAGGTTGTAGGCAAGGGCGTCAACTGTAGGTACAGCGATGATTGGTTTGTCCAGTGCAAGGGCAAGTCCCTTGGCTGTGGCGCTGCCAATACGAAGCCCGGTAAAAGAGCCGGGGCCTTTCGATACTGCGATTGCATCGATGGTGCTTAGGTCAAGGTTGATCTTACCGCACATGTCCCGGAGCATCGGCATCAGCGTCTCGGAATGCGTGATCTTGTATTGAATTGAGAACTGTGCCGTCAAAAGGTCGCCGTCCGAAACAGCAACTGTGGCAACAAGTCCCGAAGTGTCTATTGCTAATATTTTCATATCTGATTTATTCCTGCCTGGATTTGAGTCTGTTCCATTAGTGACGGGTCATGGTGATCATTCGATAGTCAAAGCCCTTCTCAAGGTTCTTTTCAATGACGATCTCGGTGTAGTGCTCAGGTAAAAGCTCCTCAATAAGGTTCGCCCACTCAATAAAGCACACTCCGTCGCCGTAGAAGTAATCCTCGTAGCCTATCTCATCCATTTCGCTCACATCGCCAATCCTATAGACGTCGAAATGATAGAAGGGTATGCGGCCTTCATCGTAGACCTGAAGAATCGTAAATGTAGGTGAGCTTACTGGTCCCTTGATGCCAAGTCCCGCTGCCACGCCCTGAGTAAGGACTGTTTTGCCAACGCCCAGGTCACCGATCAGAGTGTAGACCATGCCGGGAGTTGCAGCTTCTCCAATTCTCCTTCCGATCTCGAAGGTTTCTTTTGCACTATTCGTCTCATGTCTCGTTACTATTTCCATGGAATGCCCCCATTTACATACTAAACCAATATAAGTTTACCACAAATAAGGCGCTATAGATAGTTTCCATAGCGCCTGTGTGATTTCCATATTCAGTTTTAGTTATCTGGGATTGGTACGGCTGCTTCAGCCTTCTTCCACTTTAGCTTCCCTTACGTTCTTACGTGCCGGAAGGTGGCTGGTCTTAAGGATTGGGCTAAGCTGCTTGTAAACAAGGAATGTAAGCACGCTGTCAACTGCTCCCTTAAGGAGGTTAAATGGTGCTACGCAAAGTGCGCAGAAAGTGAAAAGGTTGGTAACTGCAGGATTGATAGCAGTTCCTGCTGCCACGAAGTTGTTCACATCTGTTCCGTAAGCAACTGCATATGCAGGAAGCAGGAAGAATGCATTAAGGAACGCGCCGACAAAAGTGATGCAGGCAGTTCCTGCGATACAGCTGATAAGAGCCATCTTTCTGCTCTTCTTGAATCTGTAAATAACTGTTGCAGGGATGATGAATGCAGAGCCCACAACGAAATTGGCAATCTCGCCTACGAATCCTGGAGTCGGTCCCTGGATGATGATATTAAGCGTAACCTTGATGAACTCGATCATAACGCCTACCATAGGGCCTGCAGCGAATCCGCCGATAAGTGCTGGGATATCACTGAAATCGAATTTGTAGAAAGCCGGTGCAAAGAAAAGCGGGAACTCAAGCAGCATCAGGACAAAAGAGATTGCTGAGAATACGCCGATTATGGCTATCTTTCTTGTGCTGAACATGTCCTCTGCCACGCCGTTTTCTTTGATCTCTCGTCTTCTTGCGAAGCGCTCAACTACGTGTGCGATTGCAAACGCAATCAGGATCAGGAGCAAAAGAGCCATAAAGCGGCCCGAATTGCTTTTGATCATTTCAAGGGTTGTTGTTAGGTTTTTCATACTGTCTCCTTCTTTCTCATCGGGTTTGGTATTTGAGTTTTGTAGGAGAATAAGTGAAGTGGGAAAATAAGGAAGTCATTATTCACTAAACTCGAGAGAACCTCGTTAAGTTAAAATGACTGGTTCGCACTAAGTTCGAAAGGACCTCACTAAGTGCTCTACACATCTTCTCTCATCCAGACTATACTGTCGGTCCCGGAATCTCACCAGGTCAGCCACTTGATAAAATCAAGCAGGTCGCGGACTATACCGCCGGTTGGGAATTGCACCCTGCCCCGAAGAATTATTTTACTTAATCATATTATCCCTTTTGTATTGGTTTGACAAGTATTTACCGCGAATTTATAATTAATGAGCAAGTATTAAACGCTTCGGCGTAGATGACATGAGGTCTTATGAAGCGAGTATTAACCAAGAAACTATTACCCGGAATGGTACTTGCCAATGATGTCTTTTCTTATGATTCCAACACCAAACTGATTGATAAAGGAACAGTTCTCGGTGAGAAGGACATTGCCAGGCTTGCTTTCTATTCAATAATCGATGTTCTTATTGAGGATACCCCTGTACATGATGAGCCCGATAAGGGTGGCGATAGCACAGGGTCTACTCATTCTGAGCGCCTAAAGCATTCCAAAGAATTCCAGGAGTTCAAAGCTGATTTTGAACAGTGCACGTCCAGGTTCGAGCATACCATTGGCGATATCCTAAAGGGCAATAAAGAGCTTGATATTGATGATATGATGAGCCCCATCTATTCTCTTCTTGGCGAGGGCAGGAATACTTCCAATATCTTTGATATGCTTCATAACCTTAGGCTTTACGATGATGCCACCTATACCCACTGCATCAATGTAGCCCTTATCAGCAATATCATTGCACAGTGGCTCAGATGGGATGAAGCCGAGATTGAAACGGCTACGCAGGCAGGTCTTTTCCATGATATTGGTAAGCTCCTCATACCGGATTCCATCATAACCAAGCCGGGGCAGCTGACCGATGCCGAATACACACTGGTCAAGACTCATCCCCAAAAGGGATATGATGCAATGAGACCTCTTAGCATCAGCACCCACGTCAAAAATGCTGCTCTTATGCACCACGAAAGATGCGACGGGACCGGATATCCACTTAAGCTACGAGGTCCCCAGATAGATAAGTTCGCCAAGCTTGTTGCCATAGCAGATGTTTATGATGCCATGACAAGCGCAAGGTATTACAGAGGTCCGCTGTGTCCTTTCATTGCAATTTCAATGTTTGAGGACGAGGGCTTCCAGAAATACGATCCCGAGATGATCCTGGCGTTCCTTCACAACATTGTTAACACCTATCTTCTGAATACGGTACGACTAAACACAGGCGAGACCGGTGAGATCATCTTCATCAACAGCACTCACCTCTCCAGGCCCACCATTAAGGTTGGTAATGATTACATTGATCTTAGCAAATGCCCCGGAGTCTACATTCAGGAGATCATCTAAATTCAATAAGCTGACAAATAAAAGGTCTGGCATGTCAACCATGTCAGACCTTAAATTATGCGTGTTTTAATTTAAACTTCTGTATGTCTTTTTCTTCTTCCACTTTCTCGATCACTGCACCAAGCTCTCTGAGCTTAACCTCGAAGTCCTCGTAGCCTCGCTCGATGTACTTGATATCTTCCACAGTGGAATAGCCTTCCGCTGTAAGCGCTGCAATTACAAGTGCTGCTCCTGCACGAAGGTCAGGGGCCGAAACTGTGGCTCCCGTGTACCTCTCAACGCCCTCAATGATGGCTGTGCTGCCCTCAACCTTAATGGAAGCTCCCATTCTGGTAAGCTCATCAACGTATTTGAAGCGGCTCTCGAAGATACTCTCCGTAACTATACTGATACCACTTGCAAGACCAAGGGCCACTGTGATCTGTGGCTGCATATCCGTTGGATATCCGGGATATGGAAGAGTCTTAACATGTGTGTTCTGAAGTCTCTTTGTTGCAACAACTCTGACCTCATCGTCAGACTCGTGGATCTGGCAGCCCATCTCAATAAGCTTGGCGCTGATGGACTCAAGGTGCTTGGGGATGACATTCTTGACTGTGACATCTCCTCTTGTTGCAGCAGCTGCAAGCATGAATGTGCCTGCCTCTATCTGGTCAGGAATGATGGTGTACTCTGTTCCGTGGAGCTTCTCAACTCCTCTGATACGGATCACATCAGTACCTGCACCCTTGATATTGGCTCCCATGCTGTTAAGGAAGTTGGCAATATCAACGACATGAGGCTCCTTGGCGGCATTCTCAATAATGGTCTTGCCCTCTGCCATTGCTGCAGCCATCATGATATTGATGGTAGCTCCAACGCTGACAACATCCAGGTAGATATGGCTTCCCACAAGGTGCTCAGCCTCTGCATAGATGATTCCCTGGATTGAAACCTTGGCACCAAGAGCAGTAAATCCCTTGATATGCTGGTCGATAGGGCGAAGGCCGATGTGACATCCACCGGGAAGTGCTACGCCTGCGCTCTTGTATTTGCCAAGAAGTGCTCCAAGCAGATAATAACCTGCTCTTATCTTCTTGATATAATCATTTTCAATTGTATGGTTGCGGATCTGTGAAGCATTAATCTTAACAGAATGCCTGCCTGTTCTCTCGACAAAAGCACCGATGCTCTCAATAGCCTGGAGCATTGCGTTGGTATCTGAAGCATCAGGCATGTTATCTATATAGACAGTCTCATCCGTCATTGTTGCAGCAGCAAGGATTGCAAGTGCAGCGTTTTTGGCGCCACCTATCTCAACCTCGCCAACAAGCGGATTTCCGCCCTTTATCACATATTTTTCCATAGGTATCCCTTTATTTCCTCTTAAACAAGTATTAGTTATACCACATAAAAAGACATTTGTAAAACCGATACTTTTAGTTCAAGTAATTAAGCGGATTTACCTGGCTTCCACCGATCAGAATTTCAAAATGAAGGTGCGGTCCTGTAGACACACCTGTATTACCCGAGAGGGCAATCCTCTGTCCCTGGGAAACTGACTGGCCTACGGACACAAGTACTTTGGAAAGATGCCCGTATCTGGTCTCCCTTCCGTCAGAGTGCTTGATATATACACAGTATCCGTATCCACTTCCCCATCCGGCTCTTGTTACAACACCGGAGGATGATGCAACGACTGATGTTCCAACAGGTGTAGCCCAGTCGACGCCCTTGTGATAAGAGCTTGCACCCTTTGTAGGACGATTTCTTCTTCCAAATCCGGATGTAAGTCTTCCGCCGGAAATAGGTTTTATGTATGTAGGTGGAACGATGGTTCCTTTTTCAATGATCTTTGGAACAGCCTGATAGGTGACTTCTTCCTTCTGGATCTGGCGGTCAACCTCGCTGTTATCTGTGTAATAAACAAGAGATACTACTTTTCTGTGGCCGGCTGACGGCTCCTGGATTACCTTGGACTGGGTCGTGTACCAGCTGTCATTGTAAACGTACTGAACCTCAGCCTCGTAGTCTTCCTCATAGTACTCCTGGATCGCGTAGTTAACAGAAAGCTCGGGCTCAGGCACTGTAACAATAAGGTTATCCTGTACCCTGATCATGGTCCTTTCGCTTTCCAGCTGCTCGTTCATATTAACGAGGTCATCAACTGTAAGGTTAAATTTGAGCGCAATTGAACCAAGAGTATCACCTGACTGTACCTCATATATCTGGTTGGTCTCTTTGTCCTTGGTGACCTCATCAATAGCTGTTGTAACATCAGTTATCTCGGAATCAGGCAGATAGCTCTCCACAATCTCCACCTTGTCGGCGAAGTCCATGCTCATAAGTCCCAGCTTGTAATCCGCGAAATCCCTGTCATATGCAAGAGGCTTGGCGTCATTGACAATCTGTGTCAGCTCGGCCTGAAATCCGGACTGAGGAAGGCTCTTTTCCACCTTCTCCTCAACCCTCTTGACCTCTTCCCTGGACATAACCTGGGGTGTTAAAACGTTAACCTCTCTGTCTGTATCAAGAATAAGGCTCACATCATAGAGCCCATCCGAATCATAGTTGGAAAGTGCGGAGGTAAGGAGCCTCATGACATCATCAATGCTGGCAAGGTTCACGGAAAACTCGTTGATCTTGATTGAATAAGATCTGTTGAGTGTGGACCTCACGTTGCCATTTAGGACGTCCTGCATTTGCCTGGTGATCTGGGATACGGAATCAACTTCGCCAAAAAGAACACTGTCGCCCTCTATAGTCAGATCTGCCTTGGCAAGTACCAGTTCTCCGTCACTTGAAGCGATGGATCTTCTGGCATTCCTTAGGGCCTCATAGGCGTCTTCCCTTGACCCGGCTGTTCCTACCACAACATCATTTAATTTTACGGAAAAGATATTTTCGCCGCCCTTCTCGAACTTGACGAGACTTGGCATAAACAGGATCCAGAAAGCAATTATTACAAGTGTGGAATGAAAGTACCACACTTTGATCTTGTTGCGAAAAACTGTATTACCAAAATTCATTTATAAAACACCTAAAATTCTTAGAATATTAAGGACAAGATCAGCGCCTGCCACTAAAAGAGTGATGATAAGGACCGGGAGAACAGCGTTGTTCTTGGACTCGATAGCAATCTGAATAGCTTCAAGCCTTCTTGCCTGCTCCTTGAAATCATCGGAATTCCTCTCTTGGTTCTTTTCTACAACGGCCTGAACATTTCTATATACCTGTACACCTACATCGTGTACGTTAACCTCATTATCATGAAGCTTTTCCGAAATCGCAGCTTCGTTCTCACGAAGCTTTTCTGAAAGCGCAGTTTCATTCTCACGAAGCTTTTCTGAAAGCGCAGATACAGTCTTACCGGTCTCCTCGATTGATGTCTTGGCAGCTTCAATTGAGTCTTTTGCTGCTTCAATCACTGCTCTGTGCTCCTTCTCATTCTCCCGAAGCTCTTCCAGCTGAGTCTTGAACTGCTCAGCTTCCTGTTTGGTTCTTTCTGCCTCCATGGCTTCTGCCTGTGCGTTGGCTCTGATTATGTCCTGAGCACTTATTTTTTCTGCAAGCTTGTCCATAAAGTTATCCACGATATTTCCTCCCAACATTTTAACTTACTCCTTTGATATTATATCCACAATAGCTTATCATTTTTTATGCAATGTATACAAGAATATATTGTCTAAAAGAGATTTATTGTCTATTTTTACCTTTTGTTCATTAGCCGTTCATATTTTGTTAATAATTGTCATGTATATTTATAACAGTTGAACGCAGGTGATCTGCTAATAACGAAAGATAGATTTTTTCATAATAGGCCGGGCGCAGAGATGTGTTCGGCCACTCCTCATTAATAGGGCTTTTAGCCCTTGTCTGTCTCAATCGCAAGAATTTCCTCATTAAGTGATAGCATTCTCGCATCAAGGTTGGCAACCATTGTAGCACACTCGTGAAGCTCTGAATTTATGTGTGCCGGAGCCTTTCCCTCGAACTTGTACTGGATCTTGTGCTCAAGTGATGCCCAGAAGTCCATGGCTACGGTCCTGATCTGAATCTCTACCTTAACATTGACAATCCTGTCAGAAAGATAAACAGGAAGAGAAATTATCATATGATAACTCCTGTATCCGCTGGGCTTGGGATTCATGATGTAATCCTTGATAAGAAGCACCTGGATATCCTTCTGATTGCTTATCATCTCCGCAATCCTGTATATATCTGAAGTAAAGGAACAGATGATGCGGATACCGGCTATATCGTTGATGTAGCGCACCATGTTTTCGATGGTGGATTCGTATCCGTTCCTCTTTAGCTTTTTTACAATGCTCTCAGGAGTCTTGACACGGGCCTTGACGTGCTCAATGGGGTTATATCTGTGAACCTCCTGAAACTCCTCGTTGAGGATCTCAATTTTAGTCCTGATCTGCTTGAGCGCAGCATTGTACAGGAGGTTGACTTCCTCCCAGCTGTCCATGTCGTCGGATATTCTTAAATTGATTCCTGACAGATCAAGTTCCATTGTAATTCCTCCAATAGGTCTCATTCATAGATAGTTTTGGCAAAAGACCTTTAGGCAGCTTCCTGTAGTTCATTCCAAGCTTGTAACCAAGAAATCTGCAGCCGCACATCACGATGTAATGGGGGATGAGATATGCCTTACCAATCGCCCTGAAGTGCGCTATCGTCTGGGAAACCATCTTTTTGCCCTCAGCTTCCGAGCTCACAGCCGCAAAGATCTCAGGATGGTCCTTCTGGGAAACTCCGATGTCAAAGTTTCTGTGGAACTGCTGCATGCAGGTATAATTATGAGAGTGAATGACTCCCGCATCAGGCACGTAGCAGATCGCATAGCCATTCTGACAGGCATTACCGGCATATACCATATCCTCGTTAAATATGGTCTTGTGGGTATAGCCGCCCAATTTATCAAAGATATCGCGCCTGTACATGGCACATACATTGGAGCAGAAATAGGTCTTTATCCCAAGCCTGGTTACATCTGCCTGGGTCTTCTTCATTGGTTCGTTTGGATAGTTGAATTTCCTGGAATACCTCTCGGCAAGGTTGCAGTCAGTCTTTGGATACTGCCTTGCATATGCTGCTGCCACGTCGCTCTCAAGCACTTTGGCAAGATTTGCTATAAGCATCTTGTCCCTGGGAAAAGCATCCTGTGTCATCATGAGGAAAAACTCAGAGTTTGACAGGGCAACACCCTGATTTCTTGTCTCGCCGTGATCAAACTGCTCTTTGGTGACATGCCTTACTATAATGTTATCATATTTTTCCTGTGGGTTTTCCCCGGATTTCTCAAGGAGCTGACACCAGTATTTTTCCTCTGTGTTCATAATGATGATGTGGGAAGGGGCAAGGGACTGCCTCTCCAGGTCATCAATCAGGCGTAAAAGAGATATATCCGGTTTATAGGTTGGAATAATAATATCTACTGTACTCATTCTTTTACCTTAGATATGTGCGCAAAACGCGCAGCAGAAAATCAGGGGCCGGGCTCATGCGAACCCAGCCCTCTGTTTAACAAACTATTTCATTGACCAATGTACTTGCTTACGTCGGCTTTGATCTTCTCGCTGTACTTCTGAACGTCTTCTGATACTTCGTAGTCGGTTTCACCAAACAGGAACTCATGGAGCCACTTAACGTTGCTCTGAAGGTCTACTGCAAGAACGCAGCTTCCTGCCTTACCCATAGTACCTGTTGCACGCATTTCCTCGTAAGGGAATCCGTTGCTGTCTACTACTTTGTAGTTGGCAATGTTCTTAAGAAGATCAAGGATCTCTGCGATGTCAAGAGATGTGTAAGTCTCTTTGAAAGCGTTGTTAGCTACAGTCTCAAGCTGTGAATAGCTCATGCCCTGTGCCTTCTCAAGGCAGGCCATAAGGACTGTTCTCTGTCTCTCAGCACGTCTGAAGTCGTCGCCGGCTGTGTATCTGATACGGCAGTAAGCAGTTGCCTGAAGTCCGTTAAGGGTCTGAACTCCGGAGCTTGTTACAGGTGTGTACTGAAGCTTAAGCTCTGTTGCCATTGTGGACTGGTAGTTGTTGAGGTGTGAAATCTCAGCATCTGTGACATCAATTGTTACGCCGCCAAGAGCATCAACTACATCTGTAAGTCCTCTGAAACCGATTGTAATGAAGTCCTCAATATCCATATCCAGGTTCATGTTAAGCATTGAAATAGCCTGGAGTGGTCCGCCCTGGGCGTAAGCCGCATTACACTTGGTGTAAGTATCATTACTTAAGTTAAGGTAAGTATCACGGTAAACTGAGCAAAGCTTAACTTCGCCGTTCTCGTTGTTGATTGAAGCAATGATGATTGAGTCGGATCTTGTGTTCTTGGTAAGCTCCTCATCACGTGAGTCAACACCAAAGAGTGCTATGTTGGTGTAGCCTGTCATGGTCTGGTTGTTGACAACCGTCTCACTGATACTCTTTGAAATCTCTTCCTCGTTAAGGTTAACCTTACCAACCTTGGTTACATCTACCTTGAAGAAAAGAGTGTATGCTACATATACAAGTACGCAGGCAACGAGCATTTCTGCCACAAGAAGGATGATTGCTTTCTTGCTGTTTTTCTTTTTGCCGCCGTTATTGCCGTTTCCTCCATTTCCGCCCCTTGATGAGCCGCCTCTTGATGATGCGCTCTTTGAGGATGAAGGTCTTTCTGCCCCTCTTGATGAGGAAGATCTTCCGGATGAAGTTCTGTGTGAATCTCTTGATGAAGACGATCTGTGTGCATCCCTTGATGATGATCTGTACTCGTCTCTTGATGATGAACTTCCCCTTGATGAGCTTCTTCTTGGTGCTCTGTCATCATAGTCATCATAGTCATCGTAGGCATCATGTCTACGGGAAGACCTGCGTTCTTCCCTATCGTAATATTCGTCGTCCCTGTTTGACATTTTTAAATCTCTCCCAATTTCAACAAAGCTTTATTTTTTCACAATTTTTAACTAATATATCATGCCATAAAAGCGAGCAAGATACAACCCTATTTTGTCCTTGCAAAAATGCGCACCAGAAGCTCTTTTAGCCCCTAATACGCATTTTTATTCACAAAGCCGTGCCTTATGGTTCCAAGGAGTATCTTGAAGTCAAAAGCCATGCTCCAGTTCTCAATATAGTAGATATCGTAGTCGATTCTTTTCCTGATGGAAGTATCTCCGCGGTAGCCGTTGATCTGAGCCCAGCCGGTAAGTCCCGGACGAACCTGGTGCTTGACCATGTAGCGGGGGATCTGCTCCTTAAACTTCTCAACGAACTGAGGGCGCTCGGGACGAGGTCCCACAAGGCTCATCTGACCGAAGAGAATATTAAAGAACTGAGGCATCTCGTCGATACTGGTGCTTCTAAGGAATCTTCCAATTCTTGTAACTCTCGGGTCGTTCTTGGTGGTCCAGCCCTTTCTCTCCTCATCTTCAGTCTGGACCTTCATGGTACGGAATTTGTACATCATGAAAGGAACGCCGTTTCTGCCAATTCTCTCCTGCTTGTATATGATAGGGCCAGGGCCTGAGAAGCTGATGGCAATAACTGAAAACAGCATAAGTGGCGAGAAGATAATTATTGCGAAAAGGGAACCGATTATGTCCACAATTCTCTTTGCCAGCCTGTTGAAGGAATTGCTAAGGGGCACGTACCTGATGTTGATGACAGGAAGTCCCTGAACATCCTCAGTAAACGGATTACTTGGGAAAAGAGATGTGTAATCCGGGATGAACTTGGTGTGGACACCTGATTTCTCGCAGTCCGCAACAAGAAGCTCAAGTCTGTCGTAGTCGTCCAGAGGAAGTGTGATTGTGATCTCATCGTAGTTGTTGTTCTCAAGAAGACTGCCGAGCTGGTCAATCTTACCTATAACCTTGACGCCGTGATAGCTGGTGTCGATTGGCACGAAGTCATCAAGAACGCCCGCTATAACATAGCCCCACTGAGGGTTTTCAAGGATCCTGCTTATGTAGGCCTCAGCTGCTCTGGAGTAGCCAACAAGAAGAATGTGCTTGATGTTGTAGCCTCTTTTCCTGATGTATTGCAGGAACTTCCTAAGGAGCCAATGGGCGATTGTCGTAAGGGCAATATTTAGGACGAAGAAAATACCGATCATGGTTCGGGAGAAGTCCGGCTGGTTGACCATGTACAAAACAACCAGGAACCCGATGATGCCCATGACATTGGCCTGAACAATGTCTACAAATTCCTCCCATAGGCGCAGCGCCCTTCGCGAGGTGTAGAGCTGAACAATATAATATAGGAAAAGATATGCGGGAACCAGAAAATAGAGCGCAGAAAAATAAACCTCCATCGGAAGACGTCCGCCAGGTCTTTTGTCTGCAAATACCGATTCAAACTTGATATAGTAGGAAAGCATGTAGGAACCGGCCACAAGAAGCCCGTCCACGATAACATGCGCCCTATTGAGATGTACCTGATTGTCCTTTATCACAATACTCTTCCATACTTTCCCATAGTTAAGTATATTTTATAACAAACTTACCCCATGAGTAAATATATATCCCCAAATTCAGACGTTTAATGCGCGTCTGCCACAATTTACCCACAGCTCTATCTGAAGCCTTAGGGCATTGATGATCTCTTTTTTGCCAAATCTGACCTTATGCCCCGGATTGTGGATAATCTTACTAAGTCCCAGATAAAGTCCCTTAATATGCGCTTTTCGAAGCCCGCGCTTTGCGTAAAAAGCATGCTTAATAATAATGCCTGTGAAAATTGGAAGGGCATTTATAAATATCTGAAGTGCCGGCATGTTTTTATATATGAGGAAAAGGTTGTTGGCAGTTGCAAGTTCAACCTTAAATGCATTGTATCTTGAACCGCTCGATCCGCTTCCCACGTGATAAACGACTGCTCCGGGCTCCATTACGTTGGCGTACCCCTTTAGCCTTGCTCTGTAGCCGATGTCCACGTCCTCAAGATAGCAGAAATGCTCCTCGTCAAAATATCCAACGGTTTCAA
>JAEEGH010016459.1_pt1 | contig 15896 bp, 13 predicted proteins | sample 9134181 | NCBI WGS metagenome assembly JAEEGH01 (sample SAMN16246544, study PRJNA631951) | gut metagenome | biome: gut microbiome; feature: rumen; material: DP-attached | host: Bos | place: Iran: Karaj | collected 2018-10
TATTACTCAGAACGAAGAGGTACCAACTGGCTCAGCAGAAATTACTCTTACTGATGGCACAGAGGCTACTCTTTACGTTTCAGATGTTAATGAGATTCAGGAAGAATTAAAAGAAGCAAAGGTTGCCTATACTGTTTCAGATATTCCACATGACAGCTGGATTTCTGAATTGTTGCCAATGCTTATTGTTTTAGGAGCGGTATTCATCCTCTTTATGATTATGATGAATGCACAGGGCGCTAGTGGTGGCGGTGCCAATGCTAGAATGATGAACTTTGGCAAGAGCAGAGCTAAGCTTACAAACAAAGAAGATATCCACACTACTTTTGATAATGTAGCCGGATTAAAGGAAGAAAAAGAAGAAGTTGAAGAGCTTGTTGATTTCTTAAAAGATCCTGCTAAATATACAAAAATCGGTGCTAGAATCCCTAAGGGCGTTATCTTAGTTGGCCCTCCAGGAACAGGTAAGACACTTCTTGCAAAGGCTATAGCTGGAGAGGCAGGAGTTCCATTCTTCTCAATCTCTGGTTCAGATTTTGTTGAGATGTTTGTTGGTGTTGGTGCTTCCCGTGTCCGTGATTTGTTCCAGGAAGCAAAGCAGAATGCTCCATGTATCGTGTTTATCGATGAGATTGATGCGGTGGCTAGACGTCGTGGTACAGGTATGGGTGGCGGCCATGATGAGCGTGAGCAGACACTTAACCAGCTTCTTGTAGAGATGGATGGTTTCGGTGTTAACGAAGGCATCATTGTTATGGCAGCTACAAACCGTGTAGATATTTTAGACCAGGCTATCATGCGTCCAGGACGTTTTGATAGAAAGGTTTATGTTGGCAGTCCTGATGTGAAGGGACGCGAGGAAATCCTCAAGGTACACGCTAGCAACAAGGCTCTAGCTGAGGATGTTGATTTGAAACAGGTTGCTCAGGCAACAGTTGGTTTTACTGGCGCAGATTTAGAAAACCTTCTTAATGAAGCAGCTATTCTAGCAGCTGGTGAAAAAAGACAATACATCCTTCAGGAAGATATCAAGAGATCTTTCGTAAAGGTTGGAATTGGTAAAGAAAAGAAGAGTAAGGTTGTTTCAGAGAAAGAAAAGAAGATTACAGCATACCACGAAGCTGGACATGCAATTCTTTTCCATGTGCTTCCAGATGTAGGACCGGTATATTCAGTATCTATCATTCCTACGGGTGCAAGTGCAGCAGGCTACACAATGCCTATCAATGAAAATGACGAAATCTTTAATACAAAAGGCAAGATGACTCAGGATATTATCGTTTCTTTGGGTGGGCGTGTTGCCGAAGAACTTATATTTGACGATGTTACCACTGGTGCCTCTAATGACATCAAGCAGGCTACAAAGATGGCTAGAAACATGGTAACAAAGTATGGATTCTCACAAAATATAGGTATGATTCACTACGGTGATGACGATGAAGAAGTATTCATCGGCCGTGATTTGGCTCATACAAAAGGCTTTTCAGAGGCTACAGCTAAAGCTATCGATGAGGAAGTTAAACGAATCATTGATGAATGTTATGAAAAAGCTGTGAAAATTTTGCGAGAAAACGAACAGATACTACACAAATGTGCTAATCTATTATTAGAAAAAGAAAAGATAGGACGAAGCGAGTTTGAGGCCCTATTTGAATCTTCAGGTACGAATGAGACCGCTGTAGAGGGTATAAACTGGGGAGAATAGTGCAATATGCACAAAAAGCTTAGTTAGTATTTGTTATATTTGTGCACACTTAAGTATTGTGAGGTCATATAATAAACATCGTAAAAACCCCCCAATACATTATATAATTTTTACTAACCCCATAGTAAAAATACCTTCTCCTAAAAAGACAGCGATCGTTGCTGTCTTTTTTACTATCTAAAAATATCTAAGGGGAGTTGGAATGAACATCCAAGCTATTTACTCGGACGGTACAGCTGAATATAGAACTCCTATGGAACCGGAGCCTTTTGACTTAGTAACTATCAGACTGCGTGTATACCATCAGGAAGACCTGGAGGCCTTTTTAGTATCTGGTGATAAGAATATAAGAATGCATCTAGAGAGAGCTCGTGGAGAGTTTGATTACTATGCATGCGATGTTAAGCTTGAAGATAAAGAGTTTAGATATCACTTTGAAATAGTGGGAGACTATGGCCTTTATTATTACGATAGAGTAGGTCTCTGGCGTGATCATAGAGAACATTACGAGTTTTCTATTATGCCAGGTTTTTCCACACCTTCCTGGTCGAAAGGTGCGGTTATGTACCAAATCCTTGTGGATAGATTCTATAAGGGCGACCCAAGCACAGATGTAGAAACAAATGAATATCATTATGTAGGAGCACCAGTTGAGCGTGTTGAGAACTGGGATGCTATACCTGCAAATCTTGATATAGGAAGATTCTATGGCGGAGACCTAGAGGGAGTCAGACAGAAGCTCCATTATCTCAGAAGCTTGGGGGTTGAAGTAATATATTTCAATCCGTTGTTTGTTTCCCCTTCTAACCATAAATACGATACCTCAGATTATGACTATATAGACCCTCACCTCACCGTAATTAAAAAGGATGGGGGAGCGTGTTTAAAGGATGGGGATTATGACAATTCCCATGCCACTAAATACAAGCTTAGAGTGACCAATAAGGAAAACCTCGAGGCAAGTAATCAATTCTTTGCAGACTTTGTTAGAGAGGCCCATGAGAAGGGAATACATGTAATTATTGACGGTGTATTTAATCACTGTGGTTCCTTCAACAAATGGCTCAACAGAGAAAAGATTTATTCAAAGGAAGAGGGATATGCTCCTGGAGCTTATGAAAGCAAGGACAGCCCATATCACAATTTCTTCTACTTTTATGAGGATACATGGCCAGATAACAAATCATATGACGGCTGGTGGAGTCATGATACGTTGCCAAAGCTAAATTATGAGGAATCGCCTGAATTGTGCCAGTATATCCTCAATATAGGAAAAAAATGGGTTAGTGAGCCATATAATTGCGATGGATGGAGACTTGATGTGGCTGCCGACTTAGGTCACTCAGAAGAGTTTAATCATAAATTCTGGCATGATTTTAGAGATGCAGTAAAATCAGCAAATCCAAATGCAATCATCCTTGCAGAGCATTATGGTAATCCGACTGCCTGGCTGGCTGGTGACCAGTGGGATACAGTTATGAACTATGATGCCTTTATGGAGCCGCTTACATTCTTTTTAACGGGAATGGAGAAGCATTCTGATGAATTCCAACCTAGTGCTATTGGTGATGGTGAAAGATTTAAAAATACAATGCTTCATTTTATGGCAAGGCTGAAGACTCCATCATTGTATTGTGCAATGAATCAGCTTTCTAATCATGACCATTCAAGATTTTTGACAAGAACGAATCACACAGTAGGAAGACTTGACACCAAAGGGGCTAAGGCTGCTGAGGATGGTGTAAGTATTCCTGTTATGAAGCTAGCTGAAATGGTACAAATGACTTGGCCTGGTGCTCCGACATTGTATTACGGTGATGAAGCTGGCGTATGTGGCTTCACAGATCCAGATAGCCGTAGAACATATCCATGGGGCCATTGTAACTATGATCTTATCGATTACACTAGAGATATGATTATGGTTCATAAACTAAGTCCAGCTATTAAGCAGGGCTCGTTTAGATTTTTAAATTGTGGTCAGGGATTTATTAGCTATGCCAGATTCACAGCCAATGAGCAAGTTATCGTAGTTATCAACAGCAATGGCAATGGCATAGAAGTGGATATTCCAGTTTGGATAGCTGGCGTTCCACTAAATTGCAATTTGGAAAGAGTAATTATGACCAATGAGGTTGGCTATTCAATAATGCCTACCGATATAATTGTTGAAGGAGGAAACCTTCACGTCAGCCTTCAACCATATACCGGCATAGTGTACAAAAGATAGAATGGATATTTTATTTTACAAGCATGCACAACATATAGTATAATCATTACAAGTTTTGGGAATGTTCCACAATACTTGGGATGTAATACTATACGGGAGAGTTATTATGGCAAAGGATCTCACATGTCAAGGCAAGATCGACATGCAAGCACTTGAGGACCGACATAAAGAGTTAGAAAAAGCATGGAATGATTTGCTAAAAGAAAGAAGAGAGTTTGAAGCACGGATTCATACTCTAGAGCAGCAGGAAAAACAGTTTGAGTTGAAATGGGACTTGTTAATCCAGGAGACTCAAAAGCTTGCTGAGGATAAATTACAATTCGAGAGAAAGAAGAAATTCTTTGATCAAGTACAGGCTCACTCTGTGGAGCCTTATGTAGCTGAGGATAACATCGTCCATGGGGAGATGTTCTTTTCTGGTGTCACTACACCAAAGGCCCTCAAAAAGCGTTATAAGGACCTTATTAAGATTTACCATCCTGATGGAGAATCTGGCGACACAGCTACTGTAGCAGAGATTAATCGTGAATACGAAGATCTCAAGAATCAGATGTAATGAAATTCATATCATCAGGCAATGGGGCAATAAACTCCATTGCCTTTTTTGTTATAGGGTGAATAAAACTGATTTTGTGTGAATGTAAAGCTTGTCTTGTCATATATTCAAAATCAGGGTTGTATAAATGGTCTCCGATTAATGGATGGCCAATATATTTAAAATGTACACGGATTTGATGGGTGCGGCCTGTCTCAAGATGAATTGAGATTAGGCTGTGACCTTTTTGCTCATCTATGACTTCGTAATGAGTAATTGCACGCTCGCCGTTTTCAAAATCTACCTGCCTTGTGATAATGGAATCGCCCACTCGGCCTATAGGCGCGTCGATGGTTCCTTTTGGCTCGTCTAAGTGACCGCGTACGATAGCATAATATTCTCTGTGAAACTCACGGTTTTTTACCATCGTAGATAAAATATTTCCGGAAACTAAGTGCTTGGCAATGACAGTAAGCCCAGAAGTATTCTTATCTAAACGATTAGCACATCTAAATATAAAAGGCTTATTCTGAGCCTCATAATAATATGCTAGACCGTTTGCTAAGGAATCTTCGTAGTGATTTAAGCTAGGGTGTATAGGGAGTCTAGCAGGTTTATTAATGACGATTATATCCTCATCTTCATAAACGATATCCAAATCCATTTTTACTGGTGGAATCTTTTCAGATGAATTATCCTCTGTAATATTTACAGTTAAAATCTCGCCGGCTTGGAGTTTGCGATTCATATGTACCCACTCACAATCGATAACCACATTATTAGGCATCTTTTTGATTGCGGTGATATTGGCGCTGGAATAGCCCTGGGATTTTAGATATTTGTCAATAGAATACCCTGCATATTCAGAATTGATTTCATAAGTTAATGTTCTGTTCATAGCTATAATTTATCTGTATATAGACAAAAAGTCAAAAATAAAGAGCTCATACTGGGGCGTATGAGCTCTTATTGAAGAAGGAGAATTGGTTAAATGAAGAAAGTAAAGCTATTACTCTTATTTACTTCATTGTAGCAACCACGTTAACTGTTTTTTTAGAAGAATCGAATGGGATAACGTTTCCTTCGATTTCATTGCCATCAACAGTAAGGCTAGCAACACCCTTTTGAACCTTATTAGGATTCTTTATTTCGATGTTGTATATTACACCTCTGTATTCACGAGTGATATTGAAATCACCAAATGCAGCAGGTGTACATGGATTTACAGATAATCCCTCTAAGGTTGGGTAGATTCCTAAGATATACTGGGAAATATTTGTAAATGTCCAAGCAGCAGTACCTGTGAGCCAGCTGTTCTTAGCCTCACCGTGGAATCTAGCATCAGCGCCAGCAACCATCTGTGAATAAACATATGGCTCAGTTCTATGAATTTCCGAAATGTCCTCGATGTATGAAGGACAGGTCTTTTTGTAAACTTCAAATGCTCTGTCACCACGGCCAATGCATGTTTCAGCAATTGAAATCCATGGATTATTGTGACAGAAGATACCAGCATTTTCTTTGTATCCTGGTGGATAAGATGTAATCTCACCAAGTTCAAGATGATATCTTGTGTAAGCAGGCTGTAAAATCATTACGCCGTACTTTGTATCAAGCTTTTCTTTTACAGAATCAAGGGCTTTCTTTGCGTTACCATCATCAACGCCTACACCGGCCATTACGCACATACCTTGTGGCTCGATGTAAATCTGTCCCTCATCACATTCCTTTGAACCAACTTTGTGGCTGTAAGCGTCGTAAGCTCTTACAAACCAATCGCCGTCCCAACCATCTTTTTCGATTGCAGCAGTCATCTTATCTACTTCTGCAAGAACACGAGCTTCTTCAGCAGTGTCTCCCATAAGCTTTGCAAGAGCTGCATATTCACGACCATATTTTACAAACATACCAGCAATAAATACTGATTCTGCAACAGGGCCTTCGCTAGGACCGAAGCACTGGAAGCTTTCGCCTGGATGCTCTGAGAAGCAGTTAAGGTTGAGGCAGTCATTCCAGTCGGCGCGACCAATAAGTGGAAGGTCATGTGGACCCTTGTGATTTACAATGTAATCAAATGAGCGCTTTAAGTGCTCCATAAGGGTTGTGGCAACTGACATATCATTATCGTAAGGAACCATTTCCTTAAGAATTGATGTATCTCCAGTCTCGCGGATGTAAGCACTTGTTCCAGCGATGAGCCAAAGTGGATCATCATTAAATCCAGAACCGATATCTGAATTACCCTTCTTTGTAAGAGGCTGATACTGGTGATATGCTGAACCATCCTGGAACTGAGTTGAAGCAATATCAATAATTCTCTCACGAGCTCTGTCTGGGATAAGATGAACAAATCCAAGTAAATCCTGGCAAGAATCTCTGAATCCCATTCCACGGCCAATACCTGTCTCATAGTAAGAAGCTGAACGAGACATGTTGAATGTAACCATACACTGATACTGGTTCCAGATATTTACCATACGGTTTACATGCTCATCATTTGATTCAACGTGGAACTTGCTAAGAAGTCCATCCCAGTATGTATTAAGCTTTGCAAGAGCGTTGTCAAAATCTTCTGTAGTCTGATATTTAGCAAGAAGAGCATTAGCTCTCTTTTTATTAATGATTCCTGGCTTTTCCCACTTTTCATCTTCAGGGTTTTCCACATATCCTAAAGCGAATACGAAAGTTTTGCACTCTCCAGCATCAAGTGAAAGGTTAATCTGATGTGAAGCGATTGGATACCAGCCTGAAGCGATAGTATTGTGAAGCTTTCCTTCAATTACAGCTGCAGGTCTATCTGGACCATTGTAAGCGCCTCTAAATTCATCACGGCTTGTTTCGAAACCATCAATCTTAGTATTAACTGAATATACAGCGTAGTGATTACGACGCTCGCGATATTCTGTCTTGTGATAAATAGTAGAATCAATAACTTCAACCTCACCGATTGAAAGGTTACGCTGATAATTCTTCATATCATCATCAGCATTCCATAAACACCATTCTACATATGAGAAAAGCTGAATATCTTTGTGAGCTGAGCTGTTATTTGTAATAGTTACCTTTGTTAATTCAACTGGATCACCAATTGGAACAAAAGTAATAAGTTCTGCTTTTACATCATTTTTAACACCAGTAAACTTGCTGTAGCCAATACCGTGACGGCATTCATAGGAATCTAATTCAGTCTTTGTTGGCTGCCAGCCAGGATTCCAAATTGTATCTCCATCCTTAATATAGAAATACTTACCATTTGTATCTGGAGTTGTGTCGTTATAGCGATAACGAGTCATGCGTAAAAGCTTTGCATCTTTATAGAAAGTGTAGCCACCACAGGTGTTTGACATCAAAGAAAAGAAATCAGTACAACCAAGATAGTTAATCCATGGTAATGGAGTCTTTGGAGTTGTGATTACATATTCTTTGTTTTGATCGTCGAAATGTCCGAACTTCATATATTCCTCCCTAAAACTAAGAAACAATTATTCATACAGAAAACGATTAAGTGAATAATTTGAGAGAAAAGCGGCTCATTTAAAGAAAACGAAGCGTAAACGTTTAAGTTAAAAGATATAATTTCTCGGCATTAGAATACCATAATTATCCTAAAAAGCAATTAGGTTGTTAAATATTTGGCGATATTTCACTAAAACGAGTTACGAAACTGTAACGAAAAGACAAATTTTCGAAAAACTATTGTACATTTCGTGAAAAGGGGCTATATTGAAATTACGAAAACGATTAAGCAAATGTTTAACTGACCAGGGAGAAAGTGATGGTTTCATTAAAAGATATTGCCGGCCGATGTGGCGTATCAGTTGCTACAGTTAGTAAAGCATTGAATGATCACAGTGATATCGGCGCAGAAACAAAGGAAAGAATCAGAAAAGTTGCTAATGAATTAGGATATGTTCCTAATGCAGCAGCAAAATCCATGAAAACAAACCGTACTCATAATATAGGAGTCCTTTTCATGGATGACGCCAACAGTGGTTTGCAACATGACTTTTTCGCAAGTGTTCTTGAAGGCTTTAAAAGAGAAGTTGAAAAAGAAGGATATGACATAACCTTTATTTCAAATGACAGATCAAGGCCAGGAAGAGATTCATATCTTACACATGCAAGATACAGAAGATTCGATGGGGTCATAATTGCAAATGTTCACTTCGGAGATCCCGAGGTGGTTGAGCTGGTAAAGAGCGACATACCTGTTGTGACAATTGATCATATCTATAATGATACGACAACAATCCTTTCGGATAATGTTGGAGGCATGACAGAGCTTGTTGATTTTGCAGTAGCTTCTGGCCATAGAAAAATCGCTTACATACACGGTGCTGATTCTTCGGTAACACGTACAAGATTAGTTACCTTCCATAAAAAGATGGAAGAATATGGAATAGAAACTCCAGATGAGTACTTAATGGAATCTCCATATAGAGATACTCATGGTGCTTATGAATGCACATTGAAGCTTTTGGAATTAGAAGATAGACCAACTTGCATTTTCTATCCAGATGATTACGCATCTTATGGCGGTATGAGGGCAATATCAGAAAAAGGGTTAAAGGTTCCTGATGATGTATCAGTAGTTGGATTCGATGGAATCAAGGTAGCAAGACATATTAGGCCACGTCTTACTACTTATAGACAGGATACAGAAGAGTTAGGAAGACAAGCAGGAAAGAATCTTATCGATTTAATTGAAAGACCAAAAACTACATTAGTGCAACGAGTTGTAGTGAAGGGAAGATTGCTTGAGGGTGACACCCTAAAGAAACTGAATTAGGCATTTAGTTGAGAAATCAACTTATATAAATGCAAACAAATTAATGTAAATATGATGCTGATAAGCAGAGGGCTATCAGTATCAATGGACAAACAGTCCAGGAAAAATATTTTGGGAGGAACACACAATGAAAAAAAGATTAGTTAGTTTGCTCGCGATGGCAACAATGACAGCAACAATGTTTGCTGGATGTGGAAGCTCAGAAACAGCTTCTACAGAAGAAGCAGCTGCTCCAGCATCAACAGAGGAGATTGATGCAGAGGCAGAAGCAGTAGAACTTCCTGAGGACACAGGTAAAGTTCTTAACATCTATTGTTGGAACGATGAGTGGCAGACACGTGTAAAGGATTTCTATCCAGGATACGAAGAAGTAGATGCTACTCACGGTAAGATTGGTGATGTTGAAGTAGTTTGGAACATTACACCATCTACAGACAATGCATACCAGAACAACCTTGATGAGGCTCTTATCGCTCAGCCAGACGCAGCAGCTGATGACAAGGTAGATTTATTCTTGGTAGAAGCTGATTACGCTCTTAAGTATGTTGACGAGGATGTAACTATTCCACTTTCAGACCTTGGAATTACATCAGATGTTCTTTCAGATCAGTACACATATACACAGAGCATCGTAACAGACAGCACAGGACGTCTTAAGGGTTCTTCATGGCAGGCATGCTCAGCTGGTCTCATCTACAACAGAGAAGCTGCAAAGGAAGTTCTTGGAACAGATGATCCAGAAGAAGTTCAGGCAGCAGTAGCTGATTGGGATAAGTACAATGAGACAGCTAAGAAGGTAGCTGATGCTGGTTACACAATGTGCTCAGTAAACGATACATACAGAACATATGCTAACAACGTATCTGGACAGTGGGTACAGGATGGCAAGCTTGTAATTGACCCTAACGTTGATAAGTGGGTAGATGATTCTATGGCACTTATTGAAGCAGGCGCTGAAGATACAGATGATCTTTGGAGCGATGACTGGGCAAAGGGTAAGAGACCAGAAGGAAAGGTATTCTGCTACTTTGGACCAGCTTGGTTCTTCAACTTCTGTCTTGATGCAGATCAGGATGGCACAATCGCTAACCAGGGTGGTTGGGGATACTGCGAAGGTCCTCAGTCTTACTACTGGGGTGGTACATGGGTATGTGCTGCAACAGGTACAGACAATGCTAACCTTGTAAAAGACATCATCGTTACAATGACAACAGATAAGGGAGTTCTTAAGGATATAGCTACAACATACGCTGACTGCGTAAACAGCAAGGAAGTTCTTGCAGAACTTGCATCATCAGACGAAGGTAACCTTGACCTTCTCGGCGGACAGAATCCATACGAGCAGCTTGCAGCAGGCGCTGAGACAGTAGATCTTTCAAACCTTTCTAAGTACGATCAGGGATGTACAGAAGAGTTCCAGAAGGCAATGAAGAACTACTTCACAGGAAATGCAACAAAGGACGAGGCTCTCGATATGTTCAAGACAGCAGTTCATGAGAAGTATCCAGATGTTTCAGTTGACTAATTCTAACTGCAACTAATCAGTGAAATGATTTGGGGCGCGTGGGGATTGGCCCTATGCGCCCTATTTAAAAGAACTAAAAGGGAGCATTTATGAACAAGAAGAGCAAAGTTGTTAGATATAATAAGTGGGGTTATATCTTTCTAATACCTTTTACAGTAATATTTTTAATATTCCAGTTGATCCCACTTGTTTCAACTATTTACAATTCATTCTTTGAAAATTACCGTTCAGGACTTACACAGATTGGACCTAACTTTGTAGGTCTTGCAAACTATGCAACAATCATTACTAACGGTGATTTACCAATGTATTTTAAGAATACAATGATTATGTGGGTGTTAGGATTTATCCCACAGATTATTCTTTCATTATTATTAGGAGCATGGTTTACAGATCCATCTCTTAGATTAAAAGGTCAGACATTCTTTAAAACGGTAATCTATTTACCAAACTTGATTATGGCATCAGCTTTTGCGATGTTGTTCTTTACATTATTTGCAGATAGCGGACCAATTAACTCATTGTTAATTCAGATTGGCGTATTCAAGGAAGCATTCTCATTTATGGATCACGCTGCAAGTGTTCGTGGACTGGTAGCTACAATGAACTGCCTTATGTGGTTTGGAAATACGACAATTCTTCTGATGGCAGGTATGCTTGGAATTGATCCATCTCTTTTTGAGGCTGCTCAGGTTGATGGTGCAACTGCTAATCAGATTTTCTATAAAATAACATTGCCTTTACTTAGACCAATTCTTGTATTTGTTATGATTACATCACTTATTGGTGGTTTACAGATGTTTGATGTACCTCAGATCTTAACAAATGGTACAGGTAATCCAATGCGTTCATCTATGACTTTGATTATGTACTTGAACAAGCATTTATATAGTAAGAACTTTGGACTTGCAGGTGCACTTTCAGTATTTATGTTTGTAATAACAGCCATTTTAAGCTTGATAGTTTATAAGTTTACTAACGTTCAGGAACAGAAATAAAATCATTGAAATTAAGTAAAATAGATGAGGAGAATAAAAATGGCAAATAACACAAGCAACAGCCAAGGCGGCGGAGTTCATGCTAGAAGAATAGTTTCTTATATAGTATTGATTATAATTTCATTCTTGTGCTTATTCTGGTTCTATGTATTATTTATCAATTCTACTAGAAGCAATTCAGAGTTGAGCGCAGGTTTCACTCCATTTCCAAGTGTCCATCTTATTGAGAACTGGACAAACTTGAGAAATGGAACATTACCTATTGTAAGTGGTATGATTAATTCACTTTTAATCGCTGTACTTACAGCTACACTTGCAACATATTTTTCAACAATGACAGCTTATGCTATCCACGCATATGATTTTAAATTGAAAAAGTTCATGTTTACTTTCATATTAATGATTATGATGATTCCAACACAGGTAACTGTACTTGGTTTCTTACAGCTCATTGATAAGATGCATTTAGATAATAGTGCTATCCCACTTATTATCCCTGCAATTGCATCTCCAGCTGTATTCTTCTATATGAAGCAATACATGGATTCTACATTACCTCTTTCATTAATTGAGGCTGCCAGAATTGATGGTTCAGGCGAGTTTAGAACATTTAACCAGATTGTAGTACCCCTTATGAAGCCAGCAATAGCTGTACAGGCAATCTTCAGCTTTGTAGGTAGCTGGAATAATTACTTCACTCCAGCTCTTGTTCTTCACGATGATACAAAGAAGACACTTCCTATTTTAATTGCTCAGCTTCGTAATGCAGACTGGTTAAAGTTTGATATGGGACAGGTTTATATAATGATTGCATTCTCAATCTTCCCTGTTATAATTGTATACCTAATACTTTCTAGATATATTGTTGGTGGCGTTACTCTAGGTGGAGTTAAGGGCTAAACATAATAATGAAAAAGACTTGACAGTTCTTGCGTCGTGTGCTAAATTTAGCTAGCGACTAAGAAAAGCAGGTCTTTTTTTTATGCTCTTTTTTCGCCTTGTCAAATTGTTCGCTATGACAAGTGAGTATAAGTAGACCAAAGTAGAAATTTAACGGAGGTGGAAGTTGTGCGCACAAAGATAACATTAGCTTGCACAGAGTGCCAGCAGCGTAATTACAACATGACAAAAGACAAGAAGACACACCCTGACAGAATGGAAACAAAGAAGTATTGCAGATTCTGCAAGAAGCACACAATGCACAAAGAGACTAAATAGTCATCCGGGAGGTGCAAAATGGCAGAGGAAAAGAAAACCAAGTCAGGACGTTTTGCGGGTCTTAAGACAGAGTTCGGAAAGATCGTCTGGGCAGATCCAAAAGACGTGTCAAAACAGACAACAGCAGTTGTTGCTGTGTCAGTAGTTGTAGCAGTGATCATCATCGTTTTAGATGCAGTGATCAACAAGGGTGTAAATATCCTAGTTAATTTATAATGGAGGCATCGCATATGGCAGAGGCAAAGTGGTATGTAGTTCATACTTACTCAGGCTATGAGAACAAAGTCAAGACAAACATTGAAAAGGCTATCGAGACACAGCATCTCGAGGAGCAGATTCTTGATGTACGAGTACCTATGGTTGAGGTTACTGAAACTAGGGATGGCGTCAAGAAACAAGTTTCAAAGAAGATGTACCCTGGTTACGTTCTTATTGAGATGATTATGAATGATGAGACCTGGTACGTTGTCAGAAATACTAGAGGTGTTACAGGCTTCGTTGGACCAGGAAGTAAACCAGTGCCATTGTCAGAGGCTGAAGTTAAAGCATACTTACTAGGCGAAAGCACTGAAAGAGTCAACGTTGAGGTTGACTTCGAAGTCGGAGATACTCTTAGTGTCGTAGACGGTACCTGGAAAGATACTGTGGGCGTTGTTAAGTCTATCAATGCTAAGAAGCAGACAGTAACCATCAGCGTTGAAATGTTCGGACGTGAAACACCAGTAGAAATTGATTTCACAGACGTACGCAAGATGGATTAGGAGGAATATCATGGCAAAGAAAATTGAAGGCTATATCAAGTTGCAGATTCCAGCAGGCAAGGCTACACCAGCCCCACCAGTTGGTCCAGCACTTGGTCAGCATGGTGTAAACATCGTGGAGTTTACAAAGCAGTTTAACGCAAAGACAGCAGATATGGGAGATACAATTGTTCCTACAATTATCACTGTTTATGCAGATAGAAGCTTTAGCTTCATCACAAAGACTCCACCAGCAGCAGTTCTTATTAAGAAGGCTTGCAAGCTTCAGAAGGCTTCAGGCACACCTAACAAGACAAAGGTTGCTAAGATTACAAAGGCTCAGGTTCAGGAAATCGCAGAGACAAAGATGCCTGACCTTAACGCAGCATCACTTGAGGCTGCTATGAGCATGATCGAAGGAACATGTAGATCAATGGGCGTTGAGGTTGTTGAATAATTCACAGCTTAGCGAAAACAACGTTCTTACTATTAAAGATTTGAGTGGGAGAGCATTAGCTCGATAAACCACAGGAGGTAAACATGAAAAGAGGAAAGAAATACGTTGCAGCTGTTAGCTCATACGATAAGTCAGCTGCATTCGATCCAGCAGAAGCAATCGCACAGGTAAAGAAGAATGCTACTGCAAAATTTGATGAGACAATTGAAGCTCATATCAGAACTGGTTGTGACGGACGTCACGCTGAGCAGCAGATTCGTGGTGCTGTAGTACTTCCACACGGTACTGGTAAGACTGTTCGAGTTTTAGTATTCGCTAAGGGTGCTAAGCTTGATGAGGCACAGGCTGCAGGCGCTGATTTCGTAGGCGGCGAGGAACTCATCCCTAAGATCCAGAATGAAGGTTGGGCAGAGTTCGATTCAGTAGTTGCTACTCCAGACATGATGGGTGTTGTTGGTCGTCTTGGTCGTGTACTTGGACCTAGAGGACTTATGCCAAACCCTAAGGCTGGTACAGTAACAATGGATGTTGCTAAGGCTGTTGAAGAAATCAAAGCTGGTAAGATTGAGTATAGACTTGATAAGACAAACATTATCCATGTACCTATCGGAAAGGCTTCTTTCACAGAGGAGCAGTTAGCGGACAACTTCCAGACTCTTATGGACGCTATCAACAAGGCTAAGCCAGCAAGCTTAAAGGGTCAGTACATTAAGAGCATTTCACTTGCTCCTACAATGGGTCCTGGCGTTAAGCTTAACGTAGCAAAGGTTTCAAACTAATTGTTGACAGCCCAATATACATGATGATATAATGCATAAAGTTGTTGCCGAAGACAGCAGGTGGCGTTAGCCGTAAAGATTTTATCTACCAGCCGAGGACGATTAAGTATTTATCGATTAATCACCCTCTATGTCTTTGACATAGAGGGTTTTACTTTATCCTCATATAAGCAACAAACAAATATTATAAGGAGGAAAAATTCGTGGCAAAAGTTGAATTAAAGCAGCCAATAGTTGACGAGATCTCAGAGCAGATTAAGGATGCAGCTTCAGTAGTAGTTGTTGACGCTCGTGGACTTACAGTTGCAGAAGACACACAGTTACGTAAGCAGCTTCGCGAGGCTGGTGTTACTTACAAGGTATACAAGAACACACTTATGAAGCGTGCTTTCGAGGGAACAGATTTTGCATCACTTGATGATGTTCTTGAAGGACCAAGTGCAATCGCTGTTTCAAAGGATGATGCTACAGCTCCAGCAAGAATTCTTGCTAAATTTGCTAAGACAGCTACAAACCTTGAGATCAAGGCTGGTGTCGTAGAAGGTACATTCTATGATGCTAATGGTATGTCAGCAGTTGCAGCTGTACCAAGCAGAGAGGAACTTCTTTCAAAGTTACTTGGAAGCTTACAGTCACCAATCACAAACTTCGCTCGCGTTCTCAACCAGATCGCAGAGCAGGGTGGTGCATCTACAGAGGCACCAGCTGCAGAGGCAGAGGCTCCAGCAGAGGAAGCAGCTGCAACAGAAGCAGAGTAATTTAATTGATTTTAATTATTATTTAATGGAGGAAAATAATCATGGCAAAGATGACAACAGAAGAGTTTATCGCAGCTATCAAAGAGCTTAGCGTATTAGAGTTAAATGACCTTGTAAAGGCATGTGAGGAAGAGTTCGGCGTTTCTGCAGCAGCAGGCGTTGTAG
>JAEEGH010016467.1_pt1 | contig 15890 bp, 15 predicted proteins | sample 9134181 | NCBI WGS metagenome assembly JAEEGH01 (sample SAMN16246544, study PRJNA631951) | gut metagenome | biome: gut microbiome; feature: rumen; material: DP-attached | host: Bos | place: Iran: Karaj | collected 2018-10
TCCCTGACCTTCTCGAACTGAGCGGGAGAAACCTGAAAATCCGCATAGCGGGCCATCTGGCGGGCGGCGTGGATGTCGCTGGCCACGAACGAATACCAGTCGTGGTCCAGGAAATACTTCAGGTTGGCCAGCGAATCGGGGCCGTAGGCACCCGAGAGCGACTGGATATTCAGCTGGAACTTGCACCCCATCTCCTGCAACTGCTCCAGCTCCTCCACCCCGCGCGGCCGCTTTTTGCCGCCAAAATAGAAGATATAGCGCTCCGGATGGGCCAGCACCGGCGTAAAGCCGTCCTGCACCAGCCGGAAAATGGTCTCCAGCAGCCCGGGGCTGCGGACACCGTAGGACATCTCCACGAGAATGTGCTGATTGCTGTAGTGCAGCAGGTCCGTCAGCGAATCGAAATACTCGTCCATCATATACTCCGAGGCCAGGTGCAGGGAAATCTTCCCGGCGAGGTCTTCGGGCAGCGTGGCCACCAGGTGGTCGAAGCGCAGGCGCAGCTCGGCCGCCTTGTTGGGGAACATGGTGGAGACGTGGGGCGTCAAGATAAAGCGCTCCACCCCTTTCGCGTGCATGGCGCGCAGGATGGCCACGGAATCCGCAAACTCCCCGGCGCCGTCATCGACACCGGGGAGAATATGGGAGTGAACGTCGCAGCGGAGTCCGATGTCCGCAAACGAATAGTGGTTTCTATTGGCGAAAAACCGGAACATCTTTTTCAGAATCAAACATTGTCAGCCGAAGTATGCTCGGGATTGACGGCCTCTTTCTTCTTGCGCTTCTTCTTCCAGAAGGCAATCTTGTCTTTCAGCTTCTCCGGGACCTTGGTTTGCTTGAGCTTGGCCTCGTCGAAACCGTAGCCATAGCCGTAACCGTAGCCGTAGGTGCCGCGGCCGCCGTAACCGCCATAGCCGTAGTGGCCATAGCCGTAGCCGTTCGAGTAGCCGTAGGTATGCGAGGTCATGTCAATGCCGTTGAGCACGATAGCCACATTCTTCAGCTTGCCCTGAGCGACGATGTTGTCCAGTTCGGAGACGAACTTCAGCGCCGTCACGCCCGAGCGGACCACCAGCAGGTTGGCATCCACATAGGAGTTGATGACCACGGAGTCGGCCACCGGCAGGTACGGCGAGCTGTCGAAGATGATATAGTCGTAAGGCATCTCCTTGACCTTGCCGATAAACTCCTTCATACGCTCGGACTCAATGAGTTCGGAAGGGTTCGGCGGCACGCTGCCGGCAAAGATCACATCCAGGCCGGCGACATTGTTCAAATCGTGCTGGATCAGCGGTTCAATCTCGTCCGTGCGGCGGATCAGGTAGGAGACTACGCCGTGCGTATGGCTCTTGATGCCCAGCATCTGGCCCAGACGCGGCTTGCGCAGGTCGACACCGACCAGCAGCACCTTCTTGCCGGCGTGAGCCAGCGAAGCGGCGATGTTGGCGGCGATGAAGGTCTTACCCTCGCCCGGCGAGGAGGAGAGCACCTGATAGACGCGGTACGGGTAGTAGCGGAAGTTGGAACGCAGCACGCGGAGCGCCTCTTCGTGCGGGTCGCGGCCGTTCGGGCGGATCAGATGGTCTGCCTTGTCGGTCAGCGGAATGGAGGCGATCACCGGCAGCGAAGTGCGCGTGGTGACATCGGTCTTGCCGTCCACCGAAACGCGCATCATCTGCTTGAGGTAGAACCAGCCCGGCGGGATGATGAAGCCCAGCAGGAAGGCCAGCAGGAGAATCATCTTCTTGTTCGGGGCGGTAGGATAAGCCGTATTGGCAGCCGGATCCACGATCTTGCACTGGTCGGAGATGGAATAGAGGGCGATCAGGGCCTCCTCCCGCTTCTGCTGAAGCAGAATGTAGAGCGGCTCCTTGATCTGCTGCTGGCGCTCGAAGGTGGAGAGGGCGAGCTGCTGCTCCGGAATGTTGGAGATGCGGCGCTTGCCTTCGCGCAGCTTGCTTTCGATATTGGATTTCTGCAGGCCGTAGGATTTCTCCAGGTTCTTGACGGAGGCGCGGATGCTGACCAGCAACTCGTTGATCTGCTGGTCCGCCGCCACCACCAACGGGTTGGAATCGCTGGAGCTGGCCGCCATGCGGTTGCGCTCCATGACCAGCGTGTTGTACTGGTTGATGGTTGCATTGAGTCCCGTGTCGGCGATACCGATGTTGGCCGGAATCACCGTGCGGGCATTGTTCATGTGCTCGACATATTCGCGGATGATGCCCAGCAGTTCGATCTGCAGGTTGACCTTGTTCAGCTCAGATTCATACTGCTGATCCGTGGTCAGCGAGAGGCTGGACTGCGTGGAAACGTCCACCACGGTCTGCGAACGGCGGTACCGCTGGTACTGGCCCTCGATCTGTCCCAGTTCCTTGGAGATGGTCTCCAGACGCTCGTCCAGGAAGGCGATGGTATTGTTGGTGGATTTGTTGCGGAAGGAGCGGGCGTCCTCGTTGTACTGATAGATGAGGGCATCCAGAATCGCCTCGCAGCGCTTGGGAAGGATGTCCTTGTAGGTCAGCGCAATGACATCCGGCTGGGTGTAGGACTTGGCGCCGACGGTGGCCACGTTCAGGTTCTTCATCAGGGACTTGGCCATCAGCAGCGAGCTGCGCATCGAGACGGTGTAGGTCTTCTCGTAGTCGAAACGGGTAACGCCGGTGGGCCGGATGGCGAAGTTGTGCTCCCAGAGGGGAATTACCTCACCGAAGGCATATTCCTTGTCTTCAAAGGGATACTTGCCCTGCTGGAGCTTGATGGCCGTGATGCGGAAGTGGACGCTGTCGGTGGGGACAAAGGAGATCACCGCGTTGGCCGGGGTGGGGAAATTCTCCTCGCCGTCATAAATCAGCGTGAAGGGCGAAGCATCGAGGTCGAAGATGATGGGCTTGGCAATCCGGTCGCGGCCGTAGACGTAGTTCAGGCCGAGCTGCTCCACCACCCGCTGCATCAGCGTGCGGGAGCGCAGGATGGCCATTTCGTTGTCGGCCTTGCTGGTCTTGGTGATACCCGTAATATCCTTCAGCAGTGCGGTTTCCGCAGAGCCCATGTTGTCGCGGTTGACAATCACGATGGTATTCTGCGCCGTGTACTGGGTGCGGGTCACCTTGATATAGGCGAAGGCCGCCACGAGGCAGGCCAGCACCGAGAGGATAATCCACCAGCGAAGTCCCCAGACGACGGAGAGGATGCTCTTTATGTCAAATTGCGAGGAGCCCTGTTCTTCCGTCAGGGTCTCCTTGCCAGGCAGTTTGGAATTGCTGTCCATGTGCGATTACGATTTAAACCGGATAATGAGGGTGATGACGGTGACCAGCGTCGTGATGGAGGAGAGCACCGTGGACCAGAGCGAGGTGGCGGCGGTGCCCTGCATCACGCGGGTGGCGCTCTGCGGCACGTAAATCACGTCGTTCTGGTGCATATAGAAGTAGGGCGAATTGAGGATGTCGCTCTTGGTCAGGTCAATCTTGATGTGGGTCTGCTTGCCGTCCACGTCGCGGATCAGGATGATGTCATCCCGCTTGGCGGTCAGCAGCAGGTCGCCCGCCTTGCCGAGGGCCTGCAGGATGGTATTGCGTTCGCCGTCCATCACGTAGGTACCCGGGTTGCGGACCTCGCCGAGGACCGTCACCTTGTAGTTCATGAAGGAGACCGATACCACCGGGTCCTTGATGAGGCCGCCGTCGCGCAACAGGTCGGTGATCTTCTTGACCAGGTCCACGCGGCGCATGCCCTCCACCTTCATCCGGCCGAGGCCAGGTAAATCAATACATCCCTCAGAATCAACAAGATACGGAACAACAGATTGAGCGCCATAGGCGCCAGATAATTGATCGCTCAGGGTGAAGTTGTACGGCGAGATGATGGATTTGTCCGGACCGGAAATCAGGATCTGGAGCTTGTCGTCCTTCATGATGACCGGTTCGTACTGTTCTTCAATCTTTTTCATCTCCGTCTGGTCGATATCCTGAAAATAGAGGATATCCTTGGGAGAGGTGCAGGAAACGGCAAACCACCCCAGGGCGAGGAGCAGCAGCCATCTAAGATTTGCTATGTTTTTCATGACGAAAAGGTGCTTCTAATCAATCTGCAAATATAACAAAAGAATGCGGATTTACATCGCCATACCGCCGTCCACCTGGATCACCTGTCCGGAGACATACGAAGCGAGGTCGGAAGCGAGGAAGACGCAGACCTTGGCTACCTCATCCGGGGAGCCGCCGCGTCGCATCGGAATGCCGGCCTCCCAGGCCTTGAGGGTCTCGGGCGGCATCTGGGCGGTCATCTCGGTGAGGATGAAGCCCGGGACCACCACGTTGGCGCGCACGCCGCGCGGGCCGAGTTCCTTGCCGATACTCTTGGCCAGGCCAATCATACCAGCCTTGGAGGCCGCATAGTTGCACTGTCCGGCGTTGCCGTGCACACCCACCACGCTGCTGATGTTGATGATGGAACCGCTGCGCTGCTTCATCATGACCGGCGAGACGGCGTGGATGAAGTTGAAGGCGCTCTTGAGGTTAACCGTCAGCACGCTGTCCCACTGCGCCTCGGTCATGCGGACCATCAGACCGTCGCGGGTGATGCCGGCGTTGTTGACCAGGATATCCACCCTCCCCCACTGGGCCACGACCTGCTCCACGGCCGCGTGCGCCTCGTCAAACGAAGCGGCGTTGGAAGCCACGGCCAATACCTTGACGCCCAGTGCCTCCAGCTCCTTGCAGGTAGCCTGGGCCGTTTCGTCGATGGCCAAATCCGTGAATGCAATATCCGCCCCCTCGGCTGCCATCGCCAGCGCGATGCTCTTGCCGATTCCGCGGGCAGCGCCCGTGATGAGGGCAACTTTTCCTTCGAGCAATTTCATAACCGTTGTTTTAAAGCGGCTCGCCGAGCAGGTCGTACTCCCCGGCTGCCGTAATCTTGCAATCAGCAAATGTACCGATAATTTGGGAAGATTGCAACCCCCGCGCACGGAATTCAGCTTCGCTGACCAGAATCTCCCCGTCCACTTCGGGCGATTCCCCCTGCGAGCGACCGGTCAGTACGCCGTCCGAGACGCTGTCAAAGAGCACACGGGCAGTGGTGCCGATCCGCGAGCGGTTGTACTCCGCAGAGATGGCGCTCTGAAGCTCCATCAGGCGGTCGTAACGTTCCTGCTTCACCTCGGGCGGAACCTCATCTTTCAGATTCTCAGCGCCCCAGGTCCCCTCCTCTTCCGAGTACTGGAATGCCCCGAGCCGCTCGAAACGGGCCTCGCGGACAAAGTCCAGCAGCTCCGCGAAGGCGGCCTCATCCTCGCCGGGATGGCCCACCATCAGCGTGGTGCGCAGCACGACGCCGGGCACCTTCCGCCGGATCTTTTCAATCAGCGCGCGGATTTCGGCCCCGGTGGTGGAGCGGCGCATGGCCTTGAGCACCGGATCGGCGATATGCTGCAGCGGAATGTCCAGGTACTTGCAGAGTTTGGGTTCGGTGGCCATCAGATCGAGCACCTCCTCCGGGAATCCGTCGGGATAGGAGTAGTGCAGCCGGATCCACTCGATGCCGGGAATCTGCGCAAGCTTTTCCAGGAGCGGCGCGAGCATCCGCCGGCCATAGAGGTCCAGGCCGTACCAGGTAGTATCCTGGGCAATGACAATTAGTTCCTTGACACCGGCAGCGGCGAGGCTTTGGGCCTCATCCACCAGCTGTTCCATGGGAACAGAGACATGCGAGCCACGTATGAGCGGGATGGCGCAGTAGGAGCAGCGGCGGTCGCACCCCTCGGCAATCTTCAGGTAGGCATAGTGCGAAGGCGTGGTGAGGTGGCGCCGGACCCGGAGGTCCGCCCGCTCGGCAACGCCCAGGGCGGCCAGAATGCCCGCCGTATCGGCAGCGCCGAAGAAACCGTCCACCTCGGGAAGCAGCTCCGGAAGCTCCCGGGCATAGCGCTGGGCGAGGCACCCGAAGACGAACAGCCGGCGGATCTGCCTCTCCCCTTTGGCCCGGGCCGCCTGGAGAATCATCTCGATGGACTCCTCCTTGGCATCCCCGATAAAGCCGCAGGTATTGATCAGGACGGTATCGACGCCGGCCGAGGCAAGGTCCTCTCCCTCAGGCGAAATCTCCCATCCTGCCGCGGCCATCTGCCGCAACAGGTGTTCGGAGTCCACCCGGTTCTTGGAGCACCCCATGGTGATCAGCTGCACCTTCGCCATAGTCGTGAATTATTTCGCTTCCTCTTTCTCCTCTTCGTCGTCCGCGAAATCCAGCGAAGCGTACTGACGCAGGCAGTTGTACCACTCGAGGACCTTCTTCATGTGCGAGACATAGAAGCGGTCGCCGTCGTAGTCGGGCACGGCCTTGTCAAAGAAGGCGCGGATGGCCTTGGGATCGGCCTTGGCGGAGAGTGCCTCGCCGCCGGCGAGTTCAGCGGCCATCTTGCGGAAGACCTCCTTCAGCGGAAGTTCCTCTTCCAGGGTAAAGATGGAGATGTCGCCCAGGGCGGAGACGCGGGCGTGTGCGCCCAGGGTGGTCCGTTTGCCGTTCTCGAGCGATTCGACAATCATGCCGGCTTTGCCGTGGGCCAGGTAACGGAAGAGTCCGTGTTCACCGGAAACGGATACAATTCTTTTTAAATCAGTTTTTTCCATATACTATTCAATTGCGGGAGCAAGGGTTGCTCACCATCGTTTTCCAAAATATAATCGGCTTTTGCGCGCCGCTGCGCCTCGCTCCACTGCGAGGCCATCCGCTGCAGGACCGCTTCCCGCGGAGCGCCGTCCCGGGCCATCACCCGGGCCAGGCGGACCTCATCGGGCGCGCTGACCAGCAGCACCCGGTCGTAAATATCACGGTACTGCGGATGCTCCAGCAGAATGGCGGATTCCAGCACGACGAAGGGGCCGCTCTGGCGGGCCTTCCAGGCCGAAAAGTCGCGAATCACCGCCGGATGGACCTTCTCCTCCACCTGTGCGCGGAGGGCCGGATCCGCAAACAACCTGGCGGCCAGCGCCTTGCGGTCCAGCTTTCCATCCGCTCCGAGCACCTCCCTGCCCGCGAGCGCAACCACTTCTGAGAGCAGCTGCGGATCCTCGTCGTAGAGCGCCTTGGCGCGCGCATCGCAGTCATAGGCAGGGCATCCCATGGCACGCAGCATGGCCACGACAAAGGATTTGCCGCTTCCGATACCGCCGGTGCAGAGGAGAACCTTCATCAGTCGGAGACGTTTTCAGAGAGAATGCACTCCACGAAGCGCGGTTCGAACGACCACGTATAGAGGAGCGGCGCAATGGCTGCCGCCGGACGCGGCCCCACGAGGGCGCTGCGCGAGAGCAGGAAGTCGTTGTAATCCACCACGAAAGCGCCGGGCGCACGCAGCGGTTCCAGCTCCCCGCCGAAGGGGATCCGGCAGGTCACCTCCAGTTTGGAGGGCAGCAGGATCAGCTGCTTGCCGGAGGGCACGTTCACCGCGGAGAGATCCACCGTGAAGCGCTGCTCCACATAGCGGGCGACGGGGGCATAATAGGCCACCGCAGCGGGCTCCACCCGCAGGCCGCGCCGCGTCTCGAGCGGCACGTAGCCGCGCAGGGACTTGTCCACCCGCGAGAGCGACAGGGTCCGCGTGGCGACGGTCGAGACCGCCTCCAGTTCGTCCGTGTTGCCATAGACCAGCACGGAATCCGGCGTCAGCTGCAGTTCAGCCGTTTCCATATACTGCGGCCGGCAGGAAACCGAGAGCCGCGCCGTGACGGGCACCTTCTTGTAGGACTGCGGCACAAAGGTGAAGGAGAGTGGCGTGGAAGGGATATAGTTCACATCGAAGGAGCTGCCCACGGCATCGTCCAGCTGGTCGCGGAACTGCGACAGATCCAGCAGGAAGACGTCCGGGCGCGTGGGATCGGCCGTAAAAAAGCGGGCATCCGCCTTGATTTCCAGCGGCTTCCCGCGGCCGTCCCGGTGGCCCAGGATATAGAACCCGGCCGCCTGGCCGCCCAGCACCAACTCTTCTTCGGATACCGCCGTCGGGGCGTATCCCTCCAGATTGGCGGTGACGCGGACGCGGTACTGCAGGTACACCATGTAGTCCTGCGTCAGGTTGTGGGCCGTCCAGGTGACAAAAGCCAGCAGAAAGGAGAGTATCAACAAGATGACATCTCCTTTCTTCAGGCTGATTCTGAGCCTTCTATGGGCTTTTCGGGCCAAGATGTTATGCGTTCTGCTGCGCGTCGGAATAATCCTTCACGAGCGAAGCCTTGTCCACCGTAATGGTGACGTTCTTGTCGATGTCGAGGGACACGCGGTTGCCCTTGACCTCGTTGACCGTGCCGTAGATGCCGCCGACGGTGACCACTTTGTCGCCCTTCTTGAGGCTGTCACGGAACTTGTTCATCTCTTTCTGCTTCTTCTGCTGCGGACGGATCATGAAAAACCACATGACCACGAAGATCAGCACGAGCATCAGGATGAAGGAGAGGCCGCCGCCTTTCTGCTGCACGGGAGCAGCTTCAGCAGCCTGGAGGAAAAATGTCAGGAAATTCATAATTAGCTAATTATTAATTAAATATTCGTAATCTAAACGTTTATTCTTCGCGCAATCCGCGGTCGACCTTGGTAATCTCGCCCGATTCCAGCTTGAGGCGGATCAGGCGGTCCAGCATGCCGTTGACAAAGATCCGGCTGTTGGGCGTGCTGTAATACTTGGCTATCTCCACATACTCGTTGATGGTCACCTTCACCGGAATGGTCGGGAAAGAGACGGCCTCGGCCAGTCCCATGACGATCAGGGCGATATCGGTGGAAACCAGACGGTCCGGATCCCAGTTGGAGAGGTTGTCGGAAATCAGCCGGCTGTACTCGTCATAGCCTGCGATCGACTCCTGCAGCAGGGTCTGCGCAAAGAGGCTGTCGTCTTCATTCTTAAAGACTTTCCTTACCGGAAGGGCGCCCCGGGCCGCAATGCCCGGCAGGTCGGAGATGATGACATTCAGCACGAAGGAGAGTTCGTCCGCCCAGTCGTCCAGCCCCTCCTTCCAGGGACGCTTCAGGGAGATGTCCTCAAAGATCGACTCCAGCAGCTCGTTGTCCTCGAATTCCTCCTCGAAGATGCGGCCGAAGAGCCGGCAGTCAGCCTCGATGGAATCCTCCGCGGAGGCCATATATTCCTTATAGTAATCCGACGCGGTGACCGAAGCGAAGAGCTTCTTCACGAAGATGTCGTATTCGCCCCAGGCGAGTTTGTGCTTCTGGCAGAAACGGCCGAACTCGGGGTCGTCGTCAATCAGCTTGGAGAGCCGGTTGTTGACAAACTTGTAGTTGGGGTTCGCCTCCTCTTCCGTGGGATGGAACTTGTGGAGACCGGTATCGATCCTCTCCTGCGCAAGCCGGACCAGCGATCCGGAGATATTGAGCAGAAAACAGTATAGTTCAACGGTCTTTTCGCAGGAGCGGGCCAGCATGTCGGACGCCGTGGTGGCGGAGTCCGCGCCCGAATTCTCGAAAGCAAAGAGCGCCTTGAAGACCTTGATCCGAATCAAACGACGGTTCAGCATATCAATTTTTATAAATCTTTTGCAAAGATAACCTTTGTAATCGAATAAAAATTTATCTTTGTCAAAGAATATTAAAAAAAGTAGAGAGAAATGTATTTTGAAGATTACGACAACAACGCTCAGAATGAGCATGGTGGGGACGATGTCTATTCCAAACCGGTAAGAGCGGGCAAACGGACCTATTTCTTTGATGTCAAGGCCACTAAGGGCAATGACTACTACCTGACGATTACCGAGAGCAAGCGCCGCGTGGAGCACGACGGCCGCTACGTGTACGACAAGCACAAGATTTTCCTGTATAAAGAAGATTTTGAAAAATTTGCGGACGGTCTCCAGGAAGTGGTGAACTACATCCGCGAGCGTTGCCCGGTCACGGAGACCAAGCACGACGTCAATTTTGAAGATTTATAGTCTCGGCTCCGACGTGAAACTCATCCGCGCCCCGCTGCCCGGATGACGGAACGCCAGAAATGAGGCATGCAGCATGAGCCGGCCGGAGAGATCCGCGCCGGCTTTTATTCCGCCATAGAGGCGGTCCCCCACGATGGGCCGGCCAAGCCCGGCTTCATGCGCGCAGTGCACCCGGAGCTGGTGCGTGCGGCCGGTGTGGGGCATCAGGCGGACCAGCGCCGTGCCGTCGGCGGCCTCTTCCAACAGTTCATAGCCCGTCACGGCAGGTTTTCCGTTCTGCGGATCGACCATCTGCCGCGGGCGGTCGTAGTAATCCGCGCTGAGCGGCAGGCTCAGGGTGCCCTTCACCGGGTTGAGCGGGCGACCGGGAACGAGCCGCGCCAGGTAGGCCTTGGTCACCTCGCGGTGCTCAAACTGCTGCTGCAGGGCGCTTTGCGCCGCGACGCCCTTGGCATACACCATCAATCCGGAGGTATCCATATCGAGGCGATGGCAGGGATAGACGGGGCCGCCGCAGGCGCGCGACAACCACTCGGCCAGCGATTCGCGGGGCGTTCTGCCCGGCACGGCCAGCATGCCGGCAGGCTTCTCCACCACAACGAGCGTTTCATCTTCGTAGCGGATGACCGGGCGGTCCAGTTGCCAGAGGGCATCGCTCTCGAGCGGATTGGGTTCTACCGCAACGCCTTGCAGCATATAGGCGAGCAACGGGCCGCACTTGCCGGTGCAGGCGGGATAGAAACACCCCGCGCGGCGGACCTCCTTGCGGGGCGGCCGGCCATACCAGAACTCCCCGATTGCGAGCGGTTTACAGCCTTGCTGGAAGGCTGCTTGCAACAGCTTCGGCGCCGCGCAGTCTCCGGTTCCGCCGGGCGGCACCAGGCCGCGGTCCGCAAAGATATCCAGGATGGAGCGGCGCTCGCCCCGCCCGTTCAGAACGACATACTGCTCGAACAGCCAGCGCTGCAGCCGCTGCGATTCTTCCTGCGAAGCAGCCACAATCGTGGCGGGGTCATAATCGAAAATCGGGGGCACAAAGCCCTCCATCACGGATTTCTCCCCTGCCCGCCCGGAAAAGGCGTACAGAAAGTCCCGGGTCCCGTCCGGCCGCTCCACCTGCAGGACACCCAGCATCTTGCCCTCCGCAAACAGGGCGCTGAGCTCCGGTGAAGCGTCGATACGCGCCGAGAGTGCACGGGCCGCCTCCGCTATCTCCGCACTGGGGACATAGCAGAAGGGATTATTCAACATAGAGCAGGAGTCCCTTCAGGTACTCGCCTTCCGGGTGATAGATATTGATGGCGTGGTCTGCGGGCTGGCCGAGCCGCTCCAGGATGCGCACGCGGCGGCCGGTCTCTGCGGCAGCGGAGAAGACGGCCAGCGTAAAGGCTTGCTTGTCAACCGCCTGCGAACAGCTGAAGGTGAATACGAAGCCGCCCGGCGCCACCTTGGCGATGGCATCGGCGTTGAGCCGGCGATAGGCCCGGAGGGCGTTGGGCAGCGCGCCGCGGTGCTTGGCGAAGGCCGGCGGATCCACAATCATCAGATCGTACTTTCCCTCGGGCGCCTCATGCAGAAAGTCCAGGGCATCACAGCAGTGCGACGCGTGGGGCGCGGCAGCCGGGCCACCCTGCGCTTCCGCCTCCCGGGCGAAGAGCGCCACGTTGCGGTCCGTCATCTCGATGGCGCGGGCCGAACTGTCCACCGAATCCACGCTCAGCGCACTGCCGGCAAGGGCATAGACCGAGAATCCGCCCGTATAGCAGAAGAGATTCAGCACGCGACGTCCCCGGGCATAGCGCTCCACCAGGGCGCGGTTTTCCCGCTGATCCAGGAAGAAACCGGTCTTCTGACCCTTCTCCCAGTCCACCAGGAATCGGTGGCCGTTTTCCAGTACGGATTCCGGCAGGGCCGCCTGGCCGCTTTCCAGGGCCGGGGCACGCCAGAGATAGCCGTCGGCCAGCTCCAGTCCGGCTTTGAACGGGGCCGTTCCCTCGCTTTTGTCATAGACGGCCAGCAGACGGTCGCCGTACACTTTTACGAGCGCCGCGGCAATCCGCTCGCGGCTGCGGAACATGCCCGCCGAATGGGCCTGCAGCACGCAGACGCCGGCATAATAATCCAGAATGAGTCCGGGCAGGCCGTCCCCTTCCCCATGCACCAGCCGGTAGCAGTCGGTGGCCGGGTTCTCAGCCAGGCCAAAAGCCTGACGGGCCGCATAGGCTGCCTGGAGCCGCTCCTCCCAGAAGTCGGGTAACAGGGCCGGCGCTCCGAAATCCAGCATCCGCACGGTGATGGAGCCTACCTGATAGTGGCCGCATCCCAGACAGTTCCCGGAGGCGGACCAGACGCTCACCAGGTCGCCCTCGGCCGGTTCGCTCCCCTCAATCCGCGCCACCGCCCCGGAGAAAACCCAGGGGTGGAAGCGGCGGAGGGATTCGTCGCGGCCTTTTTTCAGGATGACTTTTGCGGGGGCCATAGCCGTAATTGTTAAAACACGGGGGCTGGATCGCCGGGCAGGTGTTCCAGCCGCACGAAGGGAGAGCCCAGCAGTTTCCGGTAGAGCTGCACGCAGATCCACGCATCGGTAGCGGCGTAGAGCAGCTGCGCCTCGTTCAGCGGTTCGGCCTCCCAGTTGGAGCACTGCTGCGCCTTGGAGACGCGGCGCCCCAGCACGATGGCCGTCAGCTTCCGGATGCTCTTCTCCCGCACGCCATAGCGGTAGGCGAAGGTCTGCAGGTCAATAAAGCGGTTGGGATGGACGGTGCGGTAGTGGCAGAGCCCGTAGATATCGTCGAGCACCGCCGCGCCGACCTTGGTAATGTAGGGATCGCTCAAAACCTCCACCACGGAGGCGGGCAGCCCCAGGTGGTTCAGGCGGAACAGGTAAGCGTCGCTCTCGCTCGAGAGCTGCAGCAGGGCCGTGTGGTTGCGCGGAGCGTGGGGCTGGAAAACCGGGCGGGTCTCGGTGTCGAACCCGATGACACGCTGTGCCTTAAGGTGTTCCACCGCCGCGTCCAGCTCGGGCCCCTCTTCCGTTATGACATGAATCGTACCCGGGAAGGCGATCAGCTCAAGGGGCTCGATCGCCTCCGGGGTGATGGTTTCAGCGAACATTAATGCATCGTGGGATAGATGAGCGAATAGGAGCACGGAAGCAGTTTCTCGATCCGCTTCAGGTTGGTCTCGTCGATATTCGACTTGGAGAAAGGCACCTGTTTGGTGGTGATCTCCTCCGTGCCGACTTCGCGGCCGTACTTGTACTCGTATTTCAGGCTGCCGTCTTCGGTCAGGTGGCTGGCGTCCAGGTCGCCCGCAGGCACGGAAATGTAGGGTTCAACCTTCATCTCGGTGATGCGGAAGGCCAGGTTGCCGTCTTCGCGCAGCGTGCGGTAGCACTCGATGGCCGTATAGACGGCCGGATCGATAAAGGCAAAGTCATCCGCAATCAGGTGGCGGTAGATGTGGATGCCGTCCACGGTGTAGTCACGCAGTTCGGCAATCACCTGCTGCAGCGTCTCGATCAGGAACGGATAGTGGGTGCAACCCAGAATCACAGCCTTGAGCGGAACCGTGCTGCCGCTCTGCCGGTGGCGTTCCACCAGCGACACGAGGTTGAAGCGCGCATAGTTGATGGCGTTGTTCAGCTGGAACTCCGTAAACTGGCCATTCTCGCCGACAGCGGTCAGCACGCGGCCCTGCGTCATGTCGAAGTTGTAAACCGGAAGCAGCGCCGGCTTGATGTCGGCATCCGCCTCGCCGAAACGCGGGCCGCGGTAGGATGCGCGCGGCGCCTTGAGATACACGTTCACGTAATCCGGTTCACTGTCCACCGATTCCGCAAATCCGTAGCCGCTCTGGTTGACCACCGTGATCTCCTGCTTCAGGCCGCGCTCGGCCGCCATCTCGCGGATGGTGCGCTCATAAGCGCCCGAGGAGATGGTGCCCTGGGTGGCCAGCACGCCGATCGCATAGGGTGCCGTTTCCCCGGCGAACTGGTCGAGGGTGGCCTTGACGCCGGCATTGATCACACCGATCACCTTGACGCCCGTACCGCTCTGGGCCAGCATGGACTGCACGTATTTCAGACCGTAGGCGGTAGCCGTGTTGCAGGCGATCACCATGATCTTGACGCGCGGCTTCACACCGGCTGCAGGTGCCTGGAAGGGGTTTTCGTAGTATTTGTCGCCCATCAGAAAGAGCGCATCCTTCACCACCAGTTCCCGCAGGTAATCCGCCTTGCCGCAGGCATCATACACGCCGTAGGGCATGTTCGCCTGGTCTGCCAGGTAGATGAAATGTTCCCCGGCAAAATCCGGAATGTTGTCCTTGCCCGCTTCGCCGGTGATGTTCTGGAAGCCATCCAGCGAGAGAATCTTCTCCAGCACGGTCAGTCCGCCCGTACCGCTGTCGAACACGCCGATGGGCAGTTCCTTGAGGTCGGTCGGATAGGCGCTGAAATTCGCATAGAAGGCCGAAGTCTCCTCGGAGAGCGCCTTGTCGATAATGGGGATGTTGTCGTAAACTTCCTGTTTCTTGCCCTTGCAGCCGGGGAGCAGCAGGGCGCCGGCCAGCAGAAGGATTGCAAAATTTCTGATTTTCATTGGGTAAGCTTATTTGAGTTTTGCCAAAGCAGCCTTGATGCGGGAGATGGCCTCGACGATGTTTTCATCCGAGGTTGCGTAAGACATGCGGATGCACTCGGGGGAACCGAACGCGTCGCCGCCCACCGTTGCCACGTGGCCCTCTTCGAGCAGATACATGGCCAGGTCGCTGGAGGTGTTGATCACGCGGTCGCCGGCCTTCTTGCCAAAGTACGAGGAGCACTTGGGGAAGAGGTAGAAAGCGCCTTCCGGCACGTTGACCTCGAAGCCCGGGATCTCCTTGGCAAGGCGGACGATCAGGTCGCGGCGGCGCTGGAAGGCCTGACGCATCGTTTCGACGCAGGTCTGATCCGCATTCCAGGCCACGGTTGCGGCCTTCTGGCTGACGGAGCACGGGCCGCTGGTGTACTGGCCCTGGAGCTTGTTGCAGCCCTTGATGATCCACTGCGGAGCGGCCATGAAACCGATACGCCAGCCGGTCATGGCATAGGCCTTGGAGACTCCGTTGATGATGATGGTGCGCTCGCGCATGCCCTCGATCGATGCGATGGAGGCGTGCTTGCCGATATAGTTGATGTGCTCGTAGATTTCGTCAGCGAGGACGAAGATGTTGTCATGCTTCTTGATCACTTCTGCGAGGCCTTCGAGTTCCTTGGCGGAATAGACCGAACCGGTCGGGTTGCTCGGCGAGCAGAGGATCAGCATCTTGGTCTTGGGGGTGATGGCAGCCTCGAGCTGAGCCGGGGTAATCTTGAAGTCCGCTTCAATCTTGGCCTCGACATAGACCGGGGTACCCTCGGCCAGTTTGACCATCTGCGGGTAGCTGACCCAGTAGGGAGCCGGAATGATCACCTCGTCGCCGGCGTTGACCAGGGCGAGCACCGCGTTGCAGACGCACTGCTTGGCACCGTTGGAGGTCAGGATCTCGTCCGGGCTGTAGTTCAGGCCGTTCTCGCGGGCGAGCTTGTCGCTGATGGCCTTCTTCAGGTCGGGATAGCCCGGCACCGGAGAGTAGCGCGACCAGTTGTCGTCGATGGCCTTCTTGGCAGCCTCTTTGATGTGATCCGGAGTATTGAAATCAGGTTCGCCGACAGAAAGGTTGATGACGTCGACGCCCTGCGCCTTGAGCTCACCGCTGCGCTGCGACATAGCCAGCGTGGCAGACGGAGAAAGCTTGTTCAAGCGATCAGAAAGAATGTTATTCATGATGAATCGGTATTAAGAATTGTTGTGTTGTACGATGTGTTTGCGATTTATCCTGCAAATATAACACTTATTTATATTTGGCGTATTGGAAAAGTTTTGTACCTTTGCATCGTAAAATGGTGCTTGGGCCGGGAGGTTA
>JAEEGH010016470.1_pt1 | contig 15889 bp, 13 predicted proteins | sample 9134181 | NCBI WGS metagenome assembly JAEEGH01 (sample SAMN16246544, study PRJNA631951) | gut metagenome | biome: gut microbiome; feature: rumen; material: DP-attached | host: Bos | place: Iran: Karaj | collected 2018-10
CTTTTGATAGCGGTTGTAGCCCACACCGCCCTCGTTTGACCAGTTTGCAAGCTCACTGGCTGCATTCGTGATGGGCTTCTCGGTCTTCACTCCCAGCAAGCTCCAGGTTCCGGAGGAGATATAAGGCGCGATGCCATCCATTGGGATCCCTTCCACCGCGCTGCCAGTGTCATGTGTGGCGCAGAGGACAACCTTGATACCCTCATACTCTCCAATGATCGTACCGGGCTGTTGGAGCGGTTGAAACAGATGTGCGGGGAGTCCAAGTGCGTCGATGATATCAGGGTCGTATTCCCCTGCATCGGCGTTTACCATGCCGCCAGTGGTGGCGTTGGTGTACTCATGGGACTTCACTCCGCAGAGCTTGTACATCAGGTACTCCGGGATCATCAGAAAATCCGTTGCGTCCTCCAGCCGCCCCGCCTCTTTATCCTCATAGAGCTGATAGATCGTGTTGAAAGGCTGGAACTGGATACCCGTGTGCCGGTAGAGCCGCGAGAAGCTGATTTTCTCATGCACCAATGGAATCACGGCTTCGGTGCGGCTGTCCCGGTAGGCGAAGCAGGGCCGCACTTCCTTGTCGCCGCGCATCAGCACATAATCCACGCCCCAGGTGTCGACGGACAGGCTTTCGATTTGAGGATATTTCTCCTTTGCGATAGCAATGCCCGCCTTCACATACCCCAGCAGCTCATCAATGTCCCAGGTCAGGTGCCCGTCCAGTTCGGTCAAGCCGTTCGGGAAGCGGTAGACTTCCTCAGTCTTTAGTCCACCGCCTTCACGCCACCCTACAATGTGCCGCCCACTGGATGCGCCGATGTCGATGGCAAGGTATCTCTTCATAATGTTTATGTCCCTCCCTGCATAGCTGCTGTTCCAACAGAACGAAACGGGCTGGTGTAGTTTTCTGCCCGATAGTCTTTAGCGCATAGGCGCTCAGTAGCCCAGATCCCGATCCACGATGTGTACCGGGGGCTTTCCCTGCAGAACTAGCGTCAGGTTGCGGATCACGGCGTCGATCACCCGCTCGTAATTGACCCCGGAACGGTAGCCGCCGGAAATATGCGGTGTGATATACACGCGCGGCGCGGTCCACAGAGGATGTCCCTTTGGTAGGGGCTCCGGGTCCATCACGTCCAGGCAGGCGGCGCGGATATGGTCGTCCGCCATTACTTTCAGCAGGTCCTCCGTCACGACCGAGTTGCCCCTGCCAACGTTCAGGAGGATCGCGCTGCTCTTCATCAGCCGGAGCCGCCGCTCATCAAACATGCCCGTTACCGCATCCGTTCCCGGCAGGCTGAGGGCCACTACGTCCATCTCAGGAAGAAGGGCGTCCATTCCATCCGGCGTCACGAGTTCCTCTACGAAATCCGGGCAGTCATGAACCGTGCGGCGCACCCCGTAACACAGAGCACCGAGGGAATAAGCCTTCTGAAGGTATGTCGTGCCGATGGCACCCATCCCGACGGAAAGCACTTTGGAACCGGCAAACCTTCCGATATTGTCCAGCAGAGACCATTCCTGCCTGTCCTGCATCCGGAGATATTCCGGCATGCGCTTCATGGCCATGAGCGTAGTGGTCAGCATGTGTTCCGCAATGGATTCCCCGAACGCACCGTAGGCATTGGCAAGGGTGATCTCCTTCGGCAGCCAGGAAAAGTTGTTCGCTCCGGCGCTGTACAGCTGAACAAAGCGCAGCCGGGGCATCTGCCGGACAAGTTCCGGGGCAGGAAACCCAACGAGGATCTCTGCATCCGCCAGGTCCTCCGGGCGGACAGCGCGCACGTCCTCCGCGAGGACCAAGCGGCAGTCCGGGAGTGCCCGGATGCGAGAGAGGGTCTCTTCGGTGTGGACGCCAACGACAAGGACTTTAGTTTGCTCTCTGATCATAAGAATCCATCCCCTTTGTGTGCGTTTCATTCATTTTGATTATACTTCGCCCAACCTGAAAAGGCAACGTGCGCCGTCCCTCCCCTGCTCAAAGAGAATTGTGCATAGTTTATTTATGTGATGCAATGCTGACCGGAAATCCGAAAATGGGGAAGCGACGGCATTACAGCGTCACCGGCCCGCGGGGAAAGGTGCAGCGGAGCGCCCCGCGCCTTCCATTGTGAAGCCTCACACGGCAAAAGTCGCGTGAGGCTTCACAGTATATGCCCCCTGCTGAACCGGACCCTGGCTGCTGTCAATAGCCCACAGCCAAACCGAACAGAAGGATTACCGAGGTAAGAGCAATATTTGCGAGCTGGAACTTTACGGACCATCGGGCCCATCGGGTATAGCTGATGTCAGCCAGGCCGAGGGATATCAGGAGCCCGGCGTTGGTCGGGTAAAAGACGTTGGAGAATCCATCACCGAATGCAAATGCAACTATACACAGCTGCGGCGAGATACCGAAGATCTGCGCAAGGGGTACGATCAGCGGTATCAGCATAAACGCTTTAGCGGAACCAGACGCAACGAAGAAGTTCATTACCAGCACGATCAGATAGATGAACAGTACCACAGCCCAGGTCGGAAGGCTGTCCGCTATGCCGACAGCACCGTGCAGGATGGTATCCAGGATCCTGGCCTCTTCAAGGGTGTATTTAATGGACGAAGCCATCAGTATCATGATCACCGCAGGCAGGATGCTGATGACCCCGCTCAGGAAGGTCTTTCCGAGCTGCCGGCCCCTGAATCCGGCTATGACCGGAGAAACGATCCCCGCGCAGAGGAACATCAGCGCGATCGCGATCATCGTGTAATCCTGCAGCGCTTTGACGATCGTGGAAGCGAACACGAACAGTATCCCCAGGCCCACGATAAACGCGAAAGCTTTGAGCGCTTTGCCCATCGAAGCGTTTTGGCCGTCTCCCAGTGCTTCCCTGCCGGCATCAGTGTCTTCCCCGGCTTCTGCATTCCGGTCCTCTGTACTCTCCACCGGTCTTTCGACCTTCTTTGCGTGTCTTCTTGTGAATGCGAGAAGAAGTGAGAAGATGAGCACGAAACTCACAAGCCGCAGCCATATGCCTGAGAACATCGGCAATCCTGCCAGGCTCTGCGCAACGCCGACGGTAAACGGATTCATGATCCCCGCAGCGAACCCGCATCCCACAGCGAGAAGGCTCATCGCCAGTCCGGTAATAGAGTCCCAGCCCAGCCTGACCGCAAGCGCAACAACGATCGGCACGAGGGGGATCACTTCTTCGAAGGATCCGACGAGTGCTCCCATCGCCATGAAAAAGAAGACGATTACCGTGAGAAGCTTATACCTGCTGCCTCCGTATCTTTCCGTGATCCGGTTGAGCAGATGGTTCAGTATACCGCCTTTTTCCAGGCAGTTGAACGCGCCTCCGAGTACGAGAAGAAAGATGATGACGGCGATCAGCGTTCCGTTTCCGGAGCCCGTCAACACCAGGATCGGCGAGGCGATCCATTTCCAGAACGGTATGCCTCCGTCCACATTTTTGAATCCCGCAGCCGTATCCACCACGGTCTGGCCCGCTTCGTTCACGGTCCGCGCATATTCGCCCGGTGGGATCAGAAAGGTGAGCAGATAGGATACGGCCATCAGGATAAAGATAACGATGATCGCCGTGATAAAGGAGCGGGCGCTGATATTGAGTCCTTTTGGTTCTTTGTTCATGATGCTGTCCCCGGAAAATGATGTATGACGTACTTATAGAATTCGACTGCAGGCGCCAGAGCGTCGATATCGACATTTTCGTTTATGCCGTGAATGGACGAGAGCTGCTCATCCGTGATATGGAACGGCGCGAAACGGAGGCAGTGATCGCTCAGGATACCCATAAACCGCGCGTCGCTCGCGCCTGTCATGATGTACGGCGACGATACCACGCCTTTGAAGATACTTGCCACCGCCTCTTCGACAAGAGCGAACGGCCTGCTCTTCCAGTCTGAGACAGAGGATTCGATACCGGGATCGAGCACCTCCACTTCCAGGCCGTAGCGCGACGCCACTTTTCTGACCGCATCGATGCTCGCTTTCCTTCCCTGATGATGGGAATAGCGCATATTCCCGATCACGTACGCCTCATCGGGGATCACATTGTTGCCGGACGATCCTTTCGCCCTGGTGAAGGCAATCGTTGTCTTCAGAAGGGCCGCCGCTGTCCCGCCGGACTTTCCCATAACCGTCTTTATGACCGGAGCGAATATCTCCGGATTGGCCATCACCTTGGCCGCAACCCCGCCCATATGAGGCGCGATCCTTTTCAGCATCTCGCAGGTGACTCCGGATAGCTTCACCGAAAAGATCTCCTTCGCGTCCACGAAAGACATATACTTTCCGAGCCTGACCAGCGGCGTGTCCTTCGGCGGCGAGGACGCATGGCCGCCCTTCGATCTCGCGATGAACTTCAGATCTGCGCAGCCTTTCTCCCCGACGCCGATCATGGCGAAAGTGCCTTTGGCTCCCGCGATCGGCTCCGTCAGCATCATACCGCCCTCATCCAGGATCATTTCAAACCGGAATCCCTTTTCGCGGAGATCTTCGGCGATCGCCTTCGCGCCGGCACCGGTCGTTTCTTCCGTACAGGCCGATTCGAAATATACGTCGCGTTCGGGGATGAAACCGTCCGCAATGAGTTCCTCCGCCGCCTGGAGCATGGCCCAAAGAGGTCCCTTATCGTCAAGGGTCCCTCTTCCCCAGACCTTCCCTTCCGCCACTTCTCCGGAGAAAGGGGCGTGTTCCCACGCACCGCCCACGCTGACGACGTCATGGTGGTTCATGAGCATAAGGCCCTGTTCGGATGGCTTTGCTGTGGTTTTCCCCGGCCATCTCAGAAGGAAGCTTCCGTTATAGTCTTTATACACACAGACTTTGAACACTGAGGGGAACAGTTCCCTAAGCAGCTCGTGGAACCTTCGGAACTTGCTTACGTCCTCTTGATCTGTTGCGGAGATCGTTTCCGCCCGGATCATCCTGGACAGAGTATCCGCGTATTCTTTTGCTTCAGTATTCATCCTTCAGGCCCCCGGCAGGCAGTTTCATGCGAGGCTAGGTGTAGATGATATCCCCGGCGTTCTCGCTGACGCATACGATGCTGTCCTGGTCAAAAATCATCTCCTTCGGCATGCCGCCGAAGAACTGGAAATTGATAGTGATAAAATATCTTATCCTTGTTCCATAATTATCCGTTTCATTTGTTCACTCCAGATATCTCCGCTGAAGCTCTTCGCGTTCAGTATCGCTGATACCCAGCCCATCCCGGATAAACGCGTCGAAGCTCCCGTACCGCGCTTCCGCTTCCTCATAAACGGTAAGCGGATACCGCTCGTGAGCGCCCATCAAAACGGAGAGGGCCTTTTTTGCCGCCTCGTCCATGCCGCCACTCTGCTCCGCCGCCCGATCGACAAACTCCTGGATCTCGTCCTTCAGGTACTCGTTCGTCATCAGATAGTCCGCGATGATGTCCTCCCGGTCCACACCCAGCAACTCCAGGATAAAAAGCGCACCGGTGCCAGTCCTGTCCTTCCCCGCAGAGCAGTGCCAGAGGATAGCTTTCTCCCTGGGCTCAAACAGCAGCCGGATGAACCTGCGATACTGGTACAGGCAGAACTCGTCATTCACAAAACGGGCATAAACGGAGGACATGCTTTTGATCGCAGTCTCTGTATCCATCGGGGCAGCCCGCCGGTCGGACTCCTTGTCCCGGGAGACCCCCACAGCCTGCATCTCAAAGATCGGCAGATGCAGATAACCCACGCCCGGAATATGCGGATCCGGATTCTCGTTGATCTCCATGGAAGAGCGCATATCCACCACCAGGGCTACGTTCCGGGTGAACCAGTCATTGTCCTCCAGTTTGCTGAGTTTCGAGCTCCGGTAGAGCATGCTCGGGCGGATCACGCGTCCGTCTTTCGTGCGCATCCCGCCAAGGTCACGGGTGTTGTTCATCCCCGGAATGTCAATGTACTTGCTGGTGACTCTGGTCATTCTGTTTCCTTTCTCCGTTACGATCGCTTTTCAGCGTGTTTTTTGCCTTGTATCTCTGAAAACTGGTTGCTCTAGTCGATATATGTTACTTCGTTACCTTTCTGGACCATGAGATTCCTGTTCGGCAGCCCGCTGTCCGTGGCAGGATAACCGATGATCACCGCACCGTAAACACGTTCCTCCTCTTTCATGCCGAGGGATTGAAGATAATCCACCAGCGACGGTTCTTCATTCAGCCATCGCAATTGGTTGATCCAGCAGCTGCCCAGATCCAAGGCGTTTGCAGCGATCATCATGTTTTCAATGGCGCATGCACAGTCGGCCATGTTGTTGCCATAGTCCTTTCTGTTGGCAACGGCGATCAGGACGGGCGCGTTGTAGCAGAAGACATACCCGCCTTTTTTAGAAGCGGTGATCGCATACTTCAGACTGGCGTAGGTATCCTCAGCGATCTCCATCTTTGAAAACGCAGTCTCCGTCATCACGATCAGTTTCCGGATCACATCCCGGTTCCGGATCACCAGAAAGTGATTCGTCTGATTGTTGCCGCCGCTGGGGGCCTGCCTGGCAGCATCCAGGATCTTTTCCAGCTTATCTTCTTCTACCGTATCGGGCCTGAAGTTCCTGGTACTTCTTCGTGTCAGGATCGCCAGTAGAGCATCCATGTCAGAATTCCATCCTTTCGTATTGATATGCTTTCTGATTACCCGTATTTCGCGCTTACGCTTTCCAGAGAAAGTGAAGATTGCAGTATGCGTAGACAGCCCTAAATATACTTAACGGTCTCCTCTATCGCCTTCCGCTTTTCGTGCAGATGAGCTGGATGGCTCTTTTCTGATGGGTATCCCAAAGCAAGCATCAGTACAGGCACATGGTTTGCGGGCAGATCAAAGGCTTCGATCACAGTCTGTGAATCGAATCCCCTGATCCAGAGGCTGTGAACCCCCAGTTCTTCCGCTTCGAACATCATGCTGGCAGCAACCGAGCTGGCGTCCTGCTCACCGCAGTTATACTCCTCATAATTCCTGTCCTCAGGATTTTTCCAGACGGTCTCCCTGTCGTAACATACCAAAAGCGCCAGAGGACAGCCAAATAAGGATGCTTTTGTGCTGATTGCCTTTTCCATAGCCTCCCTGCTTCGGATCACATAGATTCGCTGCGGCTGATAATTGCAGCCTGTAGGAGCGATCCTGCCGGCTTCAAGAATCTGCGCAAGTTTCTCATCTTCAACAGGACGCGAACTGAAATAGCGTTCTGAATATCTGTTCTTCGCCAGTTCCATGAATGACATTCGGATTCCTCCATTATTCGCTGGTTTCGGATGAGCTGACCAGAGATGATAGCTGCCGTTTTTTTCATCATATCATTGCGGAGCCTTTCAGGCAACAATGATTGCTCTCTTCTCCCGAGATTAGAAGCGACCTTGCAGGAGAAATACTGCTCTTGTATACCTGTGGACTGGATTGATAACCTGGCGAAATATGATGAGATCAGAGCGCTCAGTAAGCGTTTTGCTTATACGTGCTTTGATACGCTGTGGAGGCGGAAATAGTTAAGGCCAATTGCTCCTGGGTGTAACCGTTCTTTTTACGAAAAGAATGAATGCGCGCCCCAATCTCGTTATATCGTGATCCGCCCATAGAACACGGGAAGGCCACCGGCGATCCGGCAAAATGCCTGTCCGTGCTCCAATCGGGAGCACAAAGGCGCGCTGTGCGGACCAATACATGCAGGATAGTCAGGTGAAATCCCAGCCCCGAAAGACAGACAGCAGGAACTCACGCCCGGAGTGCAAGTAACCCGCAGAAAAAGCACCGGCTTCGTCCAGAAAGGACCTGGCCGGTGCTTTCGTTATTGCGCGCTTTTGCCGCTGCCCTCCCCTTTTGTTACACAAGCGTCATTTGACTTGCGCTGCCGGGTCTGGTATGCTGGAACTCCAAAACCGGAAAGGAGCGAGGATATGGAAAAGTTCATCCCCTACGAAAAGCTCTCCAAGAAAAAGCAGCGGGAGCTGGATTTGAAAAAGCGCGGCAGCTGGGGCGGGCTGAACCCCGTGACCCGGAAACCGAAAAATCCGAAAGCATACGATCGGCGAAAGGCGCAGAGCTGGAAGAAGGAATCCGGCCCTGCGCCTTTCGTTAATCCATTGTTCAATACAGGATGACTAATTCCCTTCCAGGACCTCCACATTCTGCTCCTGACCCTGCCCGCCATAGGTGAGCTTATAGGTCTTGCTCCTGCCGCCCATGGACACAGTCTCGTCCACCAGGATCTGATTGCCCACCTTGATGCGGATGCGGCAGCCGGTATCGCCCTCGGTGCGGTCGGTGTAGTTATTGATATAGAACTGGTATTCACCCGGCGTCGGAGCTGCAAAGTAGATGTTCTCCACGCCGCTGTCCCGGTCACCCTGGACCTGCATATCCACGTCCAGCTCGCCGCCGCCGGCAGACTTGTTGCTGTAATAGATATGGCCGCCGTCGGGGGTGACGCAGTGGAGATCCAGGTCGTCCTTGCTGGGCCAGTAGATGGAGGCGGTGATCTCGCCTTCCACAGCGCCCATCTCCTCCAGCAGGCTGTCCATATCGTCCGGGTTGGACTCGGGTCCGAAGAGATAGCGGTTCTTGTCCTTGATGTATTCGCAGACGGTGACGGTGTAGCTCAGAGGCTCCTCGTCGTCCTTATGATCGCCCTTGTTGAGGCGGCTGGTCTTGAGCTTGACCGTCTGCCCCGCGATCACGATCTTCGGATAATAGACCGTCTTTTTCCCGTCGGAGCAGGTGATGGTCACCCGGTAGCCGTCGATCTTCCCGTCCCGGGCGGCCCTGCTCTTGTCCGGCAGCTTGAAGCTCAGGAGCCCGTCGGCCACCTCGACCTCCTCCAGCTGGGGAGGATCCAGCTGATAGACCGTGTAGCCGCTGACGCCGGAGGTGTTGGGGTTGGTGCCGCCGTCGATCTCCATGATGAAGATCGCCCCCTCCAGATGGGGATAGAAGAAAAGCCCGTATTTGCACTTCGTCCACTGGGCTGCGCCGATGGGCATCAGGGTCATATCCGGGAGCTGGTCGGCAAAATCCTCGTCCGGCACCAGGAGATGCCCCACACGGGCAACGATATCCAGAGAGGCGGACATGATCTCGCTGATGCGGATGGAATAGGCGTGATCCACCAGCTTATAATACTTTGCGTGGTCCTGCCCCACCAGCGCGGAGAGGTTTGAGAAGGGGCGAAGACCCGTGTGCGACTGCTGATAGGCATAGAATTTCGTCTGATACTTTTTCGCAAAGGCCAGATAGGCCTGGGTCAGCTCCTCATCGCTGAGGCACCAGGTAGTTTTCAGGTGCTGCGTCATGTCCAGCCCGCCGAAATCCACATAGGCGACGACGGATTCCTGGGTCTCCAGCATTTCCTTGAAGGTTTTGTTCCCGAAAGCGCTGTTGAGATATTCCATAAAGCGGGCCAGAGGATAGCCGGAATTGCTCTTTTTATCCCCCAGGCTCCAATTGACCGCACTCCCCAGATCATTGTAGTAGGTGACCTTTGTCTTGTCGAAGGGCATGGCGTAATAGTGATACTGGTAGCCGTTTTCCAGGGCGTGCTCCGTGGTTATGATGTTTTCCTCTCCGGTCACGCTTTTATGGGAGCGGAAATAGCGGTAGGCGTCCTCCTCCAGCAGCTGGGCCATGGCCTCGTAGAATTTGATATTGGCGTGAGCGGCCCCGTTATACCGCATCTGACAAACATGGAAGAGCTCATGGGCCAGGGTCAGCTGCATTTCATCCAGCTCAAACTTGCTTCCGCTCTCCAGCGTATTCAGGCCCACATTCACATAGGGCCCCAGCACCCCCGGTTCCATCTCAGCATAGGAATCCAGCTGCGGGACCAGATACAGCCTGGTGGCCTGATCCGGCAGACGGATATCCAGAGTCGCCAGATATTTGTGGGCTTCGTAAGCCATCGCTCCGATCTTTCCCACCAGCGCCTTGTCCTTCTCCGCCCGCTCCCTTCGCGTATCATAGCGGGCGTCAAGGGCCGCCTGATAAACGGGGTCCTCCGCATACATCCGCTGCTTGATCTCCAGGGCCAGGGCGTTGATCTCGTCGTTGGAGGCCCCTTCGGGCAGCTGCGCCCTTGCTTCTGCCTTTGCCTGGGCAGCCCTGTCGCTGAGGATCGCGTTGTTTTGATTGCTGATCTGGTATTCCACTTCCGCCTGCTTATAGACGATCTTATACTGCTTGATCGTGGGATCCTCCGGGTTGCGGACCCAATAGACGCCGTCCTTTTCGAAGAAGCCCGTTTCAGGCGATGCGGATTCCAGGACCAGCTCTTTCCCGGTAACGGCGGTCACCTCATCCACGCCGATGACCGCACCCGAATTCTGGCAGCTGGCATAAAACAGGACGCTGTCCTTGACCCAGGTCACATATTCATAGAGATTCCCTGCGTCGTCCACCCGGTAGGCGGTGAGCAGTCCGTACAGCCGCTCCGGTATCTGCAGCTTCGTCAGGTCGATGCCCACGGTATAGGTCCCCGGAAGGCGCTCCTCGTCCTCCAGCCCGGCGTCCACCTCCCAGCCGCTCAGGAGCATGATGCCGGCTCCTTTTTCCATGAGCCGCGCCTCCAGGCCGGAGAGCATCTCCCAGGCCATCTCCTTGACCGTAAAGGTCCGGTCGCGGTCCATGGCGTCTTTTTCCGCAAAGATGCGGAAGCCCGGCATGGGCTCGACGTCAAAGGGATCGCTGTGGCCGCGGGCAGGGAGCGGGCTGGGCCTGACCTGGGCGGAGGCGCTGATTTTCGGTTCCTTCGCCTGGAGAAATTTCAGCAGGAAGCCCGGCTTGCCGAAGCCGGTGACGGCCAGGACCAGGAGCAGGGTCACGACGAGATTGAAGATCAGCTTTCCGTTGCGCTGCTTTTTCATTCGTCTCCCTCCTCTCCGACCGCCAGTGCTCCGTAGAGCCAGGCATAGGCCTCATGGACGAAGGACGCCGGTTCCTCTTCCTCCAGCTCATTCGGGTCGCCGTCGGGGATCACGGTGCCCAGCTCGGCATACTCCTCGCGCTGCTCCTCGGTCACTTCCTCCTCGGAGACGGCGGGCACGATGGGCAGGCGGGCGTCCTTCACAGCGTCCGGCACCCAGCGGTAGCCCAGATACAGAAGTCCCGCCCAGATCAGCAGGAACAGGAGGAAAAAGCCCCGTTTCTTCTTCGGCTTCGCTTCGGGCTGCGCCGGGACCTGGGGGGCATACCCCTGGGGCTGGGCGTAGACCGGCTGCTGATAAACCGGGGGCTGGTAAGTCTGCTGCGCCTGCCTCACCCGGTCGCTGGCATAGGTGGTCTGCACATTCTGGTGGGCATAGGCCGCCTGGGCCGCCGGATTCACCGGCTGCGCCGGGGCGGCGGACGCGGCAGACGCGCCGCAGGCAAGGCAGAACCGGTCCCCCGGCCGCAGCTCATGGCCGCAGACGGCGCAGAAGCTTTGGGGAACGTTTCCGGAGGCTGCCGAAGCAGCAGGCGCGGCAGGGGCAGCGACGGGCGTTCCGCATTTCTTACAGAATTTCGCCCCCTCTGCCAGCTCCGCGCCGCAGGTCTGGCAAAAGCTCTTCCTGGCTTCCGCTTCCACCTTCGCGCCGCAGGAGGGGCAGAACGCCGCCCCCTCCGCCAGCTTTGTCCCGCAGTGTTTACAGAAATTCGCCATCAGTCCAACACTCCCGTCTTATTGAGGATGATGCAGACGATTACGAGGATAATAAGGATGATGATCGCAGCCTTGCCTGAAATGGGGATGCCGAAGAGCCTCCCCTGGAACCCGGCGCTCACCGGGCTTTTCCGCCGTGATGCGCGGCGGCCGGTATCGAAGGCCGCTGAACGGCGGACGGGCTGCCCGTAAGTCCTGGGCGGAGCGGGCTGCTGCCAATCCTGCTGCCGGGGACTCGCCGCCGGAGCCTGGACCTGGGCGCCGCACTGGGGACAGAAGCGGGAATCGCCGTCGATCCTCGCGCCGCAATGCTTGCAGTACATCTCAACGCCTCCTTAACCCAGCCGGGCGCCGCATTGGGGGCAGAAGGCTCCGCCGCTCACTCGCGTACCGCAGCTGGGACAGAAATTGACCTCCCCCGCGGCGAGCGCAGGCTGCTGATACACCGGCTGCTGGTATTCCGGGCCGGCGGGTTGCCGGTATGCCGGCTGCGAATAGGCCTGCCCGGACTGGAAGGGAGCCGCGGCCCCTGTCAGGGCTTCGATCATATCCTGCCCGATGGCATACGCATTCAGATAAGCCTCCGTGGCCCGCTTGTCCACCCCGCTCAGGAAGGCGGAAAATCCGCTCTTTATCTCCTTCTGACCCAGGTAGATCTTCCGAATCTCCGACTCCTTGATCCGATTCCGGCGATTGGAGACGGACTGGCCGTTGTAGCGGTAGGAGAAATTACGCACGAAGGGATGATCCACCGAAACCTTCAAATAGAAATCATAGTCGAAACGGTCGGATTCGTCCTCGTCCCCCTTGAAGATCGTTTCCTTGGCATAGAAGGTGCAGCTGCGCAGGCCGCGGAGGTCGAACAGATCCGGGTTCCCCTCCCGCAACTCCCGCTCTGTAGCAAAGGTGAATTTTCCGCTGTTCATATCGATGAACACCTTGCCCCGGTCCCCGGCCACGACGGAGGGCTGGAAACGATCCAGCTCCGTGAGGTTCCGCTGCCGGTATTCCAGCTGGGCGGCGACATTCGCCACCGTATCCTTGTTCGTCAGGTCATAGAAGGGGGACAGCTGGGCACGGCAATCCTTGCAGATATTGCCGTCCGCCAGCTTCCGGTTGGAGAGCAGGCCGCTCTGCGCGCCGCAGAACGAGCAGTCTTTCTTTGAAAAAATACCCATATCACTTCTCCTGTGCTGTCTGACGCGTCACGTTTCCTTTATCCTATATATATTGTATCAAAACCGGGTATTTGTGGCAATAGCCGCAGGAAAAACCGGGGAGAAAGCCGCCGCTTTCTCCCCGGTCAATTATTCCAATCCCAGCCGCTGGCGGGTATAGGCCTTCACCAGCTCCCGCAGGACTTCCAGCACGAAGCGCCTTGTGCCGGTGCCCTTTCGGAAGGAGCCTGCGACCTCCAGCGCCTTGTTGAGCTTCTGCTCCGTCATCTCCGTGACGGTGTGCGCCCCCGTGGCGGCCAGAGCGTCGAACAGCTCCTCGATGAATTCCCGCCGCTGCTCCTGATCCATGGTGGCCAGCACCCGATCCATGGTCTCCTCGAAGGCCCGGCTGCCGGGGCTCAGGGTGGGACAGCGGACGAAGGAAGCGTCCCGCACCTCCCAGGTGAAGCCGTCGTGGGCGGCGGGGCCTATGGCGCTGCTTTTGACGATGCTGGCCCACTTCTCCCGGGTCAGGAGGGTACCCACCAGGGTGTTCTGGGGCAGCAGGGTATGGATCCTGGAGCGGATGCGCTTGTAGCCCTCCTCCTCATAGAACTCCGGCAGGAAGCCGGGCCCGTCGTTGTTGTAGACGGCGGTGATCCGCGCCTGCAGCGCCGGATCCGCTGAGGCCGCCGCGTAGACCGCCAGATTGCCGCCCTTGGAGTGGCCCCCCACGATGAGGGGCTCCGTCAGCCGCTTCCCCATGGCGCTAAGGTAGGCCGCCGCATCCGTCTGGGCTTCCACCGGCCCCACGCTCATCAGGAAATTCTCCTTCCAGCCCAGGAGGGTGTCGTCGGTGCCCCGGAAGGAAACATAGCTCCACACCCCCGGCAGGGTGACCGTCAGGGCGCCGAACTGCTCCGTTTCCGCCGGGAGGATGCGCCGGACATAGCCGGTGAGCTCCAGGTCCCGGTAGCGGGGAAGCTCCGGCAGCCGCCTGAGCACCTCCAGGATGACGGGAGAGGCCAGGACGCCCAGATACCCCCCCTCGCCTCCGAAAAGCTCGAAATAGCGGGGAACCGCCTCTCCTAGGGGAGCGCTGGTGCTGTCCTCCGTCAGCAGGCGGCTGAAATTAACGCTGCCGATCTTGGAAATGATGTAGTTGTCCACCTCGTTGAAGGGGAGCTCAATAAAGGGAACGCCGCCCTTTTCCGTGAGATAATCCGATATCAATGCCATAGCCTGATCCCCGTATGTCAGCGGAGGCGCTCCAGCAGTTCGTCCTGCTCATCCCGCAGGTCGTCCAGCTCGTCCTCCCAGTCCTCGTGGTCCTCGTCCTCGCCTTCCGGCTCCAGCCCGGTCAGCTCCTCGATCTCCGCTTCCACTTCCTTCAGCAGCTCCAGCAGCTCTTCCCGGCTCAGCCCGTCCAGCGCGCTGTTTTTTCCCTTGCTCATGGGATTCCGCCTCCCGTTCCGACCCGATTTTAGCACAGAGCCCCCGCAGATTGCAAGATGCCCGCTTTCGGCATATCGTCCAAGAAGCGCAGTGCGGCAAAAGGGGAAATCGGCGGAATTCTCCGTTGACAAAAGCTGTCGGAACCGATAAAATTATAATACTTTTCACCGGGGCCTCCGCGGGCCTCCGGCGGATGGAAAATCGGGAGCGGAAGGGGGCGTCCGGCTTGGTTTTTTTCATTGCCGCAGCCTGCCCTCCCTGCGCCTGTCCCCCGCTGCGCGGTACCGTGACCGGTGCCGTCCGCTTCCCTGCCCCTGCGTTTTGTCCGGCTTACCTGAAGTGCGTCTGCGCTTGAGCAAGCCGGTGTTTTATTTGAGGCAACACCGCATAATTCCAGGCACGCATCTTGCTTGCATAATAGTCCGTCATATCGCCCAAAAATCCTCGCCAATACAGACAGTATTGCCTGCGGTTTTTGGCCAATCTGACGAAAATTCTGACTGCGCAATCTGCGCACCAGAATTATGCGGTGTTGCCTTAAGGCAAAATTGCACGGTCCCCGCCGGTCACCGAGGCCGGACATCAACATAAAGGAGACGGATCATGGCGACCATCATCAACGAGCCTTCCCATACTTTCAACGAATACCTGCTGATTCCCGGCTATTCCTCCAGCGAGTGCATCCCTGCCAACGTATCCCTGCGGACGCCTCTGGTGAAGTACCGCCGGGGGGAGGAATGTCCCATCACCATGAACATCCCCATGGTCTCCGCCATCATGCAGTCCGTCTCCGGGGACAGGCTGGCCGTGGCCCTGGCCACGGAGGGCGGCGTCTCCTTCATCTACGGCTCCCAGAGCGTGGAGGACGAGGCGGCCATGGTGCGCAAGGCCAAGGATTACAAGGCCGGTTTCGTCACCAGCGACTCCAACCTGAGCCCGGAAGCCACCCTGGCGGACGTGCTGGCATTGAAGGAGCGCACCGGCCACTCCACCGTGGCTGTGACGGAGGACGGGACCGCCAACGGGCGGCTGGTGGGCATCGTCACCAGCCGGGATTACCGGGTCAGCCGCATGACGCCGGACACGAAGGTCTCCGATTTCATGACCCCCTTTGAAAAGCTGGTCTGGGCCAAGGAGGGCACCTCCCTGCGGGAGGCCAACGACATCATCTGGGACCACAAGCTCAACTCCCTGCCCCTCATCGACGAGGCGGGCAGGCTCCGCTGCTTCGTCTTCCGCAAGGACTACGAGAACCACAAGCAGAACCCCAACGAGCTGCTGGACGCCCACAAGCGCTATGTGGTGGGCGCGGGCATCAACACCAGGGACTATGAGACCCGGGTGCCCGCCCTGCTGGAGGCCGGGGCCGACGTGCTGTGCATCGACTCCTCCGAGGGCTTCTCCGCCTGGCAGACATTCACCCTGGCCTGGATCCGGGAGAAATACGGCGACAGCGTCAAGGTGGGTGCGGGCAACGTGGTGGACGGCAAGGGCTTCCGCTTCCTGGCCGACTGCGGAGCCGACTTCGTGAAGGTAGGCATCGGCGGCGGTTCCATCTGCATCACCCGGGAGACCAAGGGCATCGGCCGGGGCCAGGCCACCGCTCTCATCGAGGTCTGCGCCGAGCGGGACCGCTATTTTG
>JAEEGH010016477.1_pt1 | contig 15885 bp, 7 predicted proteins | sample 9134181 | NCBI WGS metagenome assembly JAEEGH01 (sample SAMN16246544, study PRJNA631951) | gut metagenome | biome: gut microbiome; feature: rumen; material: DP-attached | host: Bos | place: Iran: Karaj | collected 2018-10
TCGACTACATCCTTACGGGCATCAGTGGCAACCACGAGAATGACAAGGCTTATCTGGCTGAGACAAAGACCCTCTTTGGCGACAAGCCCTTGCTGAAATACAAACATCTGTTCGGCGAAAACTTCACCGCATCGGGATTGGGCTTCTATGTGGCTGCACAATGCCTCAAGGCAGGCCGTGTGCCGTCGCATCTCTTTGTCAATGCAAACGAAGCCTCCGACAAACAACCAGCTTGCATCATGCTGTTCAACCGCTCCGACGGAAAAGACTTTACATTAACCTTATTAGAAAGATAAAACCATGTGGGAATACATCATATTTGTAATACTTCAAGCCTTGTCATTGGCAAGTGGGCAGGCAATGTTCAAGTTGTTCGTCGATAAACTCGGAGAAGGCGGTTGGGCATACCAGAATCTCAAGCAAACCTCCATGACCAATTGGTGGGTGCTAACGTTGATGGTACTCTTTTTTGGTGCCTCTTTTGCCCTTTGGGCCTACGTGTTGAAGAAGATGGATTTCAGCCAAGCCTATCCTTTGTCGAGTCTTAGTTTCATCTTTGGCATGTTTTTGGCATTCTTTTTGTTTCAGGAGAGCATACCCTTTACCCGCTGGATTGGCGTGGTACTCATCGTAGTAGGGTGTGTATTAATCAGTATGAAATGAAAAAGAAAGCCATCTTGTTAGTTTTGTTCGCGCTGTTAGGCGTAAGTGTTTGGGCTCAGAACGGGAAACCTCTTACTGAGGCCGAGAGCCAAAAGGTAGTGGCCGAATTGACCGAGGCCGCTGCTTCGATGCAGACTTTGCAATGCCGTTTTGTGCAGGAGAAGACTTCTTCGATGCTGGCCGAGCCTTCCATCGCAAAAGGCACCATGCATTATGCCGCGCCCGACAGGATGCGGTGGGAATACACCGAACCCTACGCCTTTGCCTTGATCGTCAATGGCGATCGCATCGTTAAAGTGACGGACGGCAAGGCCGAGGCCTTGGACGCCAAGTCGGGCCGCATGTACCAAGGCATGGTGGGCATCATCATGGGCAGCGCTTCGGGTAAGAAGTTGTTCGATACGTCGGTGTTCGACGTCGTGCTGTATGACGAAGACGTCTGTTGGCGTGCCGAGATGACACCAAAGCGCCGCGACATGAAGCGCATGTTCAGCCAGTTGGTGTTTCGTTTCGACAAGAAGACCAAAGGCATCAGCCGCGTGGAGTTCAAGGATGCAGGCGGCGACCTCACCTCGATTCGCTTTGAGGACATCAAGCTGAATGAGGCGATAGGGGAGAAAGTGTTTCAATAGTATTCACAAATTGAACGATAATAGTCGGAATCTCAGGTTTCTACGAGATTCCGACTATTGTCATTAATATAAGTGTCGATGGTGTGGCATGCCTTTTCTGTCATCCTTTGGAAAAAAAATTTCAATCTGATGATTTTTTTTGCCTTTTGTGAAAAATAATGGAATTAATTTCTATTTTTGTGCCAATTAATAACAACATAAAAACATTCCTTTTCGTATAACTAAAACTATAACAGCATGAAAAACAACTACTTACAAAAAGTCAAGGCAGTTGTCGCCTTGCTGGTGCTTTTGCTTGCTTGCTTTGTGAGCGCAAACGCCAATCCCGTTGACAACGGAAGAGCACGCCAAGTGGCGGCGAACTTCCTGAACATCAACCGCTCAGCCGATCTGATGGATGTTACGGCCGAAGCCGGTTTTACTAACGTGTACGTGTTCACCACGGAGAACAGCTTCGTCCTGATGGCTGCCGACGACCGTGTGCAACCCATCCTCGGCTATTCTCTGAACGGCCGCTTCGATGTGGAAAACATGCCCGATAACAAAAGGGCTTGGATTCAAGAATACAGCGACGCCATCCAGGCTGCTATCGACCATCGTGTGAGTGCCACATCGGAAGTGGCGCAACAATGGCGTGAATTGGAAGAAGGGTTTTATAATCGTGACCGTTCGGTTGTTGTAAGTCCTTTACTGACAACCCAATGGAATCAAGATTCGCCCTACAATTATCTATGTCCAAGTGGCACTGTGACAGGTTGCGTGGCCACTGCAATGGCACAAATCATGAAATATTATAATTACCCAAGCCATGGTATAGGGTCGCACACTTACACCCACGCCACTTACGGTGTACAGTCGGCCAACTTCCAGAATACCACCTACGATTGGACGAACATGCTCAACAGCTATAGTTCCTACAATAGTACACAAAGAGATGCCGTTGCCACTTTGATGTACCATTGCGGTGTGTCTGTCGATATGGATTATGGTCCATCTTCAACTGGCGGTAGCGGTGCTTCCTCTTCTGCTCCTGCTTATGCTTGGGTTAATTATTTCAACTATTCAACGTCGATCCAATACTGTTCGAAATCCTCTTATGGAGATGACGAATGGCTGGCCATGTTGAAGTCTGAATTGAACGCAAGTAGACCCGTCTTCTACCACGGTAGAAGTAGCGTAGGAGGACATGCCTTTATATTCGACGGATACGACAGCAATGACAAATTCCATGTTAATTGGGGATGGGGTGGCTATTGTGATGAGTATTATGCTGTCAATTCACTGGAACCAGGTTCAGGTGGTATTGGAGCCGGCGCTGGTATCTTCAACGAGAACCAAGGCGCCATCATTGGTATTAAACCTTCGACATGTACAGTCGGTGCGCCCACCAATCTGAACGCCACCACGAGCGGACGCAACGCGACCCTTACTTGGACAGCAGCCAGCGGTGCGGCCAGCTACAACGTCTATTGCAATGGCGTGCAAATTGGCAACGCCACTTCGACTACTTTTGCCCATCTCGTGCCTTATGGAGGAGCCGACTATTATGTGAGAAGCGTGGATTCCAACGGTGAGTTGTCGACGGCATCGAATATAAAGACAATCACGATAAATTATCCCCAACCCGTGGTCAACGATTTGGCTGCCACGGTTTCAGGAACTGATGTGACACTTAACTGGACGGCTCCCGACTGGTGTTATCCTACCACGCCTACGGCTACCATGACCTATGGAGAAGACTCCTATGATGGTGCCATGGGAGCATCGGCTTATAATTTATACTGGGGTCATCGTTATCCTGCTTCTAGTTTAAGCAGCTATAATAACATGTATGTTTATAAGGTCTCGTTCTATGCCAACTCCACAGGATCTTATAGAGTGCATGTGTATAAAGGAACTAATGGTAATTTTCCACAAACCCAACTGCTCCAACAAGATGTTTTTGTAGGAATAACAGGTTGGTTCGACATAGACCTGTCGACGCCGATACAAATTGACGCTTCTCAAGATTTATGGGTGTTCATGTATGACCCAGAAAATAGGGAATTTCCTTGTACCGCCAGTAATGCTACAAATAGCGAAGGAGACTATTTATCAATCTCCCCCACTGGCCAAATGCAACATTGTTCTAACTATGTATGGCTCATCAAAACTTTTGTTTCCGACGGTACCTACACCTATGATCTCTATAGGAATGGTAGCAGCATCTCCACCAATCTCAGTACGACCACCTACAACGACAATGGCCTCGCATACGGTACTTATAACTATTATGTGAAGACCCACTATTATGGCGGCGTAACAGATGCCTCTAATACGGCAACAGTGACCATTGGTGCGACAATGTATACCATCTCTGCCACCGCCAATCCTACGTCAGGCGGTACCGTCACGGGAGCAGGCAGCTACGCTCAAGGTTCTTCCTGCACATTGACGGCCTCGTCGTCCACAGGCTATCATTTCGTCAACTGGACGAAAAACGGCACACAGGTTTCAACGAACGCTTCTTATACCTTTACGGTGACCGAAAACGCAACCTATGTCGCTAACTTTGCCTTCAACACCTACACCATCACGGCTAGCGCCAACCCAACCGCCGGCGGTACAGTAACCGGTGGCGGTAGCTATACCTATGGTGACATCTGTCCCTTGTTGGCCGTGGCCAACACAGGCTACACCTTCGTGAACTGGACCAAGAATGGCACGGTAGTCTCTACCTCGAACAGCTACAACGTAACCGTACATGAAAACGCCGCCTATGTGGCCAACTTCCAAGCCAACAGCTACACTATCACGGCCTCGGCTGACCCGACCTCAGGTGGCACAATTACTGGCGCCGGTGTCTATAACTATGGTACCACTTGTTCCTTGACGGCCACGGCCAATACAGGCTACACCTTCGTAAACTGGACCAAAGACGGCGTCCAGGTGAGTACCAATGCCTCACACTTCTTCACCGTGACGGAAAATGCCAGCTACGTGGCTCATTTCAGTGCTAATGGTTATGAGATTACTGCTACAGCTAACCCAACGGAAGGTGGTACGGTTTCGGGCGCTGGTGTCTATAACTATGGTACCACTTGTTCCTTGACGGCCACGGCCAACACAGGCTACACCTTTGTGAACTGGACCAAAAACGGCATCCAGGTGAGTACCAACGCCACACACTTCTTCACTGTGACAGAAAACGCCGCCTATGTGGCCAACTTCCAAGCCAACAGCTACACCATCACGGCTAACGCCAACCCGACCGCGGGCGGTACAATTACCGGTGCGGGTGCTTATAACTATGGTAGCACATGCACTTTGACGGCCACGGCCAACACAGGCTACACGTTCGTGAATTGGACCAATGAAGGAACCGTGGTCGGTACCAATCCTGCCTACAGTTTCACCGTGACTGGAAATACCACCTATGTGGCCAACTTCCAGATCAACAGCTACACCATCACAGCCAGTGCCGATCCAGCCGGTGGCGGTACCATAAGCGGTGCTGGAACTTATAACTATGGTGACATTTGCTCCTTGTCGGTGACGACCAACCCGGGTTACACCTTCGTAAACTGGACCAAGAATGGCACAATAGTCGCCACCTCGCCCAATTACAACGTTACCGTATACGAAGACGCCTCTTATGTGGCACATTTCAATGTCAACGGCTATGAGATTACGGCCACAGCCAACCCAACGGAAGGCGGTACGGTCACGGGCGGAGGCGTGTATAACTACGGCGACATCTGCAGTTTGTCGGCTACTGCCGCGACAGGCTATACCTTCGTGAACTGGACTAAAAACGGCACAATAGTCGCTACCTCGCCCAACTACAACATCACCGTAACCGAAAGCGCCGCCTATGTGGCCAACTTCCAGATCAACAGCTACACCATCACGGTCAATGCCAATCCAAGCGCAGGTGGCACCGTGACGGGTGGCGGCTCCTATAACTACGGCACCAACTGCACGTTGACGGCTACTGCCAACACTGGCTACACCTTCGTAAACTGGACTAAGGATGGCACAGAGGTGAGCACCAGCCCGAACTACAGCTTCGATGTGACAGAAAATGCTACCTACGTGGCTCACTTCCAGATTAACAGCTACACTATCTCAGCCTCGGCCAACCCGAGCATAGGTGGTACGGTCACGGGCGGCGGCGTGTATAACTATGGCGCCATCTGCACTTTGTCGGCCACAGCCGCGACAGGTTATACCTTTATGAACTGGACGAAGAATGGCACCATAGTCGCAACCTCGCCCAACTACAACGTCACCGTATACGAAGACGCCACTTACATTGCCAACTTCCAGATCAACAGTTACTCCATCACAGCTTCGGCCAATCCGAGCGAGGGCGGTACGGTGAGTGGCGCTGGTACCTACAACCACGGCGAGAGCTGCACCCTGATTGCTTCGCCTGCCACAGATTACCTCTTCAGCAACTGGACAAAGAACGGCACTGTGGTGAGCACCAGCGCAAGTTACACCTTCACCGTGACCGAGGCGGGCGCCTATGTTGCTAGCTTCGTTCCCAACCATTACACTATCACTGTTTCGGCTAATCCGAGTGCAGGTGGTACGGTGACAGGCGGTGGTGAGTACAACGTCGGTACGACATGCACCATCTCGGCCTCGCCGCGTGTTGGTTACAATTTCGTCAACTGGACGAAGGACGGCACTGTGGTCTCTACCAATACCTCTTACAGCTTCACGGTCACCGAAGATGTTTCTTATGTGGCCAACTTCATCCTGGTCACCCATGAAATCACCACCGCAGCCAACCCCACTGCTGGTGGCAACGTGACAGGCGCGGGTACCTATTCTCATGGCTCAACCTGTACCCTGACAGCTACCGCCAATGCGGGTTACACTTTCACCAACTGGACAAAGGACGGTGCGTTGGTCTCCAGCAGTGCTACCTATAACTTCACTGTGACGGAGGATGCACATTATGTGGCCAACTTTAGCCTCAACATGTACATGATTACCGTTTCGGCCGACCCGACAGCGGGTGGTTCGGTATCCGGTGGCGGCGCATACCTCTATGGTGAGAACTGCACCGTTTACGCCATGCCTAACGCAGGTTATACCTTCACCAACTGGACGAAGAACGGCACAGTGGTCTCCACCGATGCCAACTATTCCTTCAGCGTGTCACAAGACGCCAACCTTGTGGCTCACTTTAGCCTTGACCATTACACCATCGCCGTTTCCGCTGATCCCGCTGAGGGTGGCAATGCAACGGGTGGCGGCTCCTTCACCTATGGTCAGAGCTGCACACTGACGGCCACGGCCAACACGGGCTATAGCTTCGTCAACTGGACGAAGGACGGCTCGGTGGTCTCCACCAATGCTAGTTACAGCTTCAATGTTACCGGCAATGGAAACTATGTGGCCCACTTCGCTGTTTCGTATCACATGATTACGGTTTTGGCCGAGCCTGCCGAGGGAGGTAATGTCTATGGTGGCGGTAGCCGTCCGTATGGTAGCATTGCCACTTTGCGTGCTGTCGCCAACGAAGGCTACGAGTTCATCAACTGGACCAAAGACGGCTCAGTCGTCTCGACGAATCCTATCCATGCCGTGCGTGTGACCGGAGATGCGGAATATATTGCCCATTTCCAGGCCAATGTATACGAGATCAAAGCCAATACAGATCCCTATAACACGGGCGACATCGAAGGTGTTGGCTACTACAACCATGGTGAGACTTGCACGTTGACGATTGTCCCGCATGATGAGTATGAATTCATCAATTGGACCTTGAACGGTGAAGTCGTTTCAGAAGAGGAAAGCATCACCTTTGTCGTGACAGAAGAGCGCTATTATATCGCTCATCTGCAGCATGTGGAAAATGTCGGTGAACATGGTGGCATGACAGTGAACCTGTTCCCGAATCCTGCCAAGAACAAGCTGACCATCGAGGCTTCCGAGTCCATCAATATGCTTGAGATCTACAACGTCAATGGCGCTTTGGTGAGCAAACAGACCAATTGTTCCGACAAGATTGAAATCAATGTTTCGAGCTATGCCATCGGAACCTACATGATTCGTCTGACCACCGACAACACTGTTGAAATCAGAAGATTCGTGAAGGAATAACACATTCTTCTGTCTCTACTGGAAAGGCCCATATCCGAACGAAAAGGATATGGGTCTTTTCGTCTTTATATGCAGACGTTTTTCCGACAAAAAGAATTAATTCTTATTTTTGCCTCTTCATTCTAAACCATTCGTTATGAAAAGGCTATTATTGTTTGTATTGGTTTTGACAGGTTTGTCAGCTGTGGCTCAGAACAACACTGTTTTGGAACAATTCAAGGACATGCCCTTGAAAATGCATCGTGCCGACCTTTATTTTGGGGAGGCATACAAAGCTCCAGGCTCTCATCTTCTTACCGATGAGGAACTGATGACATTGCTGGGTACGGATATGTTCGATCAATATGCCTCCGGCAGGTCGTTGTTCTACGCCGGCAGAACATTGAAAACCATTGGATGGGTTGCTTTTGGTGTTGGTTTGGCAAACACAGCTTTAATGTATATTGCATGGGATGACAATGTTTCTGGCTTTTTGAATGACCCTCTAACAATAGTCAGTGTCGGTACTGTTTTTGAAGGAATTGGAGCTGTTATTGTGGGGAAACATTTGTACCGCCCAGGAAAGGAAAAACTCGAAGAAGTGTTGGCCCAATACAATGAAGACAAGCCGAATGTGACATTCAATCTTTCTCCTTCTATAATAAAATGCTATCTTCCTCAAAACCAAAGCCAGACAACATTGGGCCTGACTTTCAGTGTGGATTTCTAAAAGCATAATTATATGAACTTTTTGGACAACCTCTTTATATTGAATTCTATTGACGGAACCGAAAACGGCTTCACAGCACACCTGCACTGCAATCCCGAGCATTTGATCTATCAAGCCCATTTTCCGGGTAACCCCATTACCCCAGGCGCTTGCCTGCTGCAAACTGCTGGCGAGCTGCTTCAACAAAAACTGGGTCGACCGTTGTTTTTAAAGTCGTCCAAGAACGTCAAATACCTCAACGTGCTGATTCCCGCCAAGGACAAAGAAGTTCGTTTAACGTTTTCAAATATTGCCGAGACTGAGACCGAATGCAAAGCTCAAGTCGTCATCGCCGACGAAACCCAAGTGTATACCAAGATGTCGTTGACTTTCAGCTATGAAGCCCTCTGATGCCATAACGACACGAGATAAGATGCAGCAACAGAAAGCCTGCGTGCTGATGCCGACCTACAATAACGGTGGCACCCTGCGCGACGTGGTGGAACGTGTGCTGACCTATTGTACCGATGTCATCGTGGTCAACGACGGCTGCACCGACAATTCTGCCGAGATTCTGGCATCATTTGGCGAGCGCATCACTGTGGTCGACTATGGCAGCAACCGAGGCAAAGGCTATGCCTTGAAGCAAGGCTTCAAGAAAGCCAAAGCCATGGGCTTCGACTATGCCATCACCATCGACAGCGACGGACAACATTATCCCGAAGACATCCCGCTGTTTGTCGAGGTCTTGGAGCAACACCCCGGCGCCTTGATTGTGGGCAGCCGCAACCTGAAACAAGAGAACATGCCGGGCAAGAACAGTTTCGCCAACAAGTTCTCGAACTTCTGGTTCAAGCTTCAAACATGGATCGATTTGCCCGACACACAAACGGGTTATCGCTTGTATCCTTTGAAAAGGTTGCCCCAAATTTTTAGCGCACGCTATGAGGCTGAATTGTCGCTGTTGGTCTTCTCCGCTTGGCGCGGCACCGACTTGGTACCCATCAAAGTCAACGTGCTTTATCCCGAAGACCGCGTCACGCATTTCCGCCCGTTTTGGGACTTCTTCCGCATCAGCGTGCTCAATACCATCCTATGCCTTGTGGCCATTGTCTACGGTTGGCCGTCGCGATTAATCCACAAACTGTTTAAACCCAAAAATCGCTTGCGATTTTTTCTCTAATTCCAAATGTTTTTCAATAAAAAATTCTCTAATTCTCTACATTCTTGATAAAAAATAACGCGACACTTTCATGAACAAGTTCTTCCTCAATATCTACGACTACCTGTCGAAACACAAGGCCTTCTCGATAGCCCTATTGCTGGTTGTCACGGCCCTTTGCGTGTTTTCGGCACTGCGTCTGGACTATAAGGAAAACATCGCCGACTTCCTGCCCACCGACCCCGAGAAAGAACGCTATACCTCGGTCTACAACGACTTGGGCAACCAAGGCCAAATCACGGTCATTTTCTCTGCCGATACCACCCAGTTGGCTGGCGACGACGCCATCGACGCCATCATGGAAGCCATGGATGCTTTTGAGAGCCATTGGAAAGCAACAGATACCGCCCAAATTGTCAGCGACTTGCAATGTCGTGTCGACGGCAGCCAAGTGTTTGATGCCATCGACTTCATCCGCGAAAACCAAGCTCTGTTTCTCACCGAAGCCGACTACCAACGCATGGACTCTTTGCTGGCCGACCCCGAGCATGTGGCCACCAGCATGGCCAATATCAAACGGATGCTCTCCATGCCCACGGCAGGTTTTGTGGTGGACGGCATCAAGGCAGACCCGCTCAACCTCTATTCGCCCGCTTTACAACGCCTCAACGCGCTCAATCCCACACAGAACTACCGCTTGGAGGACGAATACCTCTTCAACGAAAGCGGCGACAAGGGTTTTGCCTTCTTCTCGTCGCCTTTCTCGGGCAGCGACACCCAAGGCAACGCCAAAATCGTCGATTTGATTGATAAGGTGACCAAACTGACTGAGAGCGAGCATCCAGAGGTAAAGATTTCGGCCGTGGGTGCGCCTACCATCGCTGTCACCAATGCGCGACAAATCAAGCACGACAGCTATCTCTCCATCGCTTTGGCTTTGGTGCTCATCTTCGGCATCTTGATGTTTACCATGGCGCGCAAGCGCAACTTGCTTTGGCTCGGCATCGCCATCCTTTTCGGTTGGATTTTCGCCTTAGCGGTCATCGCCTTGTTCAAGACGAGCATCTCCATCATCGTGGTGGGCATCGGCTCGGTCATCGTAGGCATCGCGGTCAACTATCCTTTGCATTACCTCGACCACATCAAGCAGGAGCCCAACAAACGCGAAGCCTTGAAGGATGTCATCCAGCCTTTGGTCATCGGCAACATCACCACCGTGGCGGCCTTTTCCTGCCTTGTTTTCGTGAAGGCCGAAGCCATGCGCGACTTGGGTCTCTTCGGTGCTTTGACCTTGGTGGGTACGATACTCTTCGTGATGGTTTTCCTGCCTTTGTTTGCCGTGGTGCCGAAAAAGACCAAGAAACTATTCGTCGACGACGGCAAAGCCCCTTCGGAATGGTGGCATAAAGTCAAACTCTATGCCTTTTGGCCTTTGGTAATCATTACACTGATACTCAGTTATTTCGGTAAAGAAGCCACCTTCGATGCTGACCTTCATAACATTAACTACATGACCCGCCAAGAGCAGGAAGACTTGTCCTTGCTGAGCGAGTCGCTGCAAAAGGAAGGGGAGACCGACTTGATTTATGTGGTTTCGGAAGCTGCTGATTTTCAAGAAGCCATCAAGCAAAACGAAAGCATCATCACCCAGTTGCAGCAGTCGATTCCCGACAGTCTGGAATACAGCATTTCGGGCATGGATGGCCTGTTGCCTTCGGTGGAAAGACAAGAGAAGTCGTTGGAGTTGTGGCAAGCGTTCTGGCAGCGCCATGCTGGCTTAGCTGAGCAAGTCAAGAATGAAGCTGTGAAGGTTGGTTTTACAGAAAACGCATTTGCCCCATTTATTGAGGGTATCACCAAGGACTATCAGCCTTTGACAGAAAGCGAGATGGAACCGCTGTTGGGTTTGTGTGGCAACTATATGCTACAGCACGATTCGGTGGCGCGGGTGGTGAATTTTGTGCGAGTGCCGATGGAGGATTCGGAGGCGGTGAAGGAACAGATCAGGCTTGTGGTCGCTTCGCGCATTGGCTCCGCCGAATCTTCGATTTGCGAGGAGGGACGACGAAGCAATCCAGAAATGACGACCCTTCAAGCCGGCCCTTCGACGGGCTCAGGGACCTCGGTTTCTAATGGCTTCGCTTTCAGTATCAGCGATGTGGGCAACAACTTGGTGAGTGCGCTATCAAGCGACTTCGACTACATCCTTTATGTGTGCAGCATCGTGGTGTTTTTCTTCCTTTGTCTCTCGTTCGGTCGCTTGGAGCTTGCGCTGCTGGCCTTCTTGCCACTGACGGTCGGCTGGGCTTGGATCTTGGGCATCATGAACCTGGTTGATATTAAGTTCAACATCATCAACATCATCTTGGCCACCTTCATTTTCGGTCAGGGCGATGACTACACCATCTTCATCACCGAAGGTTTGCTTTACGAATACGCCTACGGCAAGCGGATGCTGAAAAACTACCGCAATAGCGTCATCCTCAGCGGTATTTTGATGTTCATCGGTATTGGCACACTCATCTTCGCCAAGCATCCCGCCATGCGTTCCTTGGCCGAAGTGGCGATCATCGGTATGGCTACGGTGGTCCTGATGGCCTGCTACCTGCCGCCCATCGTTTTCGGTTGGCTGACCAAGAAAAAGGGTCAACTTCGTGAGGTACCATTGACCTTGAAACGACTCATTTATACCCTATTATCCTTGTTGGTCTTCGTCGTTTTCGTGTTCTTCATCTTTACGCCGTTTACCTTGGTTTACAGGATTCTGGGTCCCAATACCGAGAAGAAACGCTATCGTTTCCATCAGTTGGTAGCGGCTTTCATGCGCATTGCTTTGAAACTGTTGCCAGGCGTAAAGTTCGATTTGATCAACAAATACGGCGAGACCTTCGAGAAGCCTGCCGTCATCATCGCCAACCACCAGTCGCATCTTGACCTGCTGTGCACCATCATGCTCAACCCCAAGGTGGTATTGCTGACGACGGATTGGGTATGGAAAAACCCGATTTACGGCCTCGTCATCCGCTATGCTGAATACTATCCCGTTTCGGATGGTTACGACAAAAATCTGGAACGTTTGCAGAACTTGGTGGAACGCGGCTATTCCGTGGTGGTCTTCCCCGAAGGCACACGCTCTGAGACGGGCGAAATCCTGCGTTTTCACAAGGGTGCTTTCCAATTGGCGCAGTCGCTGCAGCTTGACATTCTGCCAGTCTTTATTCATGGCGCCAACCATGTGATGCCTAAGAAAGATGTGGTTTTGCGCGAAGGACAATTGCATGTGGTGATCGAGCAACGTAAGCCATACGAAGAATTGGCCACAGTGGAAACACGCGCCTTGACGTCGCAGTTCCGAGCTTACTATACAAAGCATTTTGCCGAACTCAGAAACCAATTGGAAAACACGGAATACGTGCTCCCATTTGTACGCTACAAGTATATCTACAAAGGTCCAGAGGTGGAACGTGCATGCCGCCGCAACTTGAAGAAGATCAAGGCACAGGCTTCGGAAATCGATGCCATGAAACAGAAGTTCATCTTGATCCAAAACAGCGGCTATGGCGATCTGGCATGGACCGTGGCCTTGGTGCATCGCGATGCGCAGGTATATGCCGTTGAGGCGGATGAAGACAAGTTCCTGTTGGCCTCGCATTGCAGTTACATCCCCGAAAACCTGCATTTTGTGCAGCAAGGCGATGCAGTTCCGCAATGTGAGTATGTTATTGAAACCCAAGAATTTTTGAAATGAAGAAATGCATCATCATAGGGAGTGGATTAGGCGGTCTTTCGACGGGTGTCATCCTGGCGAAAAACGGCTATGAGGTCACTATTTTGGAGCAGGCCTCACAAGTGGGTGGCTGTCTGCAATGTTTCACCCGTGATGGGGTGAAGTTTGAGACGGGGATGCATTTCATAGGCAGTCTCGATGACGACCAGGTGCTTTCGCATTATTTCAACTACCTCGAAATCAAGGATAAAGTCCAGTTCAATCGCTTGGATCCTCAGGCTTACGATATGGTGTCACTGCAAGGCGAACGTTTTGCTTTTCCTAACGGTCGCGAGGCCTTCGTTGAGCAGTTTGCACAACGTTTTCCTGCACAAAGGGAAAACCTTGAGCGCTATTGCAACTTGGTGGAGCAGGTGGCCAGTTTGTCGCCTTTCCGCGATTTGCAGCACAGTGTCGACGAGAACCGTTTTATTGACGACAAGTTGTTGTACCAAAGCCTGAGCGAGGTGATCGACCAAACCATCACAGACCCTTTACTGCGTGATGTATTAGTGGGTAATCTCTCGCTCTATGCCGCCCAAAAAGACAAGACACCCATTGCCACCCATGCCTTCATCTTCGATTTCTACAACAAAAGTGCCTTTCGCATCGTGGGTGGCAGCGACGCCATAGTGAAGGCCTTGCGTCAGGTGCTTGAGCAATATGGCGGCACCATCTTGACCCGTCACAAGGTGAGCCGAATCTTGGTGGAAGGCAAGAAAGCAACGGGTGTGGTGACTGAAAACGGTAAGACTTTCATTGCCGATGTGGTCATCTCAGATGTCAACCCAAAGCAATTAGTGGATTTGGTAGCGCCTAGCGTCTTCACCGAGGCTTATAAGTCGCGTATCAAGGGCATCCCCGACACCATTTCGGTGTTTTCCTTGTTCCTTCGTTTCAAGGAAGGGGTTATGCCATACAACAACTCTAATTTCTATGGTTTCCACACCGATTCGCCTTGGAAGATGAGCGGGACCATCGACAACACTTGGCCACAAGGCTATCTCTACATGCATCATTGCCACGAGCCTCATCCCAAGACCGCTCGTGGTGGCGTCGTTTTGGCCTATATGTCGATGGATGCGGTGAAACAATGGAGCGAAACAGCCATTAGCCGTAGAGGTGATGACTACAAGCAGTTCAAGCACGAGATGGCCGAACGGCTTATCGACGCCGTGGAACAGGATTTCCCCGGTTTTCGTGCATCTTTGGCCGACTATTATGCCGCCACCCCCTTGACCTACCGCGACTATACGCTAACGCCCGAAGGCTCCATCTATGGACTGGCCAAAAACGTCAACAACATTGCCGACAGGGTATCGTTCAAGACCAAAGTCTCCAATCTGCTTCTTGTGGGGCAAAACATCAATTCGCACGGCATGTTGGGCGTGTTGGTGGGCACGATGACGGTGTGCCAGCATCTGTTGGGCGAGGCGACCGTGCGACAGCAAATGGTAGAAGCCAATAGAAAGCATATCGTAGTTATCGGCGGCGGCCTAGGCGGTTTGGTTTCTGGTGCCTTGCTGGCCAAGGAAGGCTACAAGGTGACGGTGTTGGAGAAAAACGCCATCATCGGTGGCGGCTTGCAGAACTTTAAAAGGAAAGGTGTGAGTTTCCCAACGGGCATGCATGTTTTCGGTGGCTTTAACGAAACTGGCCAACTGCGCAAGTTGTTCTCTTATCTCGGCATCATGGACCGACTCTCGCTTCGCGCCATGGACGAAGACGGCTACGACGTGGTGACGGTGCTTGAGGATGGCACGTCCTATCGGCTTCCTAGAGGCAAAGAACAATATATCAACTATTTGACTGAACTTTTCCCCAGTGAAAAAGACAACATCAGAGCTTACGTCGAGAAGATGTATGCCCTTTCGGAAGAAGAAGATCTTTTCTATTTGCGAGAAAGACCCTCACAGATGTTCATGTCGGTGTCGGAAGACGCCATATTGCCTTACGATGAATTGATGGACCGTTACATCAAAGACCCGAAGCTGAAAGGCTTGTTGTCCTACATCAGTCCGCTCTTTGGTGGGGTGGCAGGCACGACGCCCGCTTTTATGGCTGCCTTGCTGGGCGTGCTGCACATCGGTGGCACCTATCAGTTTGTCGGTGGCAGCCAACAGATGGCCGATTTGTTGAAAGAAATCATCGAAACGGAAGGCGGACAAGTGCTAGCCAACGAGGAAGTGGTCAACATCGAGGTGGAAAACCACGAAGTGAAACAGGTCGTTACCCGAAAAGGCCATACTTATCGTGCCGATGGTTACATTTCGGATGTGCATCCCGACGTGCTTTTACATCTCGTGGGCGACAAGGCTTTCCCGGTTTCGTTCCGAAAAAGGCTGCAGTCCATTCCCGAGACGTATTCCAGTTTCAAGGTCTACGTGAAATTCAAGGAAAAGGCTTTCCCTTACGTCAACCACACTAACTATTGCCTCTCTGAGTACGACTCGCAGTTTAACTTCAAGACCCTACAACAGGAAGACTGGCCGAACAGCCTGATGTATTACACTCCAGCCGTCGAGAACCAAGATGCGTTTGCTGAGACAATGGTCATCATTGGCGAGATGGACTATGAATGGGTCAGAACTTGGGAAAACACCAAGGCTGGACATAGGGGAGAGGCCTACGAAAAATGGAAGCAGCAGATGACCGAGCAGGTGCTTGGTTTTATGGAAAAAAGCTATCCTGGTTTCCGCGACCACATCGATTTCGTCATGGCCTCATCGCCGCTTACCATCCGCGACTATTACGGTAACAAGGAAGGCTCCAACTACGGTTTCCTGAAAGACAGCCACAACATCATGCTCTCGCAAATGTCTGTCTTTACGAAAGTTAAGAACCTGTTTTTAACGGGACAAAACGTAAATATCCA
>JAEEGH010016479.1_pt1 | contig 15885 bp, 12 predicted proteins | sample 9134181 | NCBI WGS metagenome assembly JAEEGH01 (sample SAMN16246544, study PRJNA631951) | gut metagenome | biome: gut microbiome; feature: rumen; material: DP-attached | host: Bos | place: Iran: Karaj | collected 2018-10
TTCCCAAGGGTGACGACCAGATGTTTGAGGAATATCAGCCATTGGTTGAGAAACTGGTTGGTGCGCAAAAGCAATTGGCCACACAATTCCTGGCCGAGGCTAAACAGAAAATCAGTGAAGGCCAGCAAAAGAATGATAAGAAACTGACAGATGAAGGTTTCCTGGCACTGTACCGTTCCCATAAGTCGATGCCCAAGAACAAGCCCCTCATCAAGTATTTGTCTGAGGAAGGCATCAAGAGCGGTATGCTGAAGACTGAGGAGACCTATATGGAGAACAACAACCGCCGCATGCCAGAGGTTGTAGAGCCCCTGTATTTCGTGGTGGACGAGAAGCTAAACTCCTGCGATCTTACTGACAAGGGTACCGCATGGCTCGCCAATCAGGTGAACGACAAGGATTTGTTTGTGTTGCCTGATATCACCGCTCAGTTGTCTGCCCTTGAGGGTGATACCACACTCACGGATGAGGAACGCATCAATAAGAAGGACGAGATGCTCCAGCACTATGCCGTTCAGAGTGAGCGCGTTCATACGCTGCAACAGTTGCTAAAGGCCTACTGCATGTTCAACAAGGACGATGAATACGTCGTTATTGATGGCGAGGTGAAGATTGTTGATGAACAGACAGGCCGTATCATGGAAGGCCGCAGATGGTCAGATGGTCTCCATCAGGCTGTCGAAGCCAAGGAACACGTGAAAGTCGAGGCTGCTACCCAGACTTTCGCCACCATCACCCTGCAGAACTATTTCCGTATGTACCACAAGTTGGCCGGTATGACCGGTACCGCTTCTACGGAGGCTGGTGAGTTCTGGGACATCTACAAGCTCGATGTCGTGGAGATTCCCACCAACCGTCCTGTCATCCGCGATGATATGGATGACCGCATCTATAAGACAGCCCGTGAGAAGTACCGTGCCGTCATTGAGGAAGTGGTTCGTCTGCGCAATCAGGGCCGTCCAACACTGATTGGTACCACCTCAGTGGAAATCTCTGAGCTTTTGAGTCGTATGCTCGATATGTATGTCAATCCCGAGACCGGCAAGCGTGAGGGTATCCCCCATCAGGTTCTGAATGCCAAGTTGCACCAGAAGGAAGCTGACATTGTGGCACTGGCCGGTCAGTCGACCAATGGCAAGGGTGCTGTGACCATCGCCACCAACATGGCCGGTCGTGGTACCGATATCAAGCTGTCACCCGAAGTAAAGGCCGCCGGTGGTCTTGCCATCATCGGTACTGAGCGTCATGAGTCACGTCGTGTGGACCGTCAGTTACGTGGTCGTGCCGGTCGTCAAGGAGACCCAGGTTCTTCGCTGTTCTTCATCTCGTTGGAGGACAAGCTGATGCGTCTGTTCGGTTCTGAGCGTATTGCCACCGTCATGGACAAGTTAGGTTTCAAAGAAGGTGAAGTACTGGAGAGTTCGATGATTACCAAACAGGTAGAACGTGCCCAGAAGAAGGTTGAGGAGAACAACTTCGGTATCCGTAAACGTCTGTTGGAGTACGATGACGTGATGAACAAGCAGCGTACCGTAGTCTATTCAAAGCGTCGTCACGCCCTGATGGGTGAGCGTATTGGCATGGATATCTCGAACACCATCTGGGACCGTGTCGTGAATATCATCGAGACCAACGACTATGAGGGCTGCAAGGAGCAGTTTATCAAGGTCTTTGCCATGGAATGTCCCTTCAGCAATGAAGAGTTCATCAACAAGAACCACGAGGAACTCTGCGAGGAAGTGTTCCAGGTGGCTATGGGCAACTTCAAGCGTAAGATGGAACACGTGCAGGAGGTGGCCATGCCTGTCATTAAGCAGGTTTACGAGAATCAGGGTCAGATTTACGAGCGCATCGTGGTGCCCCTGACCGATGGCCGCAAGATGTATAATATCGCTTGTAATCTGAAGGAAGCCTATGACACTGAGTGTAAGTCGGTGGTTAAGGAATTTGAGAAGCAGATCCTGCTCCACATTATCGATGAAGCATGGAAGGAGAACCTCCGTGAACTGGACGAGTTGAAACACTCCGTGCAGAACGCCTCTTACGAGCAGAAAGACCCGTTGTTGATCTTCAAACTCGAGAGTGTGAAACTGTTCGACAACATGGTGAACGTGATGAACAACCGTTCCGTTTCGATCCTCATGCGTGCCCAGATTCCAGAGATGCAACAGGTGCAGGAAGCTGCTCCCGAGGAGCACACCCAGCGCAGTCAGTATACGGAGTCGAAGCAAAGCCTCTCACAGGAGCAGATGACCGATCCCAATCAGGCAGCTGCCGCTGCTCAGGACACCCGTGCCCAGCAGCCCCGTACTCCGATTATCAAGGACAAGCTGCCTGGGCGTAACGACCCCTGTCCCTGCGGCAGCGGTAAGAAGTTTAAGAACTGTCACGGAAGGGGACTAGTGTAAACTAGTTCCACTAGAAACACTAGAAACACTAGAAGTACTAGAAATACTAGAAATACTAGAATTATGATTAAGATAGACAACCTCAAGAAACAATTTGGCGAGACATGTGCCTGCGATATCCCCTCGTTTACCATCAACGATGGGGATATCCTCGGGCTGGTAGGAAACAATGGTGCGGGTAAGACGACACTCTTCCGTCTGCTCCTCGATTTGCTAAAGGCAGACGAAGGCAGTGTGAGCTATGTGTTTTCTTTACCCGACGGAGAAGCGTCGGGCACAGTGGCATCAGAAGGAGCAATGGGCACTGTGGCAACAGAGGGCGCAGTGGCTATCAATCCCACTGAGAGTGAAGCCTGGAAGCAGCATGTAGGCGCCTATATCGACGAGGGGTTCCTCATTGATTTCCTCACACCTGAGGAGTATTTCGCCTTCCTGGGCAAGGTTTCAGGCATCAGTCAACAGGAAGTTGATGAACGTCTGCAGCAGTTTGAGCGCTTTGCCAATGGCGAGGTCTTTGGCCAGAAGAAGCTCATCCGCAACCTCTCTGCCGGTAACAAGATGAAGGTGGGCATCATCTCTGCCCTCTTCCGTCGTCCCAAGACCGTCATTCTCGATGAGCCTTTCAATTTCCTGGACCCCACCAGTCAGATGGTTCTCAAACATCTGTTGCAGGACTATGCCAACGAGACCGGTTCGACTATCCTCATATCAAGTCATAACCTGCAGCATACGGTGGATATCTCTACACGTATTGCCCTGCTTGAGCATGGTAAGATCATCCGCGACCTGTCCAACAACGAAGGCAGTGCAGCGTCAGAACTACAAGAATATTTCGAAGCAGAATAACATTTTTTACTAACCTACTAAACGGTTACGCTTATGATTTCAAGAAGACTTACATGGATTGCTGCGCTGCTGACAAGCTGCGTATGCACCATCAGTGCCGAGGAACTCGAGACCACTGAGACAACTGATACCAGTCAAAAGGCTACCATCGAGCTGCCTGCATGGGTGAAGAACATCAAGTTCAGCGGCTACGGTATGCTGCAGTATCAGGGACAGGACCCTGAAGGAAACCACTCGAACACGTTTAATCTCCGTCTGGCGCGTTTCATCCTCGACGGTAAGATCGGTGATTTCGACTGGCGTGCCCAAATACAAGGAACCAACGTGAAAGGTCCTGGTGAGCCAACCGTCCAGTTGGTAGATCTCTATGCTGAGTGGCGCAGATTCCCCGAGTTTAAGGTTCGTGCAGGACAGTTCAAGCGTGCCTTTACGTATGAGAATCCTACCCACCCTATCACACAGGGCTGGCGCGCTTATGCTGATGTCATCAACAACTTGTCAGGTTTCGGAGACCGTACGGGTGAGAAATCATCAGGTGGTCGTGACATCGGTATTCAGTTCTCTGGTGACCTCTTCCCCAATGCTAACGGCCGTCGCCTGTTCCACTATCAGGTGGGCGTCTACAATGGTGAAGGTATCAACGAAAAGGACAAGGACAACCGCAAGGATATCATTGGTGGCGTATGGGTCATGCCTATTAAGGGTCTGCGCATTGGTGCCTTCGGATGGACAGGTAGTCGCGGTGCCATGCTCGACCCGCTGACAGGTGAGACCCGCAGCGTGGAAAAGAACCGCTATGCCCTCTCTGCTGAGTACAGCACTGGCGAATACATGTTCCGTACTGAGTATTTGCACTCTCAAGGTTGGGGTGCTGCCAAGGCTGCTAATAACGTTCGTGAGATTGATTACAGCAAGGGAGACAAGGCCGATGGTTGGTATGCCTTTGGTATCGTGCCTGTCATCAAGTCAAAGCTGTATGCCAAGGCTCGTTACCAGTGCTATCGCAGCACCAAGGAGTGGAGCAGTGCCAAGACATCGTACGAAATCGGTTTGAACTATTTCTTTACGAAGAATCTGGAAATGCATCTTGAATATGCCCGCATCAACGACCGCAGTTTGGCCAAACACGACTACAATCTGGTGGACGTCGAGCTGGACTTCCGTTTCTAAAGATTATGCTGATTTCGTGAATTTGCGCTTGAGCGATTCCCACAGGTGCGTTTTCTGGCGCAACACATGAACCGAATAAGCCGTGCTGACTACTGTCAGTGCGGCTTCTGCTATCCAGTAGGGCCAACCTTCAGCCACCAGCGTTACGCCATAGGCTACAAATCCGATGATTGCCTGTATTGCAGCATATTGCAGTACCGTCTTTGTAGTCCGATAGCCATAAAACATATACGAATACCCTCCTATCATGATGCATTCAAATATGTGGGCCACCACGATAGCAAGTCCTGTTCCCCATAGTCCCCACTGCTGGAAACCAATCATCACCGCGAGAACAAGTACCACGAAATAACTCGTCTCCAGCAGCAGATACGACAGCGACAAGCTCCGTGCCAGGGTGATATATGCCACTGGCATCGTCAGCACCTTGAAATACATCGCCAATACGGCCACCTGAGCCATTCCGACCACCGGTATGAATTCACGGCTGAACAGTATCGGAACCAGCACCGGCAGTATCATGATCAATGCCACCAGCATGGGCGATAATAGTAACAGCGACACTTCTATTTGCTTGTTCACGGTTTCGTTTGTCTTGACGATATCTTTGCAGACGCCAGACAAACGCGGGAAATAGTCGCTCTCCATCGCTGAGAATACCATGCCAGCATACGTGATGGTCAGCATAAATCCGATATTGTATAAACCTACGAAGTCCAGTCCACCCTCCACATTCAGATACGCCCTGATCAACATCTCCGACGCACTGCCTATCGCTGCGGCAATTACAAAGGCCAATCCCAAACGTATCATACTCGCCCCATTTTTCAGCTGTTTTTTGTTGAACTGCATTTTCAACGGATAAAGGCGATATGAATAGCCAATGGTTACCAGCATGCCCGCTGCAGCTATCAACACTATAGCCGGAACGACACCCGAATGACGGAAAAAGTAATACAACGGAATTGACAAAAAGACTGAAGCTACCGTAGTATAAATTTGTACACGCGCGAGAGAACCCAGTCGTCGTGTAGCCTTCAAAATGGCTGTTTCACCACCTGTAATAGCTATCATCGCCACCGACACACCCAACATGGCGTAGTGCAGTGTATGATTACCCCATGTAAACGACAGGTCGTTGATCAACGGACTCACCACAACGCAGAACAAACACCCCAAAACAGCAGCTATCATACTCCACAGTCGCACTACCTGGATGTAGTATTCTACCAGTTCCGCGCGTTGCTGCTCGTAGTATTCTGACAATCGAGGCACAGCACCAAACGAAATTCCCAGATTCGTACACTGCGAAGCGAAATTCTGCACTGACGTCAGCAAGGCATTAAAGCCCATACCGCCAGCACCCAGCAGGAGAGCCATAAACTTATTGCGCACAAGGCCAATCAATATGACCAGCCCCTGCACACCACCGAAAATACCAGTGTATTTTAGTATATGACTATAGTTTTTTTCCTGATCACTCATAAAGAGTTCGCACTAAACGGCTGCAAAATTACAAAATCTTTATGGTATTTGCAAATTATTTCGTACCTTTGTAGGCATGAAACTCAGTATTGTCATTCCCGTCTATCGTGTAGAGGGCACCCTCGACCGCTGTGTTGAGAGTGTGCTCATACAGGATGTTGATGATATGGAAGTGATACTTGTCGATGATGGTGCACCCGATTCGTGTCCACAAATGTGCGACCAATGGGCTGTCCGCGACAACCGCATACAGGTCATCCACAAGGAGAACGGTGGACTCAGTGATGCGCGCAATGCAGGTATTGACATTGCCCAAGGTGACATGATCACTTTCGTCGATTCAGATGACTGGCTAGAAGAGAACACCCTTGCACCACTCCTTGCCATGATGGGTGATGCTGACATCCTGGAGTATTCTATCCATCATCGCCTCACACTGCCCGACTACACCTATACCGACATCAACGACTATTGGCTCAGCGGTCAGGCCTACCTACATACTTATGCCTGGAACAAAATCTACCGCCGTAGCTTGTTCGACCATGTTCGGTTCCCCTATGGTAAGGTATTCGAAGATGCCTGGACGCTGCCCCTGCTATTACGTCAATGCCACAAGGTGATGACCACATCCCATGGTTTTTATCACTATCAGTGGAATCCCGAAGGCATTACTGCCAAAGCTGATGGTCATCAGTTGGCTATGCTCCTCGAGGCTCATCTGACCAATGGTATGCCTGTCAATGACATCTACTACCTCCACCTGCTCAACATTCAGATTGACGTGTGTGAATGTCTTGACGTTCCGATCACGCTTCCCTTCCGTCGACTTCATTACGGCCATCTCCACGGCATACAGAAAATAAAAGCAGCTGCTAACAACATATTAAGAATCAATGCGTTATGCAAGACAGTCCACTTCATACATCACTTCAAGAAACCCAGCCGCTGGTAACGTTTGTCGTCTGTTACTACGACCTACCGATGCAGATGCTGTGTCAGTGTGTTGACAGCATACTGGCACTCTCGCTACAACGCGAGGAACGCGAGATCATTGTCGTCGATGATGGTTCAGACATCAGTCCTACCAACGCCCTCATGCAGTATGGCGAGGATATCATCTACGTCCGACAGAAGCACTCCGGTCTGAGTGCAGCCCGTAACATGGGCATCAACATGGCCCGAGGCCGCTACCTGCAATTCGTTGATGGTGATGACAGGCTGATGACCGAACCCTACAATCACTGCCTCGACATACTTCGTTCACATGAGGATGCTGATATGGTGGTTTTTGACTTTACATCCTCTACGGACGTGTCAACAACATATACCGACGGACCTGTCCTCAGCGGTACCGACTTCATGCGCCATCATAACATCCACGGTTCAGCCTGTCTGTATCTTTTCCGCCAGAAGACGCTCAGCGAACTGCGTTTCACTCCGGGCATCTTCCACGAGGATGAGGAGTTTACCCCTCAGTTGCTGCTACGTGCTGAGCGTGTCTATCCCACCGATGCACACGCATATTATTATTGTCAGCGTCCGAACTCCATTACTTCCACGAATGATGAGCAGAAGGTGCAAAAGCGCCTCGATGACCTGCACGCCATCACTCACCGGCTTTATCTGTTGGCAGACCGCCTGCCACAAAACGACCGTCTGGCCCTGCGACGCCGTGTAGCCCAGCTTACCATGGACTACCTTTACCAGATTATTATGCAGACACGTTCTGCCCAGCAACTCGACACCCGCATTGCCATGCTGCGCAACGAAGGACTCTTCCCACTGCCCGACGAGAACTACTCACAGAAGTACGTCTGGTTCCGTCGCATGACAAGTACTGCCTTGGGGCGCACGCTATTGTTACACTCGCTTCCACTCCTACGCAAAGAACGATGAAGATACTGTTCATAGGCGAATACAGCAATGTCCACGCGACGTTAGCCAAGGGACTTCGCACCCTAGGTCATGAGGTATGTGTCATTTCCAATGGTGACTTCTGGAAGAACTATCCGCGCGATGTCGATGTCACACGCACACCAGGACGTCTCGGGGGAATTCTTCTGATGGCCAGAATCTATTCGCTACTGCCCAAGATGCGCGGTTACGACATCGTACAGCTCATCAACCCCATGTTCTTTGAATTGAAAGCTGAAAGGCTGTTTTGGTTTTATAAATGGCTCCGCAGGAACAACAAGAGACTCATACTTGGCGCTTATGGCATGGATTACTATTGGGTCCACGAAGGTGTGACCAACAAGCCCCTGCGCTATAGCGATTTCAATATCGGTGACGAACTACGTACCGACCCTGACGCGATGAAAGAACGTCACGACTGGCTCGGCACCGCTAAAGAACGCCTCAACAAAATGATTGCCAACGATTGCGAAGGCATCGTCACTGGGCTCTATGAATATGACGTCTGCTATCGTCCCCATTTCCCCGCGAAGACGATGTTTATCCCCTATCCCATCATCCCTGCCAACCCTACGATACCTACCTCACCTACCCTTCCTATCAAGATATTCGTGGGCATCAGCCGCGCCCGTAGCGCCTACAAGGGTACCGACGTGATGCTCCGTGCAGCACAAGACCTTGCAACACGCTATTCAGACCGTGTCGTCCTAACTGTGGCTGAAGGTATTGCCTTCAGCAAATACCAGGACATGCTTGCCTCCAGCGACGTTCTCCTCGACCAGCTCTACAGCTATACCCCCGCCATGAATGCACTCCTTGCCATGTCGAAGGGTATTGTTGTTGTTGGAGGTGGCGAACCCGAAAACTACGATATTCTTCGACATGAATGTCGAAGTGTGGCACGCAATCTTCGACATGAAAGTCGAAGTGTGGCACGCAATCTTGGCGAGACCGAGCTTCGCCCCATCATCAATGTCCAGCCGTCATACGACAGCGTCTATCGCGAACTCGAACAACTCGTCCTTCATCCCGAGCGTCTGCCACAATTAAAGCAACAGAGTGTCGACTACATCCTCCGCTATCATGACTACATCAAAGTCGCCCGGGCCTACGAGACATTCTACACCAAAAAGCTTTGTTGACGTTTGGTGAATCCACTTTTTTTTCGTACCTTCGCAGCATGAAAGCAGAAATCATTCAGAAATACTTTCCGGAACTGACGGAAAAACAACTGGGACAGTATGAGATGCTGGACGAGTTGTATCGTGATTGGAACGCGAAAATCAACGTCATCTCACGCAAGGACATTGACAACCTGTACGAACACCATGTGCTGCACTCATTAGCCATAGCCCGGATGTTACGATTCAAGCCCGGTACACGCATTCTGGATTTCGGAACAGGAGGCGGATTTCCGGGTATTCCGTTGGCCATCATGTTTCCAGAGTGTCAATTCAAACTCATCGACGGTACAGGAAAGAAAATCCGTGTGGCACAGGAAGTGGCGAAGGCTATCGGTCTGGAAAACTGCGAACCCTGTCATCTGCGTGGTGAGGACGAGAAGGGACGCTATGACTTCATCGTGAGTCGTGCGGTGATGCCGTTACCCGATTTGGAGCGTATCGTTCGTAAGAATGTTGCCAAGGATAGCCGCAATGCACTCCCCAACGGCATCATCTGCCTAAAGGGCGGTACGTTGGATACCGAGTTGCAACCATTCCGCAAAATTGTGGAAACGGAGGATATCAGCCAGTGGTTCAATGAGGAATGGTTTAAGGAGAAATACGTTATTTACCTGCCGCTATGATAAATTTTCCTATTGCAAAGATCAATCTGGGGCTGAACGTAGTAGAGAAACGCCCCGACGGTTACCATAATCTGGAGACAGTATTCTATCCTGTCCCCATCAAAGATGCGTTGGAAGTGACGACCATGGACGATCAGTTCCCGTCGGACGCAGACTGCGACCTGATAGTAACGAACATTCATATTGAAGGCGACGAGCAGAAGAATCTGGTGGTGAGGGCATACCGACTGCTTAAGGAAGACTTCCCCACACTGCCACGCTGTCACGCCCATCTGTGGAAAGGTATTCCCACACAGGCCGGCATGGGCGGGGGTTCGAGTGACTGTGCCTATATGATTATGCTGTTGAACGACCTGTTCCAATTGGGGCTGAGCGAACAACAGATGATGGATTATGCCGCACGTCTGGGTGCCGACTGTGCGTTCTTCATCAAGAGCCGTCCGTGCTATGCAGAGGGTATCGGTGAACGACTGGAAGAAATCAGCCTCAACCTGAGCGAATGGTATATTGGCGTGGTTCGTCCCGATATCCCCGTACCGACAAAAGAGGCTTTCGCCCGCATCCGTCCGCACTACCCCAAGAAGAACTGCCGCAAGGTGGTGATGCAACCCGTGGAAACGTGGAAGGAAGAACTGGTAAACGATTTTGAGGAAAGTGTCTTCGCCATACACCCCGAACTGGCGGAAGTGAAGCAACAACTATATAACATGGGCGCTACCTATGCGGCCATGTCTGGCTCAGGTAGCGCCCTATTCGGACTGTTCAAGGAATGCCCCGACCGTCTCAGCCAGGTGTTTCCCGATATGTTTACGTTCTGTAGTTTGTTATAATAAATCCCTGAAAGGTTTAGTCTTTGTCGCTCTTGTCGCCCAACAAGACGGAAGTGCGCACACGGCTCAACGTTTCAGGAGTCATCTGCAGATAGCTGGCAATATAGACCAGCGGTGCACGCAACACCAACTGCGGCGAACGCTTGACGAGTTTCGAATAGCGTTCCTGTGCCGACTCAAAGCGCAACATATCAGCATGAATCTGCGAGATGATGAGCGACTCCTCAAGAATCTTACGGTAAAGCATCTGGATATTGACGTTGCGAACAGCCTCATGCTCCAGTTCGCGTTTTGGGAGTGCGAAAAGGATGGTAGGCTCCAATGCCACCATCTGCTGGGTCGAGGGTTTATCCGTGAACAGGCTCTCGATGCTCATCACAATGTTGTCCTCGGTGGCCATATACTCAGTCAGTTCCTTACCATTCTTGTAATAGAACTGGCGCACCAGTCCTTTTGCCACCCAGTAGATGCTTTCACATACTTCACCCTCGTGGAGGATGATTTCACCCTTTTGGTATTTCTTAGGAACCAAGATGCCCTCCAGCACGTCCAGTTCCTCATGCGTCATAGTGCTGTAGCGGCGAGCCAACTCACGCGCCACGTCTCTTGTTGTCAGTCCGATTGTAGCCATATTTCCTTTTTCTATTTAGATTGTTATTAGTTTTTATTCTTATATTTTAATCCAGTTTCAGAACAGCAAGGAAGGCTTTCTGCGGCACTTCCACATTGCCAATCTGTTTCATACGCTTCTTACCACGTTTCTGTTTCTCCAGCAGTTTGCGCTTACGACTGACGTCACCGCCATAACACTTGGCAGTCACATCCTTGCGCACCTGCTTCACCGTCTCGCGGGCAATAATCTTCGCACCAATGGCCGCCTGTATAGCAATATCAAACTGCTGACGCGGAATGAGTTCCTTCAGTTTCTCGCACATGCGGCGTCCAAAGGTTACGGCATTATCAGCATGTGTCAGTGTCGACAAAGCATCAACAGGTTCACCATTCAGCAAGATATCGAGTTTTACCAATTTCGACGGACGGAACGAGTCGATATGATAATCGAACGATGCATAGCCCTTCGAGATGGATTTCAGTTTATCGTAGAAATCAATGACGATTTCACCCAGCGGCAACATAAATCGCAACTCCACACGACCTCCACTGACATACTGCTGGTCGATGAGTTCACCACGCTTGTCGAGACACAGCGTCATGATGGGACCGATATAGTCAGCAGCGGTAATGATAGAGGCCTTGATATACGGTTCCTCTATATGGTCTATCATCGTCAGGTCGGGCAGTCCCGAGGGATTGTGCACCTCTTTCTCCTCACCCTGCTTGGTGTAGCACATATAGGTTACGTTAGGCACGGTGGTGATGACATCCATGTCGAACTCACGATCCAGACGCTCCTGCACAATTTCCATGTGGAGCAATCCCAGGAAACCGCAACGGAAACCAAAGCCCAGCGCCACAGATGTCTCTGGAACGAACGTCAGCGAGGCATCGTTCAACTGCAGCTTCTCCAACGAAGCGCGCAGATTCTCATAATCCGTTGGGTCGATAGGATAGACACCGGCAAACACCATGGGCTTCACTTCTTGGAAGCCCTCGATAGCCTTGTCACAGGGACGATCGATATGGGTAATGGTATCACCCACCTTCACTTCCTTGGCATTCTTGATGCCCGAGATGATGTATCCCACCTCACCTGTGCGCAATTCCTTACGGGGAATCATGTCCATCTTCAACACGCCCACCTCGTCAGCGTCGTACTCCATACCGGTGTTGAAGAATTTTACCTTATCACCCTGACGAATCACGCCATTGTTAATCTTGAAGTAGGCAATGATACCTCGGAACGAGTTGAACACCGAGTCGAAAATCAATGCCTGCAACGGTGCCTTTTCGTCACCCTCGGGATGTGGAATGCGCTCGACGACAGCATTCAGGATGTCCTCCACGCCCTCACCGGTTTTTCCACTGGCACGAATGATGTCCTCAGGATTACAGCCAATCAGGTCGACAATTTCGTCTTCCACCTCATCGGGCATGGCCGAAGGCATGTCAATCTTGTTGATAACGGGAATAATCTCGAGGTCATTATCAATAGCCAGATAGAGGTTGGAGATGGTCTGTGCCTGTACACCCTGTGTGGCATCAACCACCAACAGGGCACCCTCACAGGCTGCTATGGAACGCGACACTTCGTACGAGAAGTCCACGTGTCCCGGGGTGTCAATGAGGTTCAGAATATATTTTTCACCCTTGTACATATACTCCATCTGGATGGCGTGGCTCTTGATGGTGATGCCGCGCTCACGTTCCAGTTCCATGTCGTCCAACATCTGTCCTTCCGTCACCTGGATGGTCTTGGTAAACTCCAGCAGACGGTCGGCCAGCGTCGACTTCCCATGGTCGATATGTGCAATGATGCAGAAATTTCTTATATGGTCCATAATCGTGAAAACACAAATAGCTTTGCAAAGATACATAAAAATTTCGAAACGACCTACACAAGCGTGCAGATTTTAAAACTTTTTTTCGTTTCGCTTATTCGAGTTCGAAAATTCCAGAAGGTGAATTACGCTTGAGAACCTCCAGATGGAAGTCAACACCAGCAATGATTCCGAAGTCACGCAACACGCTCTCAACGGTCTTGCGTGCCAGTTCCGGATGGTTGTTTTCCTCGCTCAGGTGGCACAGCCACACATTGCGCAACTGCTCAGTCATATTCTCAACCAGAGCCAGTCCACAGTTGCGGTTGCTGAGATGTCCCGTATCTGAAAGGATACGCGTCTTGAGGAACTGCGGATAAGGTCCGTTCATCACCATCTCTTCGTCATGATTGGCCTCAATAACCAAATGGTGTGCATTACGGATGTACTCTTTCATTTCGTCAGTCACCTTACCAACGTCGGTCATGATGCAGAAGTTAGTTCCTTCGGCCTCAATGAAATAACCAACGTTGTCACTACTGTCGTGAGGTACTCCGAAAGGGGTCACCTTGAAGTCTCCGATTTCGATGGTCTTACCCTTCTCTATGACGCGAACAAGGGCAGCAGGAATCTTCTGCGATATACAGTAGTTGCGCGTAATGCCTACATGGACCTCATGTGTAGCATAGACGGGAATTTGGTAGTCATTGCTGAATGAACCCACCGACTTGATATGGTCAGCGTGATCGTGGGTGATGAGCACATGATGAACCTCAGAAAGACTGAATCCGTAAGTACGGAAATCTTTCTTCAGGCCGCGCAGACCGACTCCAAGGTCTATCAGCAGGGCATCGTTTGGAGTGGCTAGCAAGTAGCAGTTACCACTGCTTCCACTACCGAAAGAGATGAATTTCATCATACACTCTTGCCAAAATTTGTGCAAAGGTATAAAAAAGTTAAGAAATAAGAGACAAGAATTAAGAGTTTTTTGTATCTTTGCAGAGAAATTTTACATATTTAATGGTTATGCGACTACTTTTTTCCTTTCTGACAGTTGTTCTGATGATGAGTTGCAACACAGGCTTCAATGGAGACGATGAGGCAAAGGGCACCGCAACCCAATGGGCTGAGGCATATTTCAACTGCGATTTCAAGGATGCCGCCAATTATACGACGCCAGAGAGCGAACGATGGTTACGCTTTGCCGCGTCGAACACTACGGAGGAGGACTTGAAATTGTTGAATGGCGGGGCAACAGCAAGTGCTGAGGAATACTTCACGGTAGCCAACGACACCCTGCGTGTGGTCACCGTAACCGTCAGAAATTTTCTAAATGCCACCGCTGTCGGAGCACCCGCAGAAATACAACAGGAAGGCACCTTCCTGGTAACTGTTGTCCATCGCAATGGAGAGTGGAAGGTTAGAATGGAAGGCCTACCGCGAAATGAAAAGCAAAGTCGCGACTGAGTTTGGGGTGCACTATCGGAAAGTGCTCGCGACTGTCATTATACACTGGATTGATGGCCTTCATACCCATGTCGAAACGCAGGATGAAATAGTCGAAATTCAAGCGGAATCCCAAACCATAGCTGACGGCAATCTGTTTCCAGAATTCTGAAAACTTAAACTGTCCGTCCGGAACGTCCTCGTAATCGCGTAAGTTCCAGATATTACCAGCATCCACAAACAGCGCACCGTCCAACTTCCAAAACAGGTGGGCACGATATTCCATGTTCAGGTCGAGTTTCATGTCACCGATATGGTAAATATAAATTACCTTACCATCCTCGTTGGAAAAGCTTCCCGGACCCAGACTGCGCACGCTCCATCCGCGAACGCTGTTGGCACCACCCGAGAAATAGCTCTTCTCGAAAGGCAGTACGTCACTGTTGCCATAAGGATAGGCTATGCCCAGCCCCGCATGGAACACGAGTTGGCGACGATAGCCTAGCTGGAGGTTACGCGTATAGTCCACGTCACCCTTCACGTATTGTGCATAAGCCACATCCAGAAAAGTATATTCGCCCTCTTCATTCTTGTGGAATCCAAAGGAGTGAGCCATCAGGTCCAGCAGGTTACCACCCGTCTCGATGTTCGTCTTGATGGCAAATCGACCGTTGTTATAGCTATAGCGGAAGCCCGTGCGCATAATAAAGAGGTCAGAGTAGTTGATGAGCACCAGCGAATTACGCCTCGCGGCATCATCCAGATAGTCTTCCCTAAATTTGTCGCTAATCCAGGGCATCGAGATGAAATTCAATTCGAGCACGTCTATCTGGTAGCGGTCGTAACGTTGTGGATTGTTCCATTTATAGCGCCAACTGGCATTCATCACACGACGCAGAAACTCGGGACGATTCTGCAAATCGTAAAGCAACGAGACCTCAGACGATGCGTTGATACGCTGACGGAACGCGTTGGACAGAAAGGGGGCAATGAATCGTGGGAACGACAAACTCGTCTGCAGACTGTATTCCAGGAAGTTGGAGTTGGAATAGCCCTCGAGTCCCTTGATGGCCTCATAGGCTCCGCGCAATTCGACGGAGAACAGTTCGGAACCACGGAAGATGTTACGGTTCTGATAGGTCAACGAGGCGGCAAATCCCAAGTCACCCGCGGTATTGGTACCTTCGGGTTGAAACGAAATCGACGACGGTTTGTTGGTGCTTAGCTGGATATCGCAATCGAGCAGCCTCTTTTCGGTGTCTTCCTGGAAACTGATGTTCGTATAGCGAATGGCTCCCAAACGTCCGAAATGGTTGTAGGTCGCTTGCTGGTCACTAGCTGAATACAAGTCGCCCGAACGGATGAAGGTATTGTTGCGTAACACGTTGGGACGCAGGTGGATAACCGTATCGTTGGCGTTGCCACTATGGAAGCGGATGTCACGGATAGTGTACTGCAGGTGAGTGGTGTCGGTCACCTGATTGTTGCGGAAACGGTGCAGCACCAGCGTCAGGTCAATGCCGGTAGTACCGGGGACAGAG
>JAEEGH010016482.1_pt1 | contig 15883 bp, 11 predicted proteins | sample 9134181 | NCBI WGS metagenome assembly JAEEGH01 (sample SAMN16246544, study PRJNA631951) | gut metagenome | biome: gut microbiome; feature: rumen; material: DP-attached | host: Bos | place: Iran: Karaj | collected 2018-10
GCAGGCAGAATTCCACATTGTCCGTTATAGGCGGGCATGCAAGAAACACTATCAATGGAACAGAATTTCGAATTGATCGCCAAAACGTTTATGGGACTGGAACCTGTACTGGCGAAAGAGCTGACCCAACTGGGGGCTAATGATGTGAAGATCGGTAGACGAATGGTATCGTTTACAGGTAACAAGGAATTGATGTACCGTGCCAACTTTCAGTTGCACACCGCCATCAGAGTTCTGAAACCCATCCGCCATTTCAAGGCACAAAGCGCGGATGATGTTTATGAAGAAATCAAGAAAATAGACTGGACCACCTATTTGGACGACGACAAAACCTTTGCCGTCGACTCTGTGGTATTCTCCGAGGAGTTCCGACACTCGAAGTTTGTCTCCTATAAGGTGAAGGATGCCATCGTCGACCAATTCCGTGAGAAGACGGGCAAACGGCCTAACATCTCGGTGGCGAACCCCGATCTCCGTCTGAACATGCACATCGCCGAAGACCAATGCACCTTGAGTCTCGATTCCAGCGGTGAGTCATTGCACCGTCGCGGATATCGCCAAGAGAGTGTCGAGGCACCTCTCAATGAGGTGCTCGCTGCCGGTATGATCCTGCTCTCGGGTTGGAAGGGCGACACCGATTTCATCGATCCCATGTGCGGCTCCGGTACCATTCTCATCGAGGCAGCCCTCATCGCCAAGAACATGGCCCCGGGTTTGTTCCGTAAAGAATATGCCTTTGAGAAATGGCCGGACTTCGATGCAGACCTGTTCGATGAAATCTATAACGACGAGAGCCAAGAGCGTGAGTTCCAGCACCATATATACGGTTACGACGTTGACATCAAAGCCGTCAATACGGCCCTCCTCAACGTGAAGGCCGCAGGTCTGACCAACGACATCACCGTCCGACAACAGGACTTCAAGGACTTCACCCAGCCAGGCAATAAGAGCATCATGATTACCAATCCCCCTTATGGTGAGCGTATCTCCACGCCCGACCTTCTGGGTACTTATAAGATGATTGGTGAACGCCTGAAACATGAGTTCAAAGGTAATGATGCCTGGATCCTCTCCTACCGCGAAGAGTGCTTTGAGCAGATCGGCCTGAAACCCAGTATCAAGATCCCCCTCTATAACGGCAGTCTGGAATGTGAATTCCGCAGATACCAGATGTTCGACGGAAAACTGAAAGATTTCCGTCACGACGGTGGTATCGTGAAGACTGACGAAGAGAAAAAACAGATGGCCCAGAAACACCGTTTCAAGAAAGAACGCGAGTTCAAACAGCGCCTTGAAGAGACCGAACAGAATGAGGAAGGCGACATCCGCAGTTTCACCTTCCACCGCCACGAACTCGACCACAACATCCGGAAAGACCGGAATATCCGGAAGAGCCGAGAAGATCAGAACGACCACGATAACCGAAAGAATCGCAAGGACCGTGATGACCGCAAATTCAAAAGAGACCGTAAGGACCGTTTCGACAGGAGTGACAAGAATCCCAGATCAGGCAGAGGAAAAGGATTTGACAAAAAGAACAGGAGGTTTGACGATGATAAAGATTGAGTCCTTGTTTGCTTTTCTGATGATGGCAGCCCTCTCCACCTCCCTGTCTGCACAAGACAAACTCTTCACCCTCGAAGACCTGAACTTCGGCGGCACGAACTACCACAGCATGCAGCCCAAGAACATGTGGCTGACATGGTGGGGAGACCAACTGATACAGACCGACGTAGAGGAGTGTTATACCATCGATGCAAAGACCGGCAAGAAAGCAACCCTCTTCACACTTGAAGAAGTCAACGAATGGGCAAATAGCGATGATGAGCGCTATGTACGTCACCTGATGAACGCCACGTTCCCCTACCCCGACAAGCCCATCGTCCAGGTTGGTAACCGCCATGCCGTCGTACTTGTGGATTTCAAGCAGAAGAAGATCGTCTGGCAGGACAGTATCTCAGGACAGACGGCCAACGACTGGAATGCCACTTCCAAGGCTACAGCCTATATCGAAGAACATCAGCTCTTCGTAGCAGATGCCGAGGGACAAAAACACCAACTCTCCACCGACGGCTCACGGGAAATCGTCTATGGACAGTCCGTACACCGTAATGAGTTCGGTATCGAGAAAGGCACCTTCTGGAGTCCCGATGGCCTGCGCCTGGCATTCTATCGCATGGACCAGAGTATGGTGACAGACTATCCGCAGGTGGACATTTTCCCCCGCGAGGCCACGTATGAGCCTGACAAATATCCTATGGCTGGGATGACAAGCCACAAGGTGACTGTAGGTGTCTATGACTTGCAGACCGACAAGACTGTCTATCTGCAGGCTGGTGATCCTACCGACCGTTATTTCACGAACATCTCCTGGAGCCCTGACAGCAAGACCGTCTTTATGTTCGAGCTGAACAGAGCCCAGAACGACTGCCGACTGGTGTCCTACGATGCCGCAACGGGTGAAAAACTTGCAGAACTATACCGTGAAACCAGCGACAAATATGTAGAACCCTTGCATCCCATTCAGTTTCTGCCTTGGGATGATACCAGATTCATCATGCAGAGTCAGAAAGACGGCTACAACCACCTTTACCTCTTCGATGCCAACGGCAAGGAACTGAAACAGATCACCAAAGGCGAATGGGTGGTCATGGAGGTGCTGGGTTTCAACAAGAAGCAGAAGACTGTCATTTTCAAGGCCAACAAGGAACATCCCCTGCATCACCGTCTTTATAGCGTCAACTTGAAAGGAGAGATCAAACAGCTGGAGACAGTAGATGGTGTTCATAACGCAGAATTATCGCCATCGGGCAACTTCCTGATAGACAGGTTCTCCACACCTATGAGGCCACGAGTCATCGACGTTGTAGACATCAGCCAGAAAACTCCACATCACACGAACCTGCTGGATGCTGAAGACCCCTGGGCTGGTTACCAACACCCCATTTTTGAGTGCGGCAGCATCAAGGCTGCGGATGGAGAGACCGACCTCTATTACAGAATGGTGAAGCCCGCAGACTTCAATCCCGATAAGAAATATCCGACGGTGATCTATGTCTATGGCGGTCCTCACGCCAACAATGTCCAGGCCTCCTGGCATTGGGCCTCACGCAGTTGGGAGACCTATATGGCCCAGAAAGGCTACATCGTCTTCATCCTCGACAATCGTGGCAGCCAGTACAGAGGCCGCGACTTTGAGCAGGCCACCTTCCACCAGTTGGGACAAATCGAGATGCAGGACCAGATGAAAGGTGTGGAATACCTGCGTACCTTATTTTATATAGATATGGAGCGTCTGGGCGTTCATGGCTGGTCGTTCGGAGGCTTTATGACCATCTCGCTGATGACCAACTACCCCGATGTGTTCAAGGTTGGTGTGGCTGGAGGCCCAGTAATTGACTGGAAATGGTATGAGGTGATGTACGGCGAGCGCTATATGGGAACTCCTGAAACAAATCCCGAAGGCTATGCCAAGATCAGCCTTATCAACAAGGCGAAGGACTTGAAAGGCAAACTGCAGATCATCACAGGCTACAACGACAACACCGTCGTGCCTCAGCATTGCCTCTCCTTCCTCGATGCCTGTATCAAAGCCGGCACACAGCCCGACTTCTTCGCCTACCCTGGTGAGGAACACAATATGAGAGGTCATGCCAGCGTCCATCTCCATGAACGCATCACTCAATACTTCGAAGATTACTTGAAATCAAATATTTAGCAACGGACTACACGACTAACAAGACTGATTTGCAAAAAGAAAAAGTCCTTAAGTCCTGTTGTCCGTTGCAAAAAAAAAAGAAGAAAGAATATGAAAATACTTTTATTAGGCAGCGGCGGACGTGAGCACGCCTTAGCATGGAAAATCGCTCAGAGCAGCAAGTGTGAGAAACTCTTTATCGCCCCAGGCAATGCCGGAACCAGCAACTGTGGTGAGAACGTGGCCATGAAGGCCGACGACTTCGACGCCATCAAGGATTTCGTGGTTGAGAAGGGCATCAGTATGGTGGTCGTCGGACCCGAAGACCCATTGGTAAAGGGCATCTACGACAATCTGAAAGCAGATCCCCGCACGAAGGATGTGCCTGTGATCGGTCCTTCCAAGGCCGGCGCCGTGCTTGAAGGCTCCAAGGACTTCGCCAAGGGCTTCATGCAGCGTCATAACATCCCCACAGCCCGTTACCAGACCTTCGACGGTGAGCACCTGGAGGAAGGACTGAAGTTCCTTGAGACCCTCGAGGCTCCCTACGTGCTGAAGGCCGACGGTCTTTGCGCTGGTAAGGGTGTGCTGATCCTCCCCACCCTCGACGAGGCCAAGAAAGAACTGAAAGAAATGCTGGGCGGCATGTTCGGCAACGCCTCTTCACAGGTTGTCATCGAGGAGTTCTTGAGCGGCATCGAGTGCTCCGTATTCGTTCTCACAGACGGCCAGCACTACAAGATCCTGCCTGAGGCCAAGGACTACAAGCGCATCGGCGAGCACGACACAGGTCTGAATACCGGCGGTATGGGCAGCGTCACACCTGTCCCCTTCGCCACCAAAGAGTGGATGCAGAAGGTCGAAGACCGCATCATCCGTCCCACGGTAGAAGGCCTCGCCACTGAAAATATCGACTATAAGGGTTTCATCTTCTTCGGACTCATCAACGTCAAGGGAGAGCCGATGGTGATTGAATATAACTGCCGAATGGGCGATCCAGAGACGGAGAGCGTCATGCTGCGCCTGAAGAGTGACATCGTGGATCTCTTTGAAGGTGTGGCAGCAGGCGACCTCGACAAGCGCACGATCGAGTTCGATCCCCGTGCTGCCGTCTGTGTGATGCTCGTCAGCGGTGGTTATCCCCAGGCCTACAAGAAAGGCTATCCCATCAGCGGCATCAGCGACGTAGAGGGTTCTATCGTCTTCCACAGCGGTACGGCCCTGAAAGACGGCGAGATAGTCACAGCCGGCGGACGAGTCATCGCGGTTTCTTCCTATGGCAAGGATAAGGCTGAGGCCTTGCAGAAATCCTTCGAGGAGGCTCAGAAGATCCAGTTCACCGACAAATACTTCCGTCGCGACATCGGCGCAGACCTGTAAAAAAGGTAAAAAGGTGAAAAAGTAAAAAGATGAAAAGTAAACGGATTCAGAACAAGACCGCTGAGAGCCGTCGTACCCTCCCATTGGCCATGCTTTACGGCACGGCCATTTGGCTGTTGGCAGGACTGTTCCAAGCACAATGGTGGGTGCAGTTCGCCTGCTTTGTCCTGTCCGTACTGCTGGTCATGCGGATCAACAGCAAGAACCTGCTAATCCGTATCTACAGCCGTTCTGTCTCTGTTGCCTTCATCTTCCTCTCGTGTGCAGCCGTCTTCCTGTTCCCCTCATGGACAGGCGGCCTCGTACAACTCTGCTTCATCACCGCCCTGACGCTCCTTTTTGACAGTTATCAGGATCAGACGGCCGTAGAGAAAGCCTATTACGCCTTCCTGCTCCTCGGCATCAGCAGCATGTTCGACGCCAACATCATCTTCTACCTGCCCTTGCTGTGGATCATGATGAAGATCATCGTCTATGCCCTCTCCTGGCGCACGTTCATCGCCTCGCTGTTAGGATTGGCGACGCCCTACTGGTTCATGATCGGATGGCTGATGTGGCAGAAGAACGGCGATCTTCAGGCAATCGTCAGTCTGTTTGCCGTACAGGACATCCTTCAATTCCCCTTCGACTTCGGCTCCATCCCCCTGTCCCATCAGCTCATCATGGCCTTCTCCACCCTGCTGATGATTATCGGAAGCACCCATTTCATCCACAGCAGCTTCCGCGACAAGATCCGCGTCCGCCAGATCTACTACGGATTCATCACCCTCGGTCTTTTCTCATTGACGCTCCTTGTCTTGCAGCCGCTCAACGAACAGGCCCTGCGTATGCTCATCCTCGCCGCCAGCCCTCTGATAGGCCACTATTGGGCACTCACAAATTCCCGTTTTTCCAACATCATCTTCATCATCATAACTGTGGCCATAATAGCCCTCACAGCCTATAACTTATGGATTTCATCATCAGTTTCCTGACGCAATACGGCTACTGGGGCATGCTGTTGGCAGCCTTTCTGGCAGGCAGTTTCTTCCCTTTTTCCAGCGAGGCTGTGATGATCGGACTGATGGCTACGGGACTCGATCCGTGGGTGCTGATGGTCTATGGCACCATCGGCAATGTCTTAGGCAGCATCGTAAACTACTGCGTGGGACGCATGGGAAAGATGGAATGGATTGAGAAATACTTCCATGTGAAGAAAGAAGACCTTGATAAAGCCCACCGTTTCATGGCCGGACACGGATCATGGATGGGTTTCTTCGCCTTTCTTCCTGTGCTCGGCAGCGCCATCACCATCGCCCTCGGACTGATGCGATCGAACATCGTCATCACCTTTATCGCCATCACATTGGGTAAAATCTTCCGTTACATCGTCCTCATTTACGGTGCCGGACTCTTCCTTTAACTCCCTTTAACTCCCTCCTTTAACTCCCTTTAACTCCCTTATCTTCTTTAACTCCCCAAAAGTTCGTACCTTTGCACCACAAATAAGCATTTAACGTTAAAAAAGCATATCGATTCAATGAAACAATTCAAGTTGGTGGACAATGTCCTCGGGTGGCTCTCGTTCTTGATTGCCGCCTTTGTCTATTGCTCCACAATCGAGCCGACAGCCTCGTTCTGGGACTGTCCGGAGTTTATCACTACAGGTTACAAGATGGAAATCGGCCACCCGCCTGGGGCACCGTTCTTCATGTTGACGGCCAATCTCTTCTCGCAGTTTGCCAGCGATCCCACTCAGGTGGCGAAGATGGTGAACACGATGAGCGCCCTGCTGTCGGCGACGTGTATCCTTTTCCTGTTCTGGAGTATCACCCATCTTACACGCCGTCTGCTCATCTCCGACTGGGGCGAACTGACCATGCCGAAGCTTATCACTATTGAGGCTTCCGGCCTGGTGGGTGCGCTGATATACACATTCAGCGATACATTCTGGTTCTCTGCCGTCGAGGGTGAGGTCTATGCCTATTCCTCGGCACTGACAGCCATCGTGTTCTGGCTCATACTGAAATGGGAGGATGTGGCCGACGAGCCACACAGCGACCGCTGGCTTGTGCTCATCATGTATATCACAGGACTGTCTATCGGCGTCCACCTGTTGAACCTGCTCTGCGTGCCGGCCATCGGTCTGGTGTATTACTATCGCCGTTTCCCCGATGCCAACCTGAAAGGTTCTTTGGTGGCCTTGGTTATCTCTGTCGCCATCCTGTCAGCGGTACTCTATGGTGTCGTTCCTGGCATCATCACCGTAGGCGGATGGTTCGAGTTGTTCTTCGTCAATACCCTCGGCTGTCCGTTCAATACGGGTGAGATCATCTATATCTTCCTGCTCATCGCCATCGTCATCTGGGCAGTCTATGAGACTCAGACACAGAAGCACAGCGTGAAAGTGCAGAACATTGCGTTCATCCTCTCCCTCGGCATGTTGGGTGTTCCCTTCTACGGTTGGGGATGGTCGGCATTCTTCATCGGCATCATCGTGCTGGCAGCCGTCTGGTTCGGACTGAATTATAAGACGATGGTGAGGACCAATCGTCAGGAAAAGAAACTGTTCGTCACAGCCCGTGCCAAGAACACCATCCTGCTCTGTATGCTGATGCTGATGGTAGGCTATTCGACCTACGCCGTGATCGTGATACGTTCATCAGCCAACCCACCGATGGACCAGAACTCGCCTGAGGATATCTTCACCCTGGGCGACTACCTGGGACGTGAGCAGTATGGCCAGCGCCCGCTGTTCTACGGTCAGGCCTACACCTCTCAGGTGGCGCTTGAAAGCGACGGCAAGTACTGCCGCCCCGTGATGAGCAAGGGCAAACCCGTGTACCAGCGCAAGGAGAAAGCCTCTGCCGACGAGAAGGATTCTTACTTCGTAGTCCGCACGAAGGATGAGTACAAATATGCCCAGAACATGCTGTTCCCACGAATGTACGATGCCGGCCACGCTTCCGCCTATGAGTCGTGGATGGGTGGTGTCGACGGAACGGAGGTGCCTTACGACCGATGTGGAGAAGCTATGACCGTCAAGGTGCCCTCACAACTGGAGAACATACGATTCTTCCTTTCCTACCAATGTAACTTCATGTACTGGCGCTACTTCATGTGGAACTTCGCCGGCCGTCAGAACGACATCCAGGGTAACGGAGAGATGGAACACGGCAACTGGCTCACGGGTATCCCCTTCATCGATAACGCCCGTCTGGGTAACCAAGATCTGCTTCCAGATGACCTGAAGGAGAACAAGGGTCATAACGTCTTCTATTGTCTGCCGCTAATTCTGGGTCTGTTAGGCCTCTTCTGGCAGGCTTGGTACACCCGCAAGAAGAAAGTGATGGTCAATGGTTCTGAGAATACGATTGACGATCCCATCGGCATCCGCCAGTTCTGGGTAGTATTCTTCCTCTTCTTCATGACTGGTCTGGCCATCGTGGTTTATCTGAACCAGACACCCATGCAGCCCCGTGAGCGTGACTACGCCTATGCCGGCTCATTCTATGCCTTCGCCATCTGGTGCGGTATGGGTGTGGCAGCCATCATCGACTGGCTGCAGCAGAAGCTGAAGAAAGAAAGCCTCATCCTAACCTCCCTAATTGCCCTAATCACCCTATTCATCCCCATCCAAATGGCCTCACAGACTTGGGATGACCACGACCGTTCTGGCCGTTACACCTGTCGTGACTTCGGACAGAACTATCTGATGACACTCCAGGAGAAAGGCAACCCCATCATCTTCACCAATGGTGATAACGACACCTTCCCCCTCTGGTACAATCAGGATACAGAAGGCGTGCGTACCGATGCGCGCGTCTGTAACCTCTCTTATCTCCAGACCGACTGGTACATCGACCAGATGGTGCGTCCGGCTTACGACTCCCCGTCATTGCCTATCACCTGGAAACGTCTGGAATACTGTGCCGGCACGAATGAGTACGTGCAGATTGATCCCTCATTGAAAGAACAGGTACAACAGCTCTACCAGGAGCATCCCGAGGAAGCCGCCGAACAATTTGGCGACGAGCCGTTCGAGTTGAAGAACATCCTGAAATATTGGGTGCGCTCCACCGTAAAGGACTTCCACGTCATCCCCACGGATACCGTCTATGTCACTATCGACAAGGAGGCTGTCCGTCAGAGTGGCATGATGATGGCCGCCGACTCCATCCCCGACCGCATGGTCATCTCACTCAAAGGCAAGAGTGCCCTTTACAAGGGTGACCTGATGATGCTCGAGATGATTGCCAACGCCAACTGGACACGACCGATCTACGTGGCGCTGACCGTAGGCTCCGAGAACTATATGAACCTCGGCGACAACTTCGTGCAGGAGGGACTTGCCAATCGCATCACCCCGTTCACCACAAAGGGATCCGGTGCCAAGAACTTCGATACGGGGAAGACCTACGACAACGTAATGAATAAGTTCAAGTTCGGTGGTGTCGATCAGAAGGGTATCTATCTCGACGAGACGGTCATGCGCATGTGCTACACCCATCGTCGCCTCTTCGCCTCCCTGGCCATGAACCTCATCTCTGAGGGAAAGACCGAAGAAGCCAAGAAGGTACTCGACAAATGTGAGAAGGAGCTGCCCGATTACAACATTCCGCACGACTATCAGAGCGGTTCTGTAGATCTGGCACGCTGCTATGCCAACACGAAGCAGACCAAGAAGGCCCAGATACTCATCGACCAGTTGTGGCTGAAGTCCTGCCAGTATCTGGTGTGGTATCTCTCCTTCGACGGCACACGCTTCTCAAGTTCCCAGCACGACTGCCTCATCCACTTCTATATCCTCGAACAAGTTCTTAACGTACAGGATTCTATCAGCAAGGAACTGGCAGACAAGAAAGAACAGCAATTGCAGAGTCTGATGGGTATCTATCAGTCCAAAGGTGGAGACATTGAATAATGTTTATTGAGCAACCCGCCATATACCTGAGGTGGCTTTATCCGAAAGCCTATTGGAGAATGGATCGTCACGAGAAGGCCGTCTATCTGACCTTCGACGACGGTCCCATTCCCGAGGCTACGCCCTTCATCCTCGACACCCTCAAGACGTTCGGCATCAAGGCCACGTTCTTCATGGTGGGCGACAACGTGCGCAAGCATCCTGAGCTCTATCAGCGCATCGTCGATGAAGGCCACCAGGTGGGCAACCACACCCACAACCACATGGTCGGGCTCACCCACACCATCAAGGAATACAGCTACAACGTGGAGAAAGCCAATGCCTACATCCACAGCCACTATGTACGTCCGCCGCATGGTTGGATGCGTCTGGCGCAATACGCCTGGCTCAGCAGGAAATACAAGATTGTGATGTGGGACCTCGTCACCCGCGACTACTCGACATGGCTGACGGCCGAAGATGTGGTTAATAATGTAAAGAGGTACGCGCGTAATGGCTCCATCATCACTTTCCACGATTCCCTCAAATCCATCGACAAGCTCCACACCGCTCTTCCAGAAGCCCTTCAATGGCTCCGCGACCAAGGCTACGCCTTCAAGATCTTCCCCTGATCCCCTGACATCCCAAATTCCCCTAAAACCCCTAAAATAACATAACAATGAAAAGATTACTAACAATCGGCTTATTAACAGCCACATTCGCAATGACAACAAATGCTCAACCCAAACTCTCGGAGAACAACATCGACGAGGTTCTCAAGGCAATGACCCTTGAAGAGAAAGCCAAACTACTCGTTGGCGGTGCAAACAACTTTTTCGGTGCCAATGCCGTGGTAGGCGGTGAGGCCGACCTCGTGGCAGGTGCTGCGGGAACCTCTCCGGCCATTCCCCGTCTCGGCATACCGGCCACCGTACTCACAGACGGTCCTGCCGGCGTACGTATCAACCCCACCCGCAAGGGTACTGACAAGACCTACTATGCCACAGCCTTCCCCATCGGCTCCTGTCTTGCCTCTACGTGGAACACGGAACTCGTCAGCAAGGTAGGTGAGGCTATCGGCAACGAGACCAAGGAATACCGTTGTGACGTGATTCTCGGCCCGGGTATGAACCTCCATCGCAATCCCCTCTGCGGACGAAACTTCGAGTATTACTCGGAGGACCCCCTGCTGACGGGAAAGATTGCGGCTGCCTACATCCAAGGTGTGCAGAGTCAGGGGGCCGGCGTATCGGCTAAGCACTTTGCCGTAAACTCTCAGGAGACAGACCGAACAGCAGTTGACGAGCGTGTATCACAACGTGCTGCCCGCGAACTCTACCTCCGCGGTTTTGAGATTGCCGTCCGTGAGAGTGATCCCTGGACTGTTATGGCCTCCTACAATCAGGTGAACGGCGAGTATTCGATGGGTAACCACGATTTGCTCACGAAGATCCTACGCGACGACTGGGGCTATAAAGGTATCGTGATGACCGACTGGATTGGTATCCGTCAGGGACTGGAGACCATCAGCGAGGTACATGCAGGTAACGATCTCATGGAACCCGGACAGCCCGCTCAGGTAGAGGAAATCATCAAGGGCGTGAAGGACGGTAAACTCGATATCGCTGATGTAGACCGTAACGTGCGTCGTATGCTTGAATACATCGTGAAGACCCCAAGTTTCCATAAGTATCCCGCTTCTAACGATCCTGATTTCAAGGCCCATGCTGCCATCACCCGTCAGAGTGCTGCCGAGGGCATCGTCCTCATCAAGAACAACGGTGCCCTACCTTTCCGCACAGAAGGTAATCATAATTCTCAATTCTCAACTCTCAATTCTCAATTGATAAAAACCGTCGCCCTCTTCGGTGAGAACTCCTACGACTTCCTTTCCGGCGGAACAGGTTCTGGCTGCGTCCATCCTCCTTACGTGGTTGATATGCTTCAGGGCCTCGAGAATACTGGCATTAAGTCAAGTATAACCCTCACGGATATCTACCGCAAGTACATCGACTATGCAAGAATCAAATTCCAGGCAGAGCGTCATCCCGCCAAGTGGTTCCAGACTGAGATGATGGGACAGCAGAAGTATCCGGAGATCAGTCTCTCCCCCATCGCTATCAGTAAGGAAGTGAAGGCAGCCGATGCAGCCATCATCACCATCGGCCGTCAGGCTGGTGAGGGCATCGACCGCGACATCGACACCGAGTTCAACCTCATCCCTGAGGAGCGTGCGCTGATCACCGACGTCTGCAACGCTTTCCACGCAGAAGGGAAACCCGTTATCGTCATCATCAACTCCGGCTCTGTCATCGAGACGGCTTCTTGGAGCGGTTATCCCGATGCCATCCTCTGCGCTTGGCAGCCCGGTATGGAAGGTGGTAACAGCATCGCTGACCTTCTCACGGGTAAGGTGAATCCTTCAGGCAAGCTCACGATGACCTGGCCCATCGCAGCCACCGACCATCCGTCAACCAAGAACTTCCCCGGCAATATCGATGACTATACCTTCCAGATGATGGTCGGCAACAAGATGCCCATCCCCGGACATGCCTACACCAACCACGAGGAAGACATCTACGTCGGTTACCGTTTCTTCGACACCTTCAACAAAGAGGTGGCATATCCTTTCGGCTTCGGACTGAGCTACACTACATTCGCCTTCTCAAAGCCTGTAGTAAAGGCGAACGGCAGCACCATCGCTGTCTCTATCACCGTCAAGAATACAGGAAATGTCGCAGGTAAGGAAGTGGCACAGGTCTATGTCCAGGCGCCGAAGGGTCGTCTGGAGAAGCCTGCACAGGAACTGAAAGCCTTCGCCAAGACACGCGAACTGCAGCCTGGTGAGAGCCAGACACTCACGATGAACATCCCCGTACGCGACCTTGCCTCTTTCGACGAGGCTGGCAGTCAGTGGCTCACTGAGGCAGGCACCTACACCTTCTGCATCGGCAACAGCAGCCGCAACATCACTGCCACTGCCCAGTTGAAATTGGCTGAATATACGGAGAAGACCACTAATGCCCTCGCCCCGAAACAAAAGCTCAACCTGATGCATCAGTAATTCGTTTTACTCAAACGTTTACACGAAATATTCAGGGTAAAGATACTCATAGTATGACAAAAGTTTGTAACTTTGCAGCATAAAACTTCAAAATAACAAACTACAATCAATAATAAAGTAACAGCTATGAGTAAGAAATTTGTAATTGGAGACCGTTTGAAGGATGAGTGGATCTCAGTCCTGGATACGGAGAAGAAGAAACTTGAGTTCACCAATCATCTGGCCAGTGCCAAAGAGTATCTGCTTGAGGAAGATGCCCAACTGAACCTTCAGAAGATTCAAGAGACAGGCTATTTTTCTGACCTGCAGATCTATATGAAGGAAGACAACAAGGCCTACAAGATTGACGAAAACGATTCCTTCCAATCATAAAAATAACCCCGCCTGAGTTTCAGACGGGGTTATTTTATTTGGGTCTCAGAGCTCTGTCGAAACACCATTTCACGACAAAAGGCCATCGACAGAGCTGTCCTAACAACCAGATGTTTGCTGGTTGATAGAAATAGTGTAGTACCTTATCCAATTTTTTCATCTTCTCGAAGATCCTGGCGTTCACTTCCCGGAAAGGTCTGCCTGTCCTGATGGCTTCCGCCGCATTGACGGCGGTCTCAATGGCAGGTCTGATACCCTCGCAGGTGATACGATGGGCAAAGCCACCTGCATCGCCGATGAGGATTACCCGGTCGTTAAGCGGATAGTCGTTTTTCAGATAGAGATAACAACCCCGCAATTTCCCTTCAGGAATCTGTTTCTCACGCAATATCCGTTTTCCTTTCTCGATGTTCATGCTTACATCGCCATAACCGACAGCATCAAACTCCTTGTTGGGAAAACGGTAGAAATAGCCGTTGACGTCATAATGCTTCGACATAGAGATCTCAATGGCATTGTCGGACGACTTTTCCACATACTGTTCCACGACGAGGATACCATTGTCGCGTTTCCCTGTCAACTGCCGACGGACAGCACTCGTAGAGCCATCAGCACCGACAAGATACCGACATGCAATCTTCTCACCGGACTTCAGCGTGACGACCAAATGGTCATCAGACTCATCATACTGCAGAAAGGCATCCTTCTGGAACTGACCTCCCGCAGACAGATACTGTTCAAGCAACAGACGGTCAAACACCTTCCGTTGGACGAGGCGTAACTCCAGAGCAGAGTCAAACTCACAATGATGGTTATCTTCTACGATGAGTTTCATCCTTCGGATACTATTGTAGTCATACTTCAAACCAGGCATGAGCTTTTCAAGCAGCGTCCAACCCTTGGGCGTCACGCCTCCGCCACAGACCTTATCACGGGGAAACGTCGCATGGTCAATCAGAAGACAATCAATCCCAGCCTTCTGCAACAGATAGCCACAAACGGAGCCGGCAGGACCGGCTCCAACAATCAACACATCCGTTTTTGGCATATCATCAAGTCTCCTATTCTTTTGTAGCGACCATCACACTTTTTTGAGAACCCACTCCGGATAGGCGCCTATTCCCGACTTGCATGCGTCATAACCAAGATAGCCAAGGATGATGTTTGACACGAACTGATCAGGCAGAAGCGCGAACTCGAGTCTGGCCAGCCACGGGCGGGTCATAGCCCTGTTGGCATGGCGCTCCAGATTCTTGAGGTCGGGCAAAAGATTCTCCGCATAGTCGGTAAATCGCACAGTCTCAAATCCGCAGTTAGCAAAATGGTCATTCCACTCTCCAAGTGATTCTATCATAGCAGCTGCTCCACCCTTTGAAATCAGGGCTATCGCCTGTTGGATATGGGAGTCATAAGTTTCAAAACGTTCTTTCGATGCATAGTCGTAGACAATCATCACTGCGCCCGGTTTCATCACACGCCAGACCTCACGGAGAACTTTTTCCTTATCGCTACAATAGACAAGTGTTTCGATGGCATAGACTACATCGACCGACTGGTCTGGAATCTGTGAAAGACTGCTATAGTCCTGCTCGTAAATGGTGACATTTTCCGGGATGTCAATCTTTTTACGAGGTTGCAGATCGAACCCCAAAAACTTAGACTTTGGATGGCAATGGGCAAGATAGATGAGATTGGCTCCCTGCCCGCAACCGAGTTCTATCACGGTGTCACCGTCCTTAATGAACTCAGAAATAGAGTCGGGCTGATGGTAGATGTCCTCATCGCTGAAACAACCGTTCTTCGATATCCGGAAGTGCATAAAACCGTCCTGTGAATGGTAATGCCTATAGGCCCAGTGATTAATCTTAAAATAAGAGCGTATCTGGTCTAAAGAATTTTTTTCCCCATCAATGAATTTCTTCAGATTGATGAACTTAGACATCTCATCAATCTTAGCATGAAGCCGATAATAGCAATATCTCGTGTTCATATTTATTTTTTTACTAATGATGGTTACCCGCATTGCTGCAGGTAACCATTTCACATTACTCTTTATCCAGCAAGATCTTCATCATCTGAATGGCAGAATACGGAATCGGAGTACCAGGACCGAAGATGCAAGCCACACCAGCCTTATAGAGGAAGTCGTAGTCCTGTGCGGGAATCACACCACCGGCAGTCACCATGATGTCCTCACGCCCCAGCTTCTTCAACTCCTCAATGAGCTGCGGGATGAGCGTCTTGTGACCAGCTGCCAAAGAAGAGGCACCAACGATGTGCACATCATTCTCCACAGCCTGACGCGCAGCCTCCTCCGGTGTCTGGAACAGCGGTCCCATATCCACGTCGAAGCCACAGTCAGCATAACCTGTTGCCACTACCTTTGCACCACGGTCGTGACCGTCCTGACCCATCTTGGCAACGAAGATACGCGGACGACGACCCTCCTTCTGAGCAAACTCGTCGGTAAGGCGCTTGGCCTCCTCGA
>JAEEGH010016483.1_pt1 | contig 15883 bp, 12 predicted proteins | sample 9134181 | NCBI WGS metagenome assembly JAEEGH01 (sample SAMN16246544, study PRJNA631951) | gut metagenome | biome: gut microbiome; feature: rumen; material: DP-attached | host: Bos | place: Iran: Karaj | collected 2018-10
GACTGCAGGCAACCGAAGCTCCGCAGCCGGCATGACCGGCTCCGACGATGGCTACATCAATTGTTACTTCAATACCTTTCATTTATTCAACCTTACCGAATCCGTATTACTTACCCATACAGAAACTGGAGAAGATTTCACTCACAAGATCATCCTCCAGTGATTCTCCGAGAATCTTACCGAGAGAAGAATATGCATTCATCAGATCCACCGTATAAAAATCCTCCTCCACACCGGAGGCAATCGACTGCCGAACCAGACGGATACTTTCCAGGGCTTCTCTCAGAGCCTGTTCATGACGAACATTTGTGACAATAGTGTCACTATTGGAAGAAAGACTTCCATCATAAAAAATCCTTTGAATATAATCCTGTATCTCGCTTAAACCCTCCCCGGTCCGGGCAGAGAGAAAAACGATCGGAAGCGAACCGAAAAACGCTTCCGCCTCCTCAGCGGAAAAAGCTGCTTCCAGATCATGTTTATTGACGAGCAGCAGGCTCTTCCGGTCGGAAAAACGATCGATCAGATCCCTGTCCTCTTCGCACAAAGGCTCACTTCCGTCGATGACATAAAGGATCAGATCCGCAGAGGATGCCAGGGTGATGGCCTTATCAATTCCGATCCGTTCCACCTCATCCGCGGCGCTTCGAACGCCGGCCGTATCGATCAGATGAAGTCCGATCCGATCGAGAAAGATATCCTCTTCGATCGTATCTCTGGTAGTGCCGGAGATATGCGTGACGATGGCCCTCTCATGTCCCACCAGGAGATTTAAAAGGGAAGACTTGCCGGTATTCGGTCTGCCGAGGATCACGGTATTGATTCCTTCCCGAAGAAGCCTGCCGTTATGCGCTGTCCGGAGAAGTGCCTCAATAGAATCCGACACCTCCGTCATAATCTGATCACAGCGCTCCGGATAACCTTCCAGGGAATAATGCTCCGGATCATCCAGCGCTGCTTCCAGAAAAGCAGTTTCATGCAGAAGAATCCGGCGAAGCTCCCGCACTTTGGCAGAGAGCGCACCGCCGAGCTGCCGTACGGACGAGGCCGCAGCCGCTTCGCTTTTTGCCGAGATCAGATCCATGACGGCTTCCGCCTGACTTAAGTCCATGCGTCCGTTCAGAAAGCCCCGCTTGGAAAATTCCCCGGGATCAGCCAGTCTGGCTCCATGCAAAAGACATAGATCCAGAACCTTTTTCGTCACAAGGATACCACCGTGACAATTGATCTCCACGGTATTTTCTCCCGTATAGCTTTTGGGCGCGAGAAATACGGAGACCAGCACCTCATCGACGATCTGCCCATCGGTATCCTTCACGAATCCGTAATGGATCGTATGACTGGCCATGTGCAGGACAAAGGCTGCTCCGCTTTTCGTCACAAGAAAGGAATCGGCTATGGTCAGACTGTCCGGACCACTGATCCGGATGATACTGATCCCTCCCTCGGACAGAGGTGTGGAAATCGCTGCTATGGAATCTGAAAATAGGTTTTGTTTCATGAGATCATACACAAAATCCGGATACAGGAATCCCGTATCCGGACTTTTCATCATAGCTTTCGGATACTTCCGAAATTCCTTTAGTATCTTCTTCTGCCGCCTCTGCTGCGGTCATAGTCTCCGGTAGGTCTGACACCTTCCTTCAAAGCGACAAATACCCGGCGATTCGGCTCTTCCCCTTCACTGTAGGTCGTAACATACTTACTGTCCTGAAGCGCGGAGTGAATGATGCGGCGCTCGTAAGGATTCATGGCCTCAAGCTCATAGGTCTTGCCCGTGCGCTTTACCTTGGAAGCGACATTCTTGGCGAGATTCTCCAGGGTTTCCTTTCTTCTCTCGCGGTAATTCTCGGTATCCACCTTCACGCGGATATACTCTTCCACGTTCTTGTTGACGACCAGGCTGACCAGATACTGAAGTGAATCAAGCGTAGCGCCTCTCTTGCCGATCAGAACACCCATATCATCTCCGGTGAGATTGATATTCATGGTATTCTCTGCCTCGTCAAACTCCACATCGATGACCACTTCCATCTCCATGGAAGTAAATACATCGGAAAGGAATTTGCTGGCCGCTTCCACCACGTCAACTTCCGAAACGGATTTTTTCACGGCAGTGCTGGCCGTTTTGGCCGAAACCTTCTGCTCCTCTTCCTTCTTTACAACAGGAGCAGCCGGAGCCTCTTCCTTAACCTCAGGAGCAGCTTCCTTTACGGCAGCTTTGATGATCGCAGGCTTGGAACCGATCCCGAGAAAACCGTTGGAATCTTCCTGCACGACTTCATAATCAAGATTGGAGCTGGTTACACCAAATGCCTGACAGGCATCCGTAATCGCATCGCTCACAGTTTTGGCAGTAAACTCACGATATTCCATTCTTTCCTCCATTCACAAAAAACAACCTTACTTATTTTTCCGATTGTTAAAATCACTGACCATATTTGCCTTGGCAAACATACTGCCACCCGAAGCGGATTTCGAACCGGAAGAGCCCTTGGTATCGGAAGATCCGGATCCGGAAGCGGAATCGGAAGAAGAAGTATTCACATATCCGGCCTTGCCGGCTAAGGTGCTGCGCCCCGTGCCCTGAAGATTCTTCGTATTCATGCTTGCATACGCGTTCATCTTCTCCTGCTGAGCCTTGATCTTCTCCATTTTCTTGGCGCTCTTGCCGGAATTCTGACGGATGAGCTCCTCATAATCGATGGAATCGATTCGCTTGTTCATGAAAACCTGGGTGATCATACGGACCACTGCGTTCGCGATCCAGTAAATTCCCATACCTGCAGGAAGCGTAAAGCAGAACCAGATCGACATCAGTGGCATCATCATGTTCATGGTCTTCATGGACTGGGCCATGCTGTCTGCCTGTCCGCCGCCGGTGGTATCCGCTGCATTGGGCATCAGCTTTACGCTGAGCCACTGCGTGGCACCCGAGAGAAGCGGGATCATGACAGCAACCAGAACGATCAGATATTTTCCCGAACTGAATGCATCCTTGATCGTATACCAGGGAGAATTTCCGATGTTGAGACCGAGAAAATGATTGTAGGTATCGATCAGACCGCGTGTGGCGATATCTCCGTTTGCATCCAGAACACTTAAAATACGTTCTCCGTTAAAGGTCAGATCCGCGAGTCCGTAATGCTGGGAAATCGTAGCCATATCCGCACTGGACACACGATTGAGTACATCGATGATGCCGTTGGACAGATTGTCATCCGTCATGTTGCGGCCGTAGGTGGCGACCGTGTTTGCGATCGTATCTACGCCGGAATCCTTCAAAAATGCCGCTTTATCGGTGGAAATGATCTTGTCCGCCAATACACGGAAGGTATCACCGATCTTGGTAACATAGGCAGGAATCAGATAAATAACGCGATACAATGCGAAAAGAATCGGCATCTGGATCAGCAGATAGGCACAGCTTCCGGTAGGGGAAACGCCGTATTTTGCATAGATTCCCTGCATTTCCGTATTCATCTGCATCTGGGAATTCTGATCCTTCTTCCCTTCATATTTCTTTTGAAGGGCCTTGATCTCAGGATTCATTTTCTGGGACAGCTTGGAAAACTTCTGCTGCTTATAGGTAAGCGGCAGCATAAAAATATTGACGATAATCGTAAAAAGAATGATCGACAGACCGACATTCGGAATCCCGATCTTATCAAGTACAAAGAAGATTCCTTCCATAATCTTTCCGAGAATCCACACAATGTACTTGAAGATGGGAGTCGAATTCTGTGTCAGTAAGATACTGTAATTCATTTCACCTCCGCAAAATATCCTCTAAGGAACAGGATCATAACCACCATGGGAAAAAGGATTGCATCGCATGATCCTCCAGAGCCCCATGGCGGAGCCCTTCAGGGATCCGTATTTTTGGATTGCCTGTGCCGTATATTCCGAACAGGTAGGAATATAAGGACATTTCGTTCTTTTTAGCGGGGAAAGATTCTTCTGATAGAAACGTATTCCCCTGACCATCATTTTTTTCACCATAATTTATTTATTTAAAATATGATGCAGACCGGCCAGATGTAAAAGTGCGCTCTGAGCTTCATGAAAATCCGCCGTCGCGGCACCTGCTCTGGCTACAACCACAATGTCCAAACCACTATTGAACATCTGCTCATTCAGGCGATAGCTCTCCCGGATGAGTCGCGCAATCCTGTGTCTTACGACCGAATTGCCTACTTTTTTACTAACACTGATCCCGATTCTGTTGCGGTCCGTGCCGTTTTTCCGAACATACATGACAAAAACACGGTTGGCGAAGGATTTTTTTTCATGATATACAGACTGAAACAGATCGTTTTTTTTGAGTCCTTCCGAAAATAACATGAATGATCTCCGAAAAAGAAAAACAGGAAAAAGAAAGGTCACATCACTGTGACCTTTATCTTAAGCGGATAATCTCTTTCTTCCCTTTGCTCTTCTGGAAGCAAGTACCTTTCTTCCACCGGGAGTAGACATTCTGGCTCTGAAGCCATGAACCTTGGAATGAGAACGCTTTTTAGGCTGAAAAGTCATCTTCATAGGATATACACCTCCTTCTTGCGAAATTTCTTCGCCTTTCAGAAAACAGCAAAGTTGATTTTAAAAGAAAAGAAGGCCGATGTCAAGCCGAAAAGCCCATATTTTCAGCCTTTGAGTTGAAAAGAAAATAAATTTCGAGGCCCTTAAAAAGTTTTCCACATACTTTTCCACTTAAAAAAGTTATTCACAAAAGGTGGAAAAAATGTGGATATCTATTTTTTAACATGTTCAAAAAAAGTGGAAATAGTTCATAATATCGATATTTAAGGCTTTTATACGGTAGATAACTTATCCACATAAAAAATTTTTTTAAACCTAAAAAATGAAATAACCAGTTTTAAACATAGTTATCCACATATAGTGGATAACTATACTCACCTTGCAGGGTATAACTTCAATTTGAATTTAAAAACTATCTATAATAAAATAATAAAGTATAAATTTTGGAAGGTAGTCATATGGATCAGATAGAACAGAAATGGGATAAAATCAAACAGATCGTGCGCCAGGAATGCAATCTCTCGGATATTTCCTATCGAACCTGGATCGAACCCCTCGAATACCTGAAAACGGAAAATGATACCGTATATATTATTTCTCCCTCGGATCAGAAGCATGTGCTGGATTATATCACGGCCAAGTTTCTGGATTTTTTTCAGGTGGCTGTATCCGAGATCATGGAGAAGGACTACTATGTCGTTTTTCTTCTGAAGAAGAATGTTTCCACGGAAGAGCTTCCGAAGCCGGAGAAAAAGCAGGAACCGAAACAGGAACCTTCCTATGAAAATGATACCCTGAATCCGAAATACAAATTCGAAACCTTTGTCGTCGGTAAGAACAATCAGTTTGCCCATTCCGCATGTCTCGCCGTGGCCGAGAGCCCCGGAGAGGTCTACAATCCTCTTTATATCTACGGAGGACCGGGTCTGGGTAAGACGCACCTGATGCATTCCATCGGACATTTCATTCTGGAACAGAATCCGAATATGAAGGTTCTCTATGTAACCAGTGAAGCCTTCATGAATGAAGTCATTGAGTCCATTCGAAGCGGTAATGCGGCTTCCATGACAAAGCTGCGGGATAAATACCGCACCGTCGATGTCCTCATGATCGACGATGTACAGTTTATAATAGGTAAGGAAAGCACACAGGAAGAATTTTTCCATACCTTCAATGCGCTGCACGATGCCCATAAACAGATCATTCTGTCCTCCGATAAGCCTCCGAAGGATATACAGACCCTCGATGAACGATTTATTTCCAGATTTGCCTGGGGACTGACCGCAGATATTCAGACACCCGACTATGAGACCAGAATGGCCATCCTTCGCAAAAATGCGGAAAATCTGGACATTGATATCAGCAATGACATCATTGAGTACATTGCGGAAAATATCACTTCCAACATCCGCGAGCTGGAAGGTGCGCTCAATAAAATCGTTGCATTCTCCAAGCTGAGCAATTCCTCTCCCAACATGGAACTTGCGGAGGAAGCGCTCAAGGATATGATCAACACTTCCAGATTCAACACACTTACACCGGAGCATATCATCAAGATGACTGCGGAATTCTTTGATGTAAGACCGGAAGACATCACCTCTCCCAAGCGCAATGCGAATTTTGTGCTGCCCAGACAGGTTGTCATGTATCTTTGCTATGATATCCTGTCGATCTCCTATGCCAATATCGCAAAAATATTGGGGAAAAAAGACCACACAACTGTCCTCCATGGTGTGGATAAGATCAAAGAAGAGATGGAAATGAACGACGACCTGAAACGAAAGGTGGAAGTTATCCGCAACAAAATCACATCCTGATCCGGCTCCATACACAATGTTTTACATTTTCTTTTTTCCTTAAATTTAGTATAATAGAAAGGGTTTTGCACAGAATACACACCCCCTATTATTATGAATGCGAATTATATTCCTTAATATTCTATAAGCGCTCCGGACCGACCGGTCGGAGATGGAGAGGAGTTAACCACAATGAAATTTATTTGTAAGAGAACAGACCTGGCAAATGGAATTTCGATTGTAAACAAAGCTATTCCAAAGAGAAGTACCATGTCCATTCTGGAATGCATTCTGATCAATGCAACCGATGGATATATCCGTCTGACCGGTAATGATATGGAGCTTGGCATCGAGACGACCGTGGATGCCCAGGTGGAAGAAAAGGGAATCATTGCTCTGGATGCAGGTATTTTCCTTGAGATTGTCCGAAAGCTTCCGGAGGAGGAAGTGATCTTTGAATCGGATGACCGCTTCATGACGCATATCATCAGCGGTAATTCCAATTTCAACATTGTAGGTAAATCCGGGGATGATTATTCCTATCTTCCCGAGATAGGCAAATCGGAGAGCGTGATCATTAGCCAACTCTCTCTGCGTGATGTGATCCGTCAGACCATCTTCTCCATTGCGGAAGGAAATGATGATTCCGCCAATCAGCAGTCTATGCGCGGAGAGCTCCTGGAGATTTTCGGGGATTCCATCCGTCTTTCTTCCCTGGATGGGCATCGTATTTCCATTCGCCGTATTCTGCTGAAGGATGTTTACAACAGCCAGAAGGTGATCGTTCCCGGCAAGAGTCTCAATGAGATCAGCCGTATTCTGACCGGCGGAGCGGAGGATGATGTGGAAATCTCCTTTACTCCGAATCATATCATGTTTGAATTCGGTGAGACCAAAGTGGTTTCCAGACTGATCGAAGGCAAATTCTTTGATGTGGACAAGATGAACATCAAGGATTATGAGACCAAGGTTAAGGTAAATCGCCAGATTTTCATGAACTGTATTGATCGTGCGCTTCTTCTGGTGCGTGAAGGTGACAAAAAGCCCATCGTGCTCGATATCAGGGACGATCAGGTGACCATGAATATCAATTCCGTTCAGGGAAGCATGAAGGAGACCATTGCGATCGAGAAATTCGGCAAGGATCTTATGATCGCCTTCAATCCCAAATTCGTTCTCGATGCCCTGAAGGTGATCGAGGATGAAGAAGTGGAGATCTATTTTGTGAATTCCAAGGCTCCCTGCTTTATCAAAAACAACAGTGAGACCTATGTTTATGTAGTGCTGCCGATCAATTTCAATTCCGTTCAGCAGTAAAAACGATCATCGGTGACGGATATGACGGAACTTCATCTGAGAGAGGAATATATAAAGCTTGGTCAGGCCCTCAAGGCAGCCGGTCTGGTGGATTCCGGTGTGGAAGCAAAATATGCGGTTCAAAACGGGGAAGTTCAGGTAAACGGACAGGTTGAATTGCAGAGGGGCAAAAAATTATTTGCCGGAGATCGGGTTTTCTTTCATGGGGAAGAAATTCTGATAGAGGAAAAGTAGATTTTTAAATGATCATTAAGTCCATTGAACTGACCAATTTCAGAAATTATGAGAATCTTTCGCTGGACTTCGACGAAGGAATCAATATCTTATACGGGGATAATGCGCAGGGAAAAACCAATATTCTTGAGGCTATTTATGTAGCGGCCACCACGAAATCCCATAAGGGAAGCACTGACAGTGAAATGATTCGTTTTGGTGAAGATGAGGGACATATTCGCACCGTTTTGTTTGACGACGGTGTAAATACCCGTGTGGATCTGCATCTTCGAAGAGCTAAATCCAAAGGCATCGCCATAGACGGTGAGAAAATCAAAAAAGCAGCTGAGCTGCTCGGTTTGTGCAGAGTCGTATTTTTTTCTCCGGAGGATCTGGGCATCATAAAAAACGGTCCTCATAACCGGAGAAGATTCGTGGATATGGAGCTCTGCCAGCTGGATTCTTTTTATCTCTATAATCTCAATAATTACAACAAAGTAGTCAATCAAAGAAATCAACTGCTGAAGGATCTGTATTATAATCCCGGTCTTTCTGAAACTATGTCCATTTGGGATGATCAGCTGGTCTCCTATGGAAATAAGATCATCGAAAGACGCAGGCAGTTCATTGAACAGTTGAATGTCATAATCGGTCCGATCCACAGAAAAATATCCGGGAATACGGAAGAGATCCGGATCCTCTATGAACCGGACGCGGAAGAATCCGAGTTTCCGGAAAAATTAAAGCTGCATCTGGAGCGTGACCGGAAAAATAAAAGTACCTCCGTTGGCCCGCACCGCGATGATTTCAGTTTTGAGGTGGACGGTGTGGATATCCGAAAGTACGGATCGCAGGGACAACAGAGAACAGCTGCTCTGTCCTTAAAACTGTCGGAGATCGAGATGGTCCGGAAGATTGCCGGAAAATCTCCGATCCTGCTTTTGGATGACGTTCTCTCCGAACTCGACGGAAACCGTCAGAAATTTCTGCTGGAAGGGATCGGAGATATACAGACCATCATCACCTGTACCGGTCTGGAGGATTTTGTTCAAAACCAGGTACGGATCAACAGGACCTACAGAGTACAAAAAGGTTCAGTGACACAAATGTCATAAGAAAGAGGCTATAGATTCATGAGCGAAGAAAACCTGAGCAACACGACAGTCAACAATGAATACGGTGCCGATCAGATCCAGATTCTGGAAGGACTTGAAGCAGTCCGGAAACGTCCCGGCATGTATATCGGAACGACCGCCAGCAGAGGACTTCACCATCTCGTATATGAGATCGTGGACAATGCGGTAGATGAAGCGTTGGCCGGATTTTGTTCCGAAATACAGGTGATCATCAATCCTGACAACTCTGTCACCGTGATTGATAACGGTCGCGGGATCCCCGTGGGCATCAATCACAAGGCCGGAATCCCGGCCGTGGAGGTAGTCTTTACCATTCTGCATGCCGGTGGCAAATTCGGCGGTGGAGGATACAAGGTATCCGGTGGTCTGCATGGTGTCGGAGCTTCCGTTGTCAATGCCCTTTCCGAATGGCTTGAGGTGGAGATCAAGCAGGATGGAAAGGTTTATAAGCAGCGCTATGAAAACGGCGGACATGTGGCTTATAAGCTGAAGGAGATCGGGACCTGCGGACCGGAGGAGACCGGTACGACCGTTCATTTCAAGCCCGATCCCACGATTTTTACGGAGACGACCGTCTTTGATTTTGATATTTTAAAGCTTCGTCTGCGCGAGATGGCGTTTCTGACCAAAGGATTGAAGATCATCCTGATCGATCGCCGTTCCAGAGAACAGGCGAAGACGGTCATGACCGAGAGCATGATCGAGGAAGCCAAAGATGCGGCGGAAGGAAAAGAGCTGGAGTCCGACCAGATCAATGAACTTTTGAGCCGCGCCGAGAAGGATGCTGCCGAGCAGGCTGCCGAAGAGGATGCATCCGATGGATCCGAAGATTCCGCAAAGCAGAAGGAATCCCTTCCGGCGAAGGAATCGGAGAAGGCGGAAGGCTCCGGTGAGAGACGTCTGGAATTCTGCTATGAAGGAGGAATCAAGGAATACGTTGCCTACCTGAACCGGAGTAAGACTCCGCTCTATGAGGATGTCATGTACTTTGAGGGAGAGCGCAACGGCGTCTATGTGGAAGTCGCTTTTCAGCACAACGATTCCTACAATGAGAGCGTTTTCAGCTTTGTAAACAATATCAATACGCCTGAGGGCGGTACCCATCTTCAGGGCTTCCGCAATGCCATGACCAAGACCTTCAATGACTATGCGCGCGGATCCAAGATGCTCAAGGACAGTGAGCCCAATCTGTCCGGTGAGGATATCCGTGAAGGACTGACCGCCATCATCAGCGTCAAGATCGAAGATCCCCAGTTTGAGGGACAGACCAAGCAGAAGCTCGGCAACAGTGAAGCGAGAGGTGCCGTGGACAGCATCGTCACGGAGAAAATGACCATTTATCTCGAGCAGAATCCGGGCGTAGCTAAGTCCATCTGTGATAAATCCATCCTGGCACAGCGTGCAAGAGAAGCAGCCCGCAAGGCCAGAGATCTCACCCGCAGAAAGACGGCACTGGAAGGTATGGCCCTGCCCGGCAAGCTCGCGGACTGCTCAGACAGGGATCCTTCCCATTGCGAGATCTATATCGTGGAGGGAGATTCCGCAGGCGGCTCCGCCAAGACGGCCAGAAGCCGTGCGACACAGGCGATCCTTCCGCTGCGCGGAAAGATTCTGAATGTGGAGAAGGCAAGACTCGACAAGATCTATGCAAATGCCGAGATCAAGGCCATGATCACCGCGTTCGGTACCGGTATCCATGAGGATTTTGATATTTCCAAGCTCCGTTACAACAAGATCATTCTCATGACCGATGCCGATGTGGACGGTGCACATATCAGTACCCTGCTCCTGACCTTCATTTACCGTTTCATGCCGGAGCTGATCCGGCAGGGGCATGTATATCTGGCGAAGCCCCCTCTTTACAAGCTGGAGAAGAACAAGAAGATCTGGTATGCCTACAGCGATGAGGAGCTTGAGTCCATCTTAAGCGAGGTGGGAAGAGACCAGAGCAATAAGATTCAGAGATACAAGGGTCTGGGAGAGATGGATGCCGAACAGCTCTGGGAGACCACCATGGATCCGGAACGCAGAATCCTGCTGCGCGTCAACTACGATGAGGAGATGACTTCGGAGCTGGATCTCACCTTTACCACCCTGATGGGTGACAAGGTCGAGCCCCGCAGGGAATTCATCGAAGAAAACGCAAAATTCGTGAAAAATCTGGATATCTGATTTTGAAAAGCAAGGGCACAGTAAGAGGCAAACATGGCAAACATGGAAGATACAATTTTCGACAAAGTACATGAGGTAGACCTCAAGGAGCGGATGGAGACGTTCTACATCGATTATGCGATGAGCGTCATCGCCAGCCGTGCACTTCCCGATGTGCGGGATGGACTCAAGCCCGTACAGAGAAGAGTCCTCTACTCCATGGTGGAACTGAACAACGGTCCCGATAAGCCGCACCGTAAGAGCGCGCGTATCGTCGGTGATACGATGGGTAAATACCATCCCCACGGAGACAGTTCCATCTACGGAGCTCTGGTCAACATGGCACAGGAATGGTCCATGCGCTATACGCTGGTGGACGGTCACGGCAACTTCGGTTCCATGGATGGAGACGGAGCGGCGGCCATGCGTTACACCGAAGCCAGACTTTCCAAGATCAGTATGGAGCTTCTGGCAGACATAGGGAAGGATACCGTTGACTTTGTCCCCAACTTCGATGATACCGAGAAGGAGCCGACCGTTCTGCCGAGCCGCTATCCCAATCTGCTGGTAAACGGTACGACCGGTATCGCCGTCGGTATGGCGACGAATATTCCGCCGCACAATCTGAAGGAAGTCATCGGCGCCGTCGTCAAGATCATCGATAACCGCGTCGAAGAAGACCGCGAGACCTCCATCGAGGAGATCATGGACATCATCAAGGGACCGGACTTTCCGACCGGCGGTATGATCCTCGGACGCAGAGGCATCGAGGAAGCTTACCGCACCGGAAGAGGCAAGGTAAGAGTCCGTGCAGTGACAGACATTGAGACGCTTCCGAACGGCAAGAGCCAGATCATAGCGAGCGAGCTCCCCTACATGGTCAACAAGGCCAACCTGATCGTCAAGATCGCGGAGCTTGTGAAATTAAAGAAGATCGACGGGATCACCGATATCCGCGATGAATCCAACCGGGAAGGCGTGCGGGTGGTCATCGAGCTGCGCAAGGATGCCAACGCGAATGTGATCCTGAACCAGCTCTACAAGCATACACAGCTGCAGGACACCTTCGGTGTGATCAACCTTGCGCTGGTCAATAACGAGCCGAAGGTCATGACGCTTCTGGAGATGCTGCAGTACTACTTAAAGCACCAGGAGGACGTGGTCACACGCCGGACAAAATATGACCTGAACAAGGCGGAAGAGCGCGATCATATCCTGCAGGGTTTGCTGAAGGCGCTCGACTATATCGATGAAGTCATCTCGATCATCCGAAGCAGTGCCAATACGCAGGAAGCCAAGGAACGCCTGATAGAGCGCTTTGAACTCGACGATCCGCAGGCACAGGCGATCGTGGACATGAGACTCCGCGCACTGACCGGTCTCGAACGCGAGAAGCTGGAAAATGAGCACCGGGATCTGGTCGCGCGGATTGCAGAGCTCAAAGCCATTTTGGCCGATGAGAAGCTCCTGCTCGGCGTCATAAAGGAAGAAATGCTGGTCATCTCCGAAAAATACGGCGATGAGAGACGCACGCAGATCGGCATGGATGCTTACGATATCCTCGATGAGGATCTGATCCCGCATGAGAATACCGTGATCGCCATGACGCGTCTGGGCTATATCAAGCGGATGAGCGTGGACAATTTCCGTGCGCAGAACCGTGGCGGCAAGGGAATCAAGGGCATGCAGACCATCGAGGATGACTATGTCGAAGATCTGCTGATGACCACGACGCATCACTACCTGAACTTCTTCACCAATTTCGGTAGAGTGTATCGTCTGAAGGCCTACGAGATTCCCGAGGGCAGCAGGACCTCCCGCGGAGTTGCGATCGTCAATCTGCTGCAGCTTACGCCCGATGAGAAGATTACGGCCATCATCCCGATCTGGAATTATGACGAGGAAGGCAAGAACCTCTTCATGATCACCCGGAAGGGCATCGCCAAGAAGACGAAGCTGTCCGAGTACGCAAATGTGCGGAAGAAAGGCCTGATCGCCATCAATCTGTCCGAGGGCGATGCGCTGATCGAAGTCAAGATCACCGATGCAAACAGCGAGATCCTCCTCGCTACCAAGCAGGGTATGTGCATCCGCTTTGCGGAGACCGATGTCCGCTGCACCGGACGGAGCAGTATGGGTGTCATCGGCATGAATCTCAATCCCGACGACGAGATCGTCGCCATGCAGCTGAATACCCAGGGAGAGTATCTGCTGCTTCTGTCGAACCGCGGCATGGGCAAGCGGACGGAGATCGGCGAGTTTACGATCCAGAGACGTGGCGGAAAGGGTGTCAAGTGCTACAAAGTCACCGAGAAGACCGGTGAGCTCATGGGAGCGAAGGCCGTACACGGGGATGAAGAGATCATCATGATGACCACGGACGGTGTCACCATCCGTATCCGTGTGGAAGATATCAAGGTTCTGAGCCGCATCACCTCGGGTGTGAAGCTGATGAATCTCGAGGACGGTGTGGTGATCGCTCAGGCGGCAAAGGTTCGTGACCGGCTTTCCAACGGAGAAAAGGAATTCGACAACCTCGAGGATGCGGAGAATTCCCTTCCGGAATACGAGGAAGATGACGAAGATGTGATCTTCCCGGTGGAGGAAGACGAAGACGAGGAATCCGAGGAGGATACCGGCGACGATTCCGATGAAGAATAAATAAATGCCGTAGAAAAGCATAAGAAAACCGGAAAGCATCTGCTTTCCGGTTTTTTTCGTGGTTTAGATCTTCAGTACCTGCAGCGGTAAAGATAGCTTCTGTCCCGGGTCCCGATCTTTTCAATGATATCGAGATTCCGGAGAATCTGCAGAATATTCGTGGCGAGATCTCTGGGGATGTGTGCTTCTCTGGCAAAATCCAGCGAGGTAAATTCTTCGGGGAGCTCCGAGGGGAGCAGCTGCATATAGTCCTGGGGACAACGGAAAACCATCTCCGCAACGAGTGCGGTCGGGATGCGGTCAAAGCGCCTGGCCCCGTACTTTTTGCGATCCTTGCTGCGGCCGGTCAGGAGCTTGTATTCCGTCATGTCCATGAGGATCAGCCGGATCTGCAGATGTTCCATTCCGAGATAATCGCGGATCAGATACAGCTCCCGGAAGGCGGTATAGATCGATCCGACCGTGCCGGTCCTGCGCGGTGCGGAGAGCTCTCCGGAGTCCGGATCCACCCAGATGAGCGTCTTTCGGTGGAGCACCGGGTAGACGACCGTCACATCGTACTCCTGCAGAAAGCAGCTGAGCTTTTCCTTCAGCCGTCCCATCTGACGGGTCTGAATCTCGATCACCTGCCCGTCCCGGTAGATATCCGCAACGTACTTGCCCAGCGGGATCTCCTGGTGATCCTCATCAGGCTCCAGGTAATTCTTGACGACCGCATGTACCGTCTTCTCCGACAGGGTACCGATGGTGGGACGCATGCGGTCTACGCCGACGATCCGGTCCAGCGCGGCCTGAAAGCGGTCCAGGTCTTCCTGCAGAGGAGCATCAAAGCGCATTTCGGAGCTGCCCCCGGCGGGAATCCTGCGGCGGGAGGAGGACTTTGCCGAAGACTTCTTTTTTTTCTCTTGATCGGCGGATCCGGTTTTTTCAGGCTTCTTTCGCTTGGAGGTCCGGCCGGTGCGCGTCTCTTGCATACAATACCTTCAGAAAAATCGGGGTTAACACGCTGGAGCAGATGATCAGCAGAATGACTGCCGTGAAATAAACGGAATCGATCATGCCAACGGCCAGGCCGCGCTGCGTCACGATCAGGGCGACTTCGCCGCGGGTCATCATGCCGATGCCGATCTTCAGGGAATCCTCCCAGTGATATTTCAGCAGCTTCGCCATCAGTCCGCAGCCGATGATCTTTGTAATGAGGGCCACGAGGACAAAACCGAGAGAGAAGAGGAGGATATTGGTATTGATGCTTTCAATATTTGTCTTCAGACCGATGCTGGCAAAGAAGACCGGTCCGAACAGCATGTAGGAATTGGTATCCATCTTCTCCGCAATGTATTCGGAGTCCTGGATCGAGCAGAGGATGATGCCGGCCACATAAGCACCGGTGATATCCGCGATGCCGAAATAGGTCTCCGCCAGATAGGCCATAACAAAGCAGAGTGCAAGCCCCATGATCGGGATCCTGCGCGTGTGCGGATAGTGAAAGTCGAGAATCTTGAACAACTTGTAGATCAGGATACCGACCACAAAGGACAGCACAAAGAACAGGACCGTGCTGATCACTACCTTGCCCGGTTGGGAATCGGGATTTTTAAAGCCAAGGACAAAGGTCAGCACCAGGATACCGATGACATCATCGATGATCGCGGAGCTCATGATCGTGGTACCGATCTCCCCCTTGAGCTTTCCGAGCTCTCGCAGCGTCTGAACCGTGATGCTTACACTGGTGGCCGTCATGATGACGCCGACAAAGACAGCGGTGTAGAATTTCTCCGAGCCCCAGGGAGCACTGCCGTAAAATCCCATGTAGAGAAGCGTGCCGCCGACCAGAGGGATAAAGACACCGGCGCAGGCGATCAACAGTGCTTTCAGGCCGGTATGCAATAAATCCTTCAAATTGGTCTCCAAACCGGCGGAGAACATCAGCAAAATGACGCCTATCTCTGCCATTTGACTCAGAAAATCCGTCAAATTTACCAAATGAAGCACACTTGGTCCGATGATCAGACCGGCGATGATCTCGCCGACCACCTGGGGAGCTTTCAGTCTCCGGGCGATCAGACCGAA
>JAEEGH010016486.1_pt1 | contig 15880 bp, 14 predicted proteins | sample 9134181 | NCBI WGS metagenome assembly JAEEGH01 (sample SAMN16246544, study PRJNA631951) | gut metagenome | biome: gut microbiome; feature: rumen; material: DP-attached | host: Bos | place: Iran: Karaj | collected 2018-10
GTATGGCGCTTAATACGCACGATGCAAACAGTACGTTCCATTGGGCGGGGTTTTGCGAGTCTCCCAAAAATTGGAGCATTCCCACCGGTAATGAGTATTGATCCGATTTCGAAACGAATACCATAGGAAAGAAATAATCGTTCCAAATCCACATTCCCTGTGTAATTATTACGGAAACGGTAGCCGGTTTCAAAAGCGGAAATACAACACTGAAGTATCGTCTGATTACTCCGGCGCCGTCCAAAAACGCCGCTTCCTCTATCTCTTTTGGCACGCTTTTCATAAATCCCGCATACAAGAATACCGAAAACGGCAAGCTACATGTGATAAACATTATCATCGGTGTAAATCTTGAGTTAGGTATTCCGAAGCGACCGAAATTTTGCGCAATGGGAACTATAACCATCTGTGCTGGTATTACAAGTCCCGCTATAAAGAAGTAATAAAATGCTTTACTCCATTTGGAAATTACCCTTGAAATAGGATAAGCTGCCATGGATGAAATAAACACAACAACAGCTACAGAGCCTGCGGTTGTTATGATACTGTTCAACAATTCTTTTGGATATTTCATCCTGGAAAATGCTTGCGCATAGCTTTCAAAAGTAAACTGTGAAAAGAGTTTTAAAGGAGATGTCATATTTGACGGATCTCTGAAAGAACTCGATAAAACAATTATTAGCGGAGCTATGATTATTACGCAAAATGCTGCCAAGACAATATATAAAATAAGAGTTTTCCAGGTGAATTTCGAATAGCTTTCAACTTCCTTATACACCTTAACTTTATTGCTTTTCTTCATCACATCTCCACCTCCTTTTTATTTAAAAGCCGAAGCATAAATATCGTAATTGCTATAATCACTATAAACGAAACAACCGACAAAGCGCTGGCCTTGCCCATCATTTGGTCCTTAAAAGCAATCTTGTAAATCGTATACATAAGTGTATTTGTTGCTTTTCCCGGACCTCCGTTAGTCATAATAAATGAATAGTCAAATGCTTTTAATCCGGCTATTACATTTAAAATTATATTTATTGTTATGGTTGATGATATAAGCGGAAGTTTAACTTTTGTGAAAAGTTTCCAGGTTGAACATCCGTCAATCCTGCCCGCTTCAATAAGACTTTCATCAACAGTTTGCAATCCTGCCAAATAGATAATCATCGTTGTACCGAAACCTTTCCAGATATCAACGATAATAATGGCAATAAGTGCAGTATTGAATCCACCGATAAGGTTGACGTTAGAGCCGTCACCTCCGAACAAATCTATTATGGACGAAATCATACCGCTTCCCGGCATGTATACGTAAGACCAAATAAAACCGACAACAATGGCACTAAACAGAGCCGGCATAAAAGAACATGTTCTGAAAAATGTTTTGCCTCTGAGTTTTGTATTTAAAGCCATTGCTACGGCCAAACCAAGTATGTTTGTTCCTACAACCACAAGTAAGGCATATATAAGCGTATTCTTGATGGAATTAACCAATGTGCCTTCACTGAATAATATTTTAAAATTGTCAAATCCTACGAAATTATAGTCATAATTAACACCGTTAAAATCGGTTACACTGTAGTAAAACAACTGAAAAATCGGTACGATCCAAAATACCACGAACAAAGCCAAAGCAGGAAGCATGAAAAAATAGAGTTTTTTTGGAAAAACCAAAGAATTATTTTTCAATTTAATCCTCCCTCGCTTATTTATAAAGACCTTGAAGACGCTACTTCAAGGTCTTTATTAAATTAAGCTTTTAATTTATTTGCTTGCTGCAAGTAATTCATCAAATTTAGCCTGCATTGCTTTTGTTATATCGTTAACTGTTGTGCCCTGTTTTCCGATATACTCGCTAAGTTTTGATTCCATTTCATCTTCTGTACCTGCCGGCCAAGCCTGATTGCACCAGTAGAATGCTTTTCCTTCTTCGTAAAGGCTCATGAACTTGTCATAGATAGGATTTACCTGATCGTAACCATAACCATATGTAGGAATGATTCTTCCGCTGTCAACATATGCTTTGTACATATCAGATTCGCCATCATAGAGCATTTCAAGGATAGCTTTACATTCATCTTTGTACTGTGATCCCGAGTAGATTGCAGGACCTGCGCCCGGTGCCATAGCTGCGTATGTATCACCGTTTGATGCAGGAAGTGGGAAGTATCCTCTTGTGAAGTCTACCGCACCTTTAGCATCAACTACAGCCGCATAATCGAATGAACCATCGAAAATCATTGCTGCTTCACCGTCGATGAATTTCTGAATAGCCTGTGCAGAACCAAGTCCGAGTGAGCTTGAATCAATGTATCCGTTGTCATAAAGTGTTGTATACATTGAAAGAACTTTGTCCCATGTTCCCTCGTCAGTAAACTTAGTCTCGCCTGTTCTTAACTGTTTGTCATAATCAGGATTTGCTGCATAGATTTCGCTGCAGGCAATCTGATATAAACCAAACTGCATTACGTACATATCTTTGTCACCCATTACGATAGGTGTAATTCCGTTATCTTTTAATGTTTTGCAAACATTAAGGAATTCATCCCATGTAGTAGGAACAGCCAAATTGTACTTAGCAAGCATGTCGGCATTGTAGTATGTACCAAGCATTGTTACACCACTTGGGATGCCGTAAACTTCACCATTGTATGTGAATGATGAAGCACCTACACCCGAAAGCTCGATTGCTTTCATGTCTGTAAGCGGTTCAAGATATCCGGCTTCAGCAAGGCCAAATACTGAGTTAGCGCCGGCATACATTGGCTGAACAAGGATGATGTCAGGACACTCGCCCGAAGCAAGTTTTGTCTTCAATGCTGTGTAGTACTGATCATCAGGTAACTTTGTTACCTCCAATGTGATGTTAGGAAATGCTTCGTGAACAAGGTCAGGTAAAACCTCTGTTTCGAAGTCATTTTCTGCTGCTGTACCTGAGTACATCATTGTAATGGTGATGTCTCCGTCAGAGCCACCATTGCCGTTTTCCTTACCGCTGTTATCGCATCCTGCCATTGCAAGCAGTCCGAGTGACATAACACCGGCAAGTCCGAGAGCTGCAAGTCTCTTCATTTTAATCATGTTTTTTTCCTCCCTAATAGATTATCATTTACTGATTGTTTAAATCTTAGCACAAAATTAGTGGACTTTTGTTATCAATAAGGGTATACTTTTGTTATATGTTTATTCGGTTTGTTATTTATTTAATGTCGGAGGGTTTGTAATGAGCTTAAAATCTAAGTTTTTCGTAATATTTTTCTTGGTATCCGCCATACCTATGGTTGTGGCCGGTGTATTTCTTTTTAACTACTACACTAATTTAAATAAAAAGAATATGTTGGATGTTTATGACAATATCTGTAAAAGTGCTTCCGTATCGACTCAACAATCGATCGAAACGGTAAAAACCACTCTTGACAGTTTGGCTTTCTACAATGACTCGGAAAATTCCATTATTAATGATATAAAAAAATATTCCTCCGGCGAAGAATATACAAGTTTCGATGTTTTGCAAAGTAACAAAAACATCAAATATTTGGCTGAAAACCTTATCTATTCCTCCGAAAACTTAAACGGTATATTCATATTCACTTCCGGCGGTCAGGTAATCGGATACGGCAATAATATTGATATTTTACCAAATTACAATCCAAGCGACGACAATTGGTACAAAGAAACCGTAAAAAGACATGGACGTGTATATGTAGGTGATGTTTCAAAGAAAGATTTCATTATATACGGCAAAGAATCCATTATTGTTTCGAAAGCTCTGTACAGCTTTGAAAATCATGATTTTTTGGGTGTTCTTATGGCGGATTTTACACCTGATTTGTTTAATCTAAACAGTGTAAACCCTCTTCCCCATTCGGTTCTTATTTCCGTGGAGAACAATGACGGAAATATATTGTACTCCAATGTAGATGAGCTTTCATCTCCATATCCGGGAGAAAACAAAGAAAGTCTTATCAATTCATCTACTTTAAATTTGGATAACATTAAGCTTTCAATTTCGGCTAATCCCGATACACTTTACAAAGATATTGTGCCGGTACAATTCGCCATTGTTTCCATATGCATTGTATATGTGATTGTATGTATATTTGTTTCAATTATGATGTCGGTTTCGGTAACAACGCCGATTTCCACTTTAAGTGTGTTGATGTCAAGGCATAAGCTCGGTAACTACGCCGAAAACGATAAATACCTAAAACGAAGTGACGAAATAGGTACATTATATAACGAATACAACTCCATGATAGAAGAACAAGAAAGATATATTACCAGCGAATACAAAAACAAGCTGATTTCTTTGGATTCGCAAATGAAATCCCTTGAGGCCCAAATCGACTCTCACTTTTTGTTCAATACCTTAGAAACCGTCAACTCTCTTGCTGAAATAAACGGCGTGGATGATATTTCAAATATTTCGATTTCTTTGGGAAATATGTTGAGATACAGCATTAAAGCCAAAAGTGAGTTGGTTACCGTTGCCGATGAGCTTGCAAATGTGGACGATTATATCACCATACAAAAGATTCGTTTCAACAACAAATTTAAATTAATAACAAATATAGATGAAAATATACTTAATTGCAGAGTTTTAAAACTTACATTTCAACCTCTTGTGGAAAATGCTTTGCAACACGGGCTGCTAAAATGCGAGGCCGGAGATACAATTACAATTTCATCAAGAGTTAAGGGAGATATGCTCTACTTTGACATTTCGGATAACGGCGTTGGAATAAACGAAAACCAGCTGGAACAAATAAGAGAAAACCTAAAACGTCCGCCGGAATTTAAAGAGCTTGGAAAACGTTCCACCCAAAGTATCGGACTAAAAAACATCAGCAGTCGAATCGAGCTCTACTACGGCGCCGGCTTCGGTCTTATAATAAACAGCAAAGAAAACGAAGGAACAAAAATAACAATCAAATTCCCGTTGGTAACCACGGAAAGTTAGAAAAACAAGGAGATTTCAAAATGTATACATATATTGTAATTGATGATGAAATGCTTACAAGAAAAGGAACCATTAAAAAGCTTGAAGATATGAGCTCCGAAATTACTTGCTGTTGCGAGGCGGAAAACGGTGTGGAAGCCCTGGAGAAAATCAAAACTCACGATCCTGATATTATTATCACGGATATGAATATGCCTTTTATGGACGGAACCAAGCTTTTATCCATTTTATCGGAAGAATATCCGGAAAAACAGATTATAGTAATAAGCAGTTATAAGGATTTTGAATATATTCACCAAGCAATCAAAGCCAATGCAATCGATTATATTCTAAAGCCTTTCAGAAAAGAAGAGCTTCAAAAGACCGTAAAAAAAGCCATAGAACACCTTGAAAGCGAGGATATGGACAGCCGTCAAACCATTTCTTCCGACATAGCAAAGGAAGAATCGCTTCTTGATTATGATAAGCAGTTGTTGCACAGCCTGCTTTTCGGTTATCAAAGCAGTGATATTAACCTTATTTCCAAAAAGTTGGCCAAAATAGCAAGCACTCACGACTATGTTCTTTTTAATATCCATAGCAGCAAAGCCATTACGGAAGCAAGCGTTAACAACTTTTTAAACGAAAACGGCTTTGGTGATTTGGCTGTGTTTTTCAAAAGCAAGCGCAGCAACAATGTTGGCTTTTTGATTCTTTTTGTTGGAAAGTCCTCTTCTTTAAACATAAAAACATTTTGCAGCCAGATAGCAAACAGCTTTGTATATCAATTTAATTTCGATCATCCTTTTTTGTGTTTCGGAATAAGCGAGCTTTACGATAGTTTACATAACTTAAACGATGCATATCACGAAACCATATCCGCACTTAATATGCGAAAGCTCTCGGAAAATAACAGCTGCTACTTTTTTGAAGACCGACCTAAGCAGTATCCTAAATACAACTGGACCAAAAAAGAAGAATTGTTGTTTAACATCGAAATGGGAAATACGGAAAACGTCAGGAAGCTGATAGAATCCATGTTTGAGGATTATGTTGCGGACGACCTTTATGTGCACAGGGTTAAGCATATTTTTCTTCAACTGTTAAACGAATCCCAAAGCTTTTTAACGGATTTTGATGATGAAAGCCAGGGCGAAGCCTCACTGAATGTGGAAAATACCCTTAATAATCTATTTTCTCTTGAAGAATTAAAAGATTATTATATGTCGTTTTTTTCAAATATCAGCGAAACCGCCAAAGAAAACAGCAACACAAATAATTACAATATTGTTGATAAATTGTGTGTTTATATCAAAAAGAATTACAGAAAGAATCTTTCTTTGGAAATCCTCTCTTCCATGCTTTACATGAACAGAAGCTATTTAAGTCAATGTTTTAAAAAGCAAACGGGAGAAACTTTTGTAGACTATGTTAATAATGTGCGAATCGAAAACGCAAAGACTCTGCTTAAAGGCTCTGAAAAGAAGGCATATCAAATTGCAAAATCCGTAGGATATTCCAATTCAAAATATTTCTTCAGAGTCTTCAAGAAAAAAACGGGCATGACCCCGGAACAATATAAAGAAAGTTGTTAGAGAAACAAAAAAGGCACCGCCTCTTGGCGATGCCTTTAAAAGCTTTAATTAAGCGATTTTTTCTTTAGCTGTTTCTGCAAGTTTTGCAAATCCTTCAGCGTCGTTAACTGCCATTTCAGCTAACATTTTTCTGTTCATTTCAACACCTGCAAGTTTAAGACCATACATAAATTTGCTGTATGAAAGTCCGTTGATTCTTGCTGCAGCATTGATTCTTGCAATCCATAACTGTCTGAACTGTCTTTTCTTCTGTTTACGTCCTGCATAAGAACTTGTTAAAGCTCTCATAACAGACTGTTTAGCAACTCTGTACTGTTTGCTTCTTGCGCCTCTGTAACCTTTGGCTAATTTTAATGTTCTATTATGTCTTTTTTTAGCGTTTAATCCGCCTTTAATTCTTGCCATATCATTGTCCTCCTAAAATTCTTCTTCAACCTACGAATTAAACGTAAGGTAAAATCTTCTTCATGTTCTTTACATTTGTTGCATCTGTGATAGTTGCTTTACGAAGATTTCTCTTTCTTTTAGCAGATTTCTTTGTTAATATATGACTTTTGTATGCTTTCATTCTTTTTAATTCACCGCTACCTGTTTTTTTGAAACGTTTTGCAGCAGCTCTGCTTGTTTTAATCTTTGGCATAATGATTCCTCCTTAAAACTTTATCTTTTTTCTGTTAATATCATGCTCATACTTCTGCCTTCGAGTTTTGGTGCTTTGTCAATCATAGCAACATCCTCGAGCATAAGCGCAAAGTCGTCAAGTACATGTTTTGAGCTGGCCATATGAGCCATTTCTCTACCTCTGAAACGAAGTGTTACCTTAACTTTATCGCCTTTTTCAATAAATTTTCTGGCCATGTTTGCTTTGGTGTTAAGATCATTAGCTTCAATGTTTGGAGATAAACGAACTTCTTTAACGTCCACAACCTTCTGCTTTTTCTTAGCTTCCTTTTCTTTGCGGGCAAGCTCGTACTTATACTTGCCATAGTCTACAATCTTACAAACCGGCGGCTCTGCCTTAGGGGCAATTTTAACAAGATCAAGATCTGCATCCAAAGCCTTCTGATAAGCTTCTTTCGCACTCATGATACCAAGCTGTTCGCCGTCTTCACCGACAAGTCGTACTTCCTTATCTCTAATTTGTTCGTTAATCATTAACTCGCTAATAACTAGCACCTCCAATCATTTCTCTAAACCAGAACAAATTTAATATAAAAAGTGGATAATCACAGATTATCCACTTATAATATCTTAAACACAATTTGTTTATATTATAAACCCGAGTCGCCGTCGCTTACGCGAATATCAAGCGCTGAGGTGAGAGCGGATACTCTGCTTTGTTTTAACCTTTGATATATTAACACACTCTTTCAAGCAATGTCAACAATTATTTTATTATTTTTTTGCGCTAATTAAAATCCCGGAATAATAAACTTCTTATCAACCACGTCCACTTCCAGTTTGACGATGTTGGAATAGCCGCTTTTACTGAGTAAATTGCCGATGTGATAATTAAGAGTCGGAATTTTGATTCCCAGTCTTTCGCAAATCTCGGCACGGGAATAACCATTAACCAGTTCCCTCAAAACCTCAAGCTCTCTTTCGGTAAACTCGCTGCTGTCCGCAAGACCTATGGTCATGGCCGGGGTTTGGCTCGGGTAAACGCTCTCACCCGCCATGGTTCTTTTCATTACATCAAGAAGTGCCTCTTCTTCGCTGTCTTTGTACCAAAAGCTGTCGCAGCCCGCTTCCTTGGCCTTTCTTATAAAAGATTCTTCGGGCATTGATGTAACGATAATTACTTTGACATTCGGATAGTTCTTTTTAATCTTTGCCGCAGCTTCCAGACCGTTTTCCCTGTGGGCCGTATAAACATCCATCAGTACCAAATTAACCCCTTTTGCGCAGTACATTTCCGCCAATGCCGCATTTTCGATGGCATTTGACAGGCAAAAATCATCGCTTTCTTCAATCATGTTTTCGAATGTTTTTCTTATGATTACTTGATCTTCAACAATCAAAACCGAATGCATTCGTTACTCCCTCCTAAGTAGTTCCAGTTTTATTTGCACTTTCCCGTTTTCCACCGACACTTCCATCTTTCCGCCTTCTTTTTCAACCCTTCTTCGAAGGCCCGTAAGACCGCCGCCCTCTTGGACAAAGTCTGCAGCCGCCTCACCGTTGTCGTAGATGATTACGTTATAGGAAAGTGTTTTTCTCTCTATCATTACATAAATTGTATCCGCATTTGCATGCTTGATGGCATTTGTAAGAGCTTCTCTCGCAGCACTTACAATAAGATATGCGATGTCTTCGTTTTTTGGAAGCTCGCCAATAACCTTCAACTTACAATCTAACATAGATGCGGCTTCTTGTAACTCGTCCATTAGACCTATTTGTGTATTTTCATCCTCGAATCCGGTCTTCATTTTTCTTATTATTTCAAGCCAAGTTTTAATCAAAGCATCTTCATCGATATCTTTCTTTTCGTCCCAAGCCCTCCATCTGGTCATAATAACGGCACGACCAAGGCTGTCGTGAATCTTAACCTTGGATGATAAAATCTCTTCTTGCTTTTGGGTTTCCACCATGGTTTCCATCATGTTTTTAAGCTGTTTTTTGTGACCCTCAAGCTCCACGCGACTGCTGCTTAACTCGTTGCTTATATTGCTCAGTCCCGTCACATCCACGGCTTTTATTTGATAAACTTTTTCGTTGTTTACAAGTATTGTTTCACGCTCAAATCGCCAAGATTTGTTTTCGCCCTTAATCAAAACCGAAGGCGAATCATCGCAGCCCGCAATATTTTCCCAAAACTTGTTTGCATTCCCGAGTCTTTTAAATCCCGACTCCTTAACCGCCGCATACATAGCGTGATTTGCAAGATACAATCTTCCTTTTTCCGATGCAAAGGCAATTCCCATGGACATGTTGTTTATGGCATGTCTTGCGGAGCCTTCTCCCATTACATTGTTTTCTTTGTGCAATTCGTAATAGAAAGAAATAAACATTACGCCTACGGCGATTACTATTATAAAGGCATACAAAGGAGCGGCAATGCTGCCCAAAGCAAAAACATACACTTCATTGTTAAAGAGCGTTAAATCTCCCAAATACAGAATTCTTTGGGCTTCCAAAAGAAAAGAAGTCAAAAACAACAAAATCGCAAAAAGAGCCAAATATTTAAGGCAAGGTAAAAACTTTCGTGACCTGCTTCTGCACAAAAACATGCATGCCATGTATCCCACGGCGCAGGCAAGTAAAACAGCTATCATAATCCAACGCAAAGTCGGAGACATATCGATAAAACTCAATTTCTTACACCTCCTTTTCTTCTGTCAAAAAAGGAAATTGCAAGATAATATGTGGATTCATCCTGCCTTTCGTGAACAAATTTTATGTAATCGTCCACTAAAAACTTCTGCGCATATTTGTCCAACTCCGGACCCAAAATATCGCTTGTTATGTTTATCTGAATTGACATCTTGAAAGATTTTTCGTCCACTCTTGCAGAAACGAAAACACCCTTTATGTCATCAAGGGCCGTTTCGAGAACCAGTTCGCAAAGTTCGTAGCACATTGCGGCAGCTCCCGAAGAAATAACAATATTTGCGTCGGCAATATGCATGGAACAGTCAATGCCCTGTTTTTGAATATTTGCGCCGCTTTCCAAAAGACATCTTTTAAGTTCGGCGATTGTAATGCTTTCTTTGCCTTCCGCCATCAGCATAAGATTGCTTTGTCTTTTAACATAGGTGCCGATAACGCTGACTCTTTTCCAAAGTTTTGCGGATAAATCCTTATCTTTTGTTTCTTTTATTTCTTCCAAAATTCCCGCGATTTCTTCAAGCTGAGGTCTCAGTTTCCCGGAAACCATGTCGTAAAGCTTGTTTTGTTCTTCCAAATGCAGCATTTTAGACTTAACGTCAATATCGGATTTAAGGGCAAATACATTTTGAGCCGTTTCCTCATAAGTGCCCCTAAGCTCGGAATTCAGATGATTAAGCTCGGAAACATCTTCCCTCCAAATCAAATATCCGCCTTTGGTTTCTATCATTTTAAGGACGCTTTCGATATCCGGCTGGATGTATTTAACCTTTCTCAAACGCTTAAAAGTCTCGTGATTTACCGGCTCCGCGCTTTTGGTCTTTACATAGCTTTTGCCGTTTTCATCCACAATTTCCATAGGAATGCTGCTGCTTTCAAAAATCTCCGAATAAAACTCGTTTGAAGGAATAATCACAAGCTCGATAAGCAATTCCCAAATCGCAATGCAGATAATGGAAACGGACAATGACGTTGCCAGAGGCCCCTTGTCTTTTCCCGTCATGAGTATTTGGATTCTTTCGATAACAACAATAAGCTCCATCAAAATAACATTTATGACGAGCAAAGTTTTAATTTGTACATGAATAACCGATTTAATGCGATAAATTCCCCAAGATGTAATTACAAAAAGAAAAATCCCCATGGAAAAGACAGTCCCAAAGGAACCGTTTATTTTCCCGAAAATAGGGATTTCAATATTATCCATCAGCACTATAACCACAAAGGCTACGGCCACCATCAAGATTAATTTGTACTTCTTTTGTCTCATAATCCAATAATACATTAAAGCAAGGAATAAATAAACCAAAATTTATTTTCACACCCTTGCTTGCCCTCTTTTTAAGTGCTAAAATACAGTTATAAAGACACAAAATGCTTGTGTATCACAGACAGGAGGAGTTGTTATGAACAAAGACGAGTTCAAAGATTTCGCTAAAAAAGCAGGGGATAAAGCTGCGGAATTCGGTAAAACCGCCGCAGAAAAAACGGTGGAATTCGGTAAAGCCGTTGCTGACAAAACAGGGGATGCCATCGATATCGGCAAATTAAAATTAAAAATATCTCAGGAGCAAAAACAAATCGAAGAAGATAAGCTTCGTCTGGGGGATTATTACTACAAAAAGATACAGGAAGGCATGGAAGCGGATGCCGAAGCCAAGGCAATCGCAGACGATATTAAGGCTTGCGAAAAAGCCATTGAGGAGCTTAACGCACAGATAAGCGCCATTAAAGAAGATTAATCAAAGCAATCAAAAATCACCGACAGAAAATGTCGGTGAATTTTTTAATCGTTGAAAAATATTATGTTAACTGCATAAGTCCCGTCTTTTTGGCGATAATGGCAAGCTCCAATTTAAGGCAAACATCCGGGTCGTCCAAAGATTCGCCCAAAATGTTTTCAATCTTTGAAATATGATAAAGAACGGAATTTCTATGCATATGCAGGCGATTGCCCGCTTCCGTTGCCTTGCAGGAAGAAGCAAAATACACATCCAAAAACTTAATAAGATCAAAGCCCCTGTCCACGCTGGCCCTTTCCAAAATATCCATGGATTTTACCATAAAACTGTTTTTGAAAATGCTGCTGTTGATGCCGCTTTTAAACAAAAATATATTCATGAAATAGTCTTCGAATCTGTAAATGTTGTCCCTTTCCTCTTCCTTTTTCTCAAAGGAAATCATATTGCCTTTTATGGCACATTCAAGGACGCACATGGTTTGTTCGTAGGCCCTTCCCAGATCCCAAAGGTCCGAAAAAACATTGCTTACGCCAATATGGCATTTCATCGGCGCTATAATGGCCTTAACCCTTTCGCAAACCTTGTCAATGCTGTCGTCTCCCTCATTGCAAAAATGAATGAGCACCACCCTCTTTTTAAAAGGCAGGGCGGTACAGGAATAGAGATTTCTGTTAATAAGTCCCACAATCCTGTTGGATATAACATTGATTTCGTCTTCGAATTTGACGGTCATACAGACAAAACCTTTTTCGCTGGGATAGTTGGTAAAGGCAAGCCTTTTGGCAACTTCTTCTTTGCTGCTTACTTTTTGTTCCAAAAGGTCGGAGCACAAATCGTAAAGCTCGCCGAAATTTTCCGCCAGTTTGGCGCTTCTTACGCAAAATCTTTCGATAAATCCCAAGAAAATCCTGTACAAATCGATAAAGCCGCGAGTCGGTTCGTTGTTGTTGCAAATCATAACAACGTAAAGCTCGGACACTTCATTAATATGAAAAACCTTAATGGCAACGGGATAACTGGTAAATTTGGAATCGTTGCCTATTATAATGTCGGAAGCGTTTTCAAACTCCGCTATTTTCTTGTCTTTGTAGAACTTTTCAACCAAATCTTTCGGATGGGCGCCGGTTTCTATAAGGGTGTTTGTTACCGGGTCTTCGCTTTCGATACGCTTTGTATAGGCCAAAAGCTTGAAAGAGCCGTCCAATATATCTATATGGTTGCCAAGCATTGCCTCGGAAATGTCGATTAAATCCTGCAAGCCTTTATTCTGTGAAATGGCCGTTTGCATCCGGCCGGTCCATTTTTCGAATTCAAAGAAAATATTTATTACATCATTAAAAAGACCGCAAAGGTCATGGCAATCCTCCAATATAACGAGATTTTGGAAGTCTTTTTCATTAACCTTTTCATCCGCATCATCCATGCACAAAAAACATACGTTTTTCGGCGTTTTAGTGAAATTTAAATAGTCCGATAATCTTCCGACATAGAGGGTATCTTCTTTTAAAAGAGCGATATCCTGTTGAATCAGATTGACAGAGTCAAAAGATGCCAAAGAATCATTGATACATGTTCTGTATTTTTTGTTAAGACTGTATAAAATTATACTAAGTGCAATTGTCATTTTTTCCCCCGAAATATATGAAAAAATTTAAATTACACACAACACACTAACTCAATTCTATTAATAATCATTATACCCCTCAATGTAGAAAGTTACAAATAAATTTTGCAAAATGACAAAAACCTATTTTGCTACTTCCACAAAAGCATTTTGTAATCCTCTATCTTGTTTGCCCCTGTTTCAATCAAATACAATTAAACCGTAATCAAACGAATCATTAAATAGGAGGATTTAAAAATGATTAAAAGAGGATTAGACGTTAAACTTAACGTAAAACCAATTTTCCTTGGTCTTTCACATCAGTACTACTATGAAGGACCTTGTCGTTTCGCAGGCGGAGACGGCCTTCAGCCTGAATTCGAAAAAATATTCACACAGAACCTTGAAAAAGAATATTTCGCAAACGTAGAAAAGGCTATGCCACTCGAAGCCGTAAACATGTTAGAGCCTGTAACATTTACATGCTACGATGACTGGAGAATTCCTGAGGAAATGTTCGAAAAAATGACAACAGATCCAAGCGGAAAAGAAGTTGACGTATTCATGATTTCAGCAGGTATCGCTCGTTCCGCATATGTAATCGAGCTTGCACAGCGTACAGGCAAACCTATCATCCAGGACCCAACAACATACTCGGATGTAACAGCCGTAACAGCTGCAATCAAAGCGCGCGGCATCGAAACATTCTCACCTCTTACATGGAAAGAAGTAACAACAACTCTTAGAGTACTTCGTGTTCGCAAAGCATTAAAAGAAGCTAAAGTATTGCTTGGCGTTCGTTTCGATTCAAACTGCTCAAAGAGTGCAAACGATACATTCGTATCACTTGATACGGCAACGGAAAAATTCGGTACACAGTTCAGATTCTTAAATCTTCACGAACTTATCGATTATATGACACCGCTTCCTGAAGGCGGCAACTACACAACTCCGGGAAGAATGAACACACCTAACGTAACTGCCGAAGACATTAAAGAAGCGGAGGCTCTTGCCGATGAACTTTTGGGCGAAGCTGCCGATTCAACAATCGGTCGCGATATGCTTGTTAAATCCTGCATCGCTTACGTTGAAGTTAAGAAACTCCTTGATATCCATGATTGCTGTGGTTTCACGGTTCCATGTCCTGATACATGTTCAACAAGAAGACTTAATGAAGAGAAATTCACATTCTGTTTGACACACTCACTTCTTAACGAACAGGGTATCCCATCAGCCTGTGAATACGATGTTGACGGTGTACTCACGATGCTTATTTTGTCAACACTTACAAACCACGCACCATTCATGGGTAATACAAACCCTATCGTTGTGGAAGACGGCAAGATTCGTCCGCTTCTTATGTTCAATGAAGAAGTATTAAAAGACGTTCCTGATAAAACAAACCTTTATCATTCGGAGCATTCAACACCTAACCGTCGTCTCAAAGGTATCGACAACACAAAAGAATCATTCGGTCTTCGTTACTTTGCATACGATCAGAAATTCGGTGCTTGCATGCGTTATCATTGGGAAAAAGATAAAGGCCAGAAAATTACTACACTCAGAATCTCACCGGATTGCAAGAAACTTTTCATCGGTAGCGGTGAAATCGTTGCCGGCGGTGACTATGATGTAAACAACTGTAACGGATACGTTGTATACCGTGTTGCAGATCAGCGCAAATACTACGAAGCACAGCTTGAGTTCGGTAACCACCTTCCACTTGTATACGGTGATTACACCGAAGAACTTAAGATGCTCGGCAAATTCTTAGGTTTGGAAGTAGTTTGCGTATAATAGCTTAATTTGAAAATTATTTTTAAAGGATAAAGATTTAAAAATGGATAAGAACATGACTATTTCAGAGGTCGAAGAAACATACATAGAGGATTTGAATATGTTGGACGATTGGTTTTTGCAATACGAATATTTGCTGGAAATCTCGTCCGACATGGCAAAAATCCCGCAGGAATCAAAGACCGACGAAAACAAAGTCAAGGGCTGTCAGTCCGGCGTATGGCTTGTACTTAAGTGCGTAGGCGACAAACTGCATGTTGAGGCTGACAGCGATGCTCTTATCATAAGAGGAATTCTCGCAATAATTGTGGGGATTTTTGACGGTCGTTCAAAAGATGAGATAGCTTCATTCACTCCCTCATTTATAGAAAAAACCAATATAAAAAAACAAATATCCACGGATCGTTTCAACGGCATAAACTCCGTTATGGATACAATCATAAATTTCGCAAAGGAAAACTTATAATGGATGCAGACAAAAGAAAGCAAATAGTGGCAAAGCTTTTGTCCGCCGCAAAAAGCGGTGCCGAAGAAGAAGCAAATGCCATATTAAATGCAAAAGAGCTTGACTACGACTTCGTCTACGAGCATATTCGCGGCTATATATTTAAAAAATATGTATTATCGTTGGATGAGACGGAAGAAGACCTAAAAGCTCTTGCAAGAATCAGCCTTGCAAAAATGATGAAAATAGATCCGGAAGTAATAAGAGAACTGGACATGGCCACCCCTTGCGACAAGGCCACATCGGAATCCACCAAAACCGCACTTTTACTCTATGCCATCCAGCGTGATTTGGGCCTGCCTTCAAACCCAAAAGAATACGCGGCTGTGGAGAACATTCCGGAGCTTGCAAGATATATATTAACATCCTTAA
>JAEEGH010016489.1_pt1 | contig 15879 bp, 13 predicted proteins | sample 9134181 | NCBI WGS metagenome assembly JAEEGH01 (sample SAMN16246544, study PRJNA631951) | gut metagenome | biome: gut microbiome; feature: rumen; material: DP-attached | host: Bos | place: Iran: Karaj | collected 2018-10
CTTCGCCAAAGTGGAATCCGACTCCAAAAGATCTAGAAAATCCAAGATGTCTTTAGACGAAACCACTATCAAAACCATATTCGCATTTTCTATCTCGCTCTTGAACCTTTCTCCAACCTCCTCCTGAATATTTCTTCTCTCACGCAAGTTGCCAGCTCCCGCTCCAGTCGTCTTCCCCTGCTCTTCCCATACCTTGTTAAACGCATCGAGAAAGGTTTCGCCCGCGAAATCACAAAAAGAAATTATGTGGTGGTCTTTTCCAGAGACCACGTCCAAACAGATTTCTTTTTTGCATGTTTCAAGCAACGTGGCATCCAGCCAGGGATTCTTATCTAGAACTTGACGTTCCGACGTGTTATTGAAAGTATTATAGGCGTCCTGCGTGAACTTGCTGGATGCATTATACAAGAAGGAATCCGTGCCGGAGGGTGAAAATGCCGTCACTTTGACACTATCTGTTTTGTATGTGGAAATCGCCCCCAAAAGCGTCGTCTTGCCAGACGCAATTGTTCCCGCAACCACGATTTTGATGCCGGAGGAGATTTCTGTTAAGTTTTTTTCGGCCATTTTTGAGTCCTTTCAACCGAGATGTTGAATGGTCAATGACTTAATCTTGTTCCATTACACTTCGGACACGGAGTCCTTCCACAGAATACTTTTCCATTTTTGTTGAGTCACGAAGTTCCGGTATTACCTTATATCCATTTCCATCAATTCCCTTTTGACCTTCAACCGGACGCCGCAATCCAAACATGCTCCTTATTTTGCTCCATATCTCGCCTAAAAAGAGCTTCTTATGTGGTTCCTCCTCCTCGTTTTTCGACGCTTGTTGGGATTCCAATATCTCAAAGGCCGCAGCGCCGCTTTCATTGGAGTCTTCTCTTTCATTGGGGCCTTTGCTTTCATTGGAGCATTCACTTATATTGAAGGCGTTGACTTCGGGTTTTCTCTCGATTTTCACCTCCAGAGTGGGTCTTGCAATGTCATCTGCAATATAGACAACGAGGTCGCCATCTTCACGCTCAATCCAATTCCCTATGGAAGAAAGAACTTCCACATCCAATTGGTCTGGGCAATCCACGGAAGGCCGTTCGCGCGCTGCCGCATGACCGCCAGCATAATTGAGATACGAAGGGAACTTCCCCGCCATCGCCTCTTCGCGACCAATCGGCCTTGCGAACACCTCGTTCTCGAATATCCACCTGAAATCAATACGACTCGCTTCATGTTTTTGCACGGATCCTACGACATAGTAGTCGGCGGAGCGCATGTTGAAATCAAAGTTCACCGCCTTAAGATGGCGGAAGAAAAAAACCCTGTCGCCACAACTGAACACACATGCTGTCGGATGAATTCCCATATCGTTTCCGGAGAACAACCTCTCTTCAATTAAAGACAAGTCATTTTCCGAAATCCGGCCATTTGCGCAATGCCAGGAATAACCACGAACAGCCGTATAAAAGGCCAATGGAATTTTCATGCCACACATTCCATCCTCGATATTTTCAAGTTTCTTGACAACTCCACAACAAGCGCAAACGCCCGCATCGCAGGTATGTTTCCAGGTACAATTTTGTTTCCTATGCAATAATCCAACAAATCATCCTTCAACTCCCCCAATTCCGTTTCAAGTTCCTTGAAAACCGACCAAACGCCTTTTTCTCGCGCGAGTTCCTCCATGCCTCCTGACTTGGCAAGAGCGTTCACGTCTTCCTCGGTCAGAGACGGGCGGTTGATCTTCGCCGCTTCCCCCTCTCCTGCCAACGCCCTCCACACAGAATCTCGGAAGGGTAGGCGACCGAACACCTGCCTTTTCCCATCCGAGTCGTCATACTTTCCAAGACCGTTAAGAAGATACAAATACCTACCCAATGTCTCAAACAAAGTGAAAGAAAGTGTTTTCTCGTCACATCCCGGCAGACCCCACTTCAGTTCCACCGTCCAATTGGAGATGATCCATTTATGTGACTGGATTGGCGTTAGGCGGCTATCTTTATCAGCAGCCGGCGCATTTTTACTAACAGTATTCTGATTATCAGCTTCATTTGAAAGAGTCGGAGTATCCTCCACCTTGGTGGACAACGAATCAGCGGACAATTCATTCATATTCCGTTTCGGCCGTTCCGATGAGGGTTGTGCGTTGGCCGGATCGAAAAGGACGATTGTGTCGCCATGTGAGTCACGGTGCGGGCGCTGGCCGCAGGAGTCCATGCCGTATGTTTCCGCGACATGCCGCATCTCCGCCTCCATTTCGCGGACGAACCCTTCGTCGAGAAGAAGCCGCCTTTCATATTCTAGCCGGTCGTTTAAGACTTTGGAAAGGGCTAGGGAGAACAGCCCCCTTTGGGCTGCCCTGACTTCAAGCGCAGGCTGGCCTTCGTCGCATGAAAAGAAATAGGTCCAGTTGGATCCGCATGCGCCCAGGGTCTCCCCGAAGGAGAGGTCGCGGGCGGCCGTCATGGGGGCGGCGTCTCGCGCGCCGTCCTGGAGGTGCGTCCTGCACATGTCGAAGAGAAACACGCGGTCACATTCCCCGGCCGTGTCCGATGCGATGTCGTCAAGGGCAATGGCCCCGACTGGCAAGGTCTTCCCGCCTTTCCTCTGCCATTCCGCGCAAGCGGTATAGCTTGCATTGGCGCATAGCAGGAGTTGCCGCCCCGAATTGAAAACCCCGTGCCCTGCGAAGTATAGGAGGAAGAGGTCGCCCCTGCCAAGACCGATGGAGAAATCGTGGATGCGCGCGCGGACGACATCCGCGCTGGAAGCCTCCTCGTTTGTCAGAAGCTCTGCGGCGAATCCGGCATTGCTGAATGTTTTCCACAACTCCCTCGCGTCCCGCGTTGCGCAGGAAAGCGGCTGGATTCCATTCGTGTATGAGTTGACTCCAACTAATAGAGCGTGGCGTTTCATGGTGCGAGCCTCCTTTTCGCCCTTAACATTCCCTCGTTCCATCGAAGATGATGCCGAAGTGTTCGAGCCACTCCTTGTCCGACGGGTTGTTGCCGTCGTAGGGGATGTATTCCCATGCGAGGAGATCCGACGGCACCTTGCCCTCGGTGGCCTTTTCGTCATGAATCAGAATCGCAGGCTTGCCAAGCCCGACCGCAAGCCCCAACTCAAAGAAGACGTTGGGGTTGCCGCCAGTGATGTCCGCCACGACCACGCGCGATTCCTGGATAGCCTTGCATATCTTGCAGACGAAGTCGCCGGAGTAAGTCCACTGGTCTGCGCGGAAGAGGCTTTTCTCATTGATGCCGCGTTCCGTCTTTAGCCACTCCTGCAGGGCGTCGCAGGCATCCTTGCAGGTCGGCGGGTTGCGGAAGGGAATCGCGAAGAAAACATCAAACCGATTCGGGTTGAGTTCCCCGTGCATCTGGCAGGGGCGCCGGGCAGCCTTGGGGCAGGGAAGCGCATCGGCGCTGGAGGAACGGGCTTCCCGCGCACGCTTCACCGCCGTAGCCAAATCCGACGTCAGACCCGCCAGATCTTGAAGCGCGGCAAGGCGCACTATTCCCACCGACGGCACGAAATCTTCTTGGCGCACCTCGCGGGGAGGGAATGGACATTCCACCGCCTCGCCCGCTTCGCACGCCAAGGCGGAATAACGGGAGCATAGGGCCTCAAATGAAGACCTCCGCGTCTCGCGCAGCTGCGCTGCCGCAATCTCCGCCTCAAGCCTCTCGATCCGCGATAGCAGACTGCGCAAAAGTTCGGAAAGGTTGGTCATTTTCTACTCCTTCATGAGTTTCTGGGTGATGGCGTCGAACTCGGCTTGCATGGCCACATCGTCGAAGAAGGCGATTTCCGGGAGTTTGAGTTCCAGAAGAGCGTCGAAGTCGGCCATGTCCGATGAAATGCGCTCGGTGAAGGCGCTGGCAATATCGACGGATTCCCAGAAAGTGAGCGCGATTTCATGACGGTTTTCAATTGCGGCTATCTTTTCCCGGACAATCTCCTCGTGGCGTTGGAGGATGGCAAGGTAGGTTTGCGCGGCCTTCAGGGTCTTCTCGTTCGTTCCCGCAGCATGGAGGAACGCGGCGCGCTCCTCTTCCGTGCGCCCCTCGTCCGCAGCCTTGAGCTCGTTGCCCTTCTTTGCCGCCTCGGCGTTTTTCGCCACCTCTAAGACGCCGTCCCGCCAGATTCCCGTGGCCGCCTTGTTGAGATACTGGCGGAAGCATTCCGATTGGACTTCCAGCATCGAGATGTAGGCGCCATAGTATCGCTTTGCCGCCTCGGTGTCGCCCTTTTCCGCATCCACAATCGCCTTGAGGTTCTCAACGACGAGCCCAGTGTTCTTTGCGACGATCGCGTTGTCAATCAGATCCCCCAGGTCAACCATTAGGAATGGCGACTTCTCTGGGAAATCAAGCCCGATGGCCTTGAGTTCCGCCCTGGTCTTTTCCAGCGCTTCGGCACGCTCCGCTTCCAGTGAAGCCAAAGCCTCCTCCGCCCGGGCTATCCGCGCGTCAAGTTTTCCGGCTTTTTCAGGGTGAAGCCCCCTGCGTTCGCGGAGCTTGGCGAGAGATTCCCGGCACGAAGCGATTTCCCCGTCCAGATGCCTGATTTTCTGGAGAACGCGACGCGAATCGAACGGCAGAAGCATCTGGCGGAGATCGGCTAGTGAGCGCCTGATGGCGCCGCGCGACCGAACATCGGCTGTCTTTGGGTGCTTTTTGTCCAGAATCTCGCGATCCTTTTTCAATGCTTCATCCCAAATCGCCATGATGCCCGATGTCTTTTTTGTAAACGCCGGCATGTTCTTGGAAACGTTTTCGCGAAGCACCAGTACGATGTCGTCCAGCCGGTCGTTCGCGGTGTGCCTATAATCCGAAGAGACAATGCATCTGACGAAGTAAACGAAGGTGACAAGGGAAAAGAGAGTCAAAAGAATTGCCCCCAGGCAGGAAATCTTTATGTCTGAAACGGGCAGCTTCTCGATGGAAATTTTTGCCTTTCCCCCTGTCACCACCCCCATTAGCCACACGCAAACTTTCCTCATCCAATACAGCATATGCCTCAACCATGCCTCCCAGAGGATTCCGCCGACAACGGACACCATGAACATGTAGGCCCAATACCACAGCTGGCCAAATGCCGGCCAAAGGGAAATCACATCGTAGAACGCCAAGTAGAGGCAGAAGATGAAAACAATCCGTACAACTAAGGACGAAAGGAGGCCGCCAATCGCCGCAAACGCCCCCCTTTTGCCGCCAATCGCCGGCGCGGCGGCAAGACCGTGGAGGGACAGCACCTCCAGGACGGCCTTCACGCATGACCAGAACCTGGAATCCGGAGTCCAAATCGGAATCACGACATACCGAATGGCGGCAAAGCACGCCAGGACGCACAGTATCCTGCCGATGACCGTCAGACGGCGGGTGCCGGACACGCGGACCGCTATTCCCGACACCAAGGATAACAGCACGCAGAACAGAAAGAACTGGAGAATCTGCATTGTCTTGTCAAGCTCCTATTGCTATTTCTATTTCTTGTTAGAAAACTACTCTTTGACCAATTTCTGCGTGATGGCATCGAACTCCTGAGCCATGGCGACATCGTCAAAGAAGGCGATTTCGGGGAGCTTGAGCTGGAGAAGCGCGTCGAAGTCGGCCAAGTCAGCCGCGATGCGGCCGGAGAAGTCGCTGGCGATATCGACAGACTCCCAGAAGCTGAGTGCGATTTCGTGCTTCTTTTCAACGGCGTCGAGCTTCTCTTTCACAACTTCCTCGTGGCGCTTGAGGATGGCGAGATATGCCTGCGCGACTTTAAGCGTCTTCTCGTTTGTCCCGGCCGCATGCAGGAACGCGGCGCGCTCTTCTTCGGTCCGGCCCTCGACTGCGGCCTTGGCCTCGGCGATTTTTTTGGCAGCCTCGGCGTTTTTCGCTATGTCCGAGACTCCATCGCGCCAGATTCCCGTCGCAGCCTTGTCAAGGTACTGCCTGAAGCATTCTGCCTGCACGTCAAGCATCACGATGTAGGCGCCGTAGTAGCGTTTCGCTGCCTCGGCATCTCCCTTTGCCGCATCCATGTTGGCCTTGAGGTTCTCTACCAGGAACCCGATGTTTTTTGCGACGATCGCGTTGTCAATCAGCGCGCCAAGATCGACCGTAAGGAACGGGGAGTTTTCCGGAAGGTCCAACCCGATTTCCTTCAAATCTCGCCTTGCGGTCGCGATTGCCTCGGCTCGCGCTGCTTCCAGTTTTGCGAGCTTCCCCTCCGCCTTCGCGATCTTCGCGTCAAGTCTCCCCGCCTTTTCGGGATTGTACCCGAGCTCCTCGCGGAGCGCCGAGAGCTTCTTCTTCGCAGATGCGATCTTGCTGTCCAACTTTGCAATCTTGAAAAGAACAATCCGCGAATCTACTGTGAGCAAATCGGCTTGAAGTTTGCTAATCTGAGAGGAGATTTTTACCGAGGCGACGATCTTCCGAGTGCCGATTTTCCCCTTCGCCATCGTCCTGCGGTCTTTTTCGACGAGTTCTTCCCAAGCGGAGACTATTTTCTCCGTGCTGCGCTTAAGCGGTTCCCAGCGCTCGATGACATCTTGGCGAAGGTGCTCGCTAAGGGTTCCCGCATAGGAAAGGGTCCTCCCCCTGACATTCCCGGAAATCAGAAACACCAGGACCACCGCCGCGATTATCGCAACGGCCACGCGGGATGCGGCAGAGTAGGATTTTTGGCTGTGGCGGATGGCGGCGACCCAGATACCAATCATGGTCCATGCAATCCACAGTCCTGTTTTCATCAAACTAAAGCCTTCGCCCACGAGGTTCACGCAGCAGCAGAACCTTGCGATAAACGGGATGGCCATGAATATCGCGAATGCGACCCAGGGGCGAATGCCGTCAATGTCCATCTTGGAGAGAAAGACAAGATACCACGCGAAAAAGGAATAGCAAACGCATTTTTCCTTTAACCACACCATGGACATCTCCTCCGGGGTCCACGCGGCCCCAAGGAGATAGCGGGCGGCAATGGCCAGCCCGGCGAAAAGTATGATTTTCCCCGGAATGCGGATTTTGGACTTCGCCAACGCCAGCGCCAACGCTGGCAGCGCGATAATTGAAACGACGAACACTATGAGACGGAACGTTTGCATGGTTGTTTACCTCGGTTTTTTAGTTGCTTTACCAATTGAGGGGCGACGCGCCCCACTGGCATTGTTAACGAACTTGCCGCGCTATTCCTTGCGGAGCTTTTTCGTGATGGCGTCGAATTCGGCCTGGAGCGCCGAGTCGTCGAAGAGCGCCAGCGGCGGCAGTTCCAGCGAGAGAAGTGCCTCGAACGCCTCGTGGCTCGTCTTCACAATCTCCTTGAGGTCACTGGCTAGGCTGACAGTATTCCAACTGCTCTGGGCCACTTCGCGGACGCGTTCCGCCTCCCGGAGCTTACCGCGAATGATGTCTTCATGCTGCTTGAGAAGGTCGAGGTAGGCAGTCGCCGCCTCCACTGTCTTCTTGTTCATAGCGGCGTTCTTGCGGAATATCTCGCGCTCGTGGTCTGTGAAGCGACCCTGAGCCGCATTGGCCGTGTCTGACTTCACGGCGGCCTCGGCACCGCGCAGGATTTCGTTGATCCCCTTGCGCCACTCGCCGTTCTCGCTCTTTTCCAGATACTGCCTGAACCCTTCCGTCTGCACGTCGATCATCACAAGATACATGCCGAAGTAGCGCTTCGCCGTCTCAAGGTCCTCGGCGTCAAGGAAGCGTCCCAGGTTCTCCACCACGACTGCGATGTCCTTGGCGACGATGGCGTTGTCTATGAGTTTTTCGACGTTCACAGGGAAAATGCACCGCTCTGCGGCGCTTCCGGGCATGTTCAGCCCGACATTCCTCAGATTATCCAGCACCTTCTGGGCTTGGTTGGCGCGTTCGGCCTCAAGTTTTGACTTCTTTTCCTTGACGGCTTCAATGCGGGCGTCGTACTTCTCCGCCTCATCTGGGTGGCGAACGCGCGCGCCCTCCGCCTTGACTATCTCCTTTTGCGTCGCGGCAATCCGCCTGTCCAGATCGTCAACAGTGGCAAGAAGGTCATGGCAATTGAGGGGGAGGAGCAGTTCGCGGACGCGGTCCAGCTGCCTGCGCTCCGACTTCTTCGGCGCCTTGGGCTTGGCGCCCGGCTTGACGGTCCTTTGATAGTCCTCGACAACGCTTTCGCACTCGGCGACGATCTTTTCCCAGCGCTTTGACACATTCGCCTGGATGTCCGCTACGATGTTGCCGGAATATTCAAAAGTGTCGGGTGAGAAGAGAACGCTGCCGGCCGCGATCACCGCGACGCTTGCCAGTAGCGACGCCAGCGTCGCAATGACGGATCCCGACCGCATTAGAAGCGGACGCACGCTCGCATTCAACAGGAGAAGGCCCAGAAAGACCGCAAGCGGGTTTTTCTTAGGCACGATGAAGACCAGAGCCGTCAGCGCGACAACAAGTGCGAGTACCGCCTTGCCCACATCCGAAAGCCGGGCGCGCAATATGATCGAGAATGTGCTAAGCGTCACCAGTCCGCCAACAATCCATGCTATCGCATACCAGTTCATGATTTTACCCTTCCCTTTGTTTAACCATTTACTCCATATAAGGCCCGATGCCGTCGCCAACCGGAAGAAAACTCATCACTTGGCAGACTTGGGATCTTCAAGCCACGCTTCAAGACGCGCCACTTCCTCGGGGTCGATGGATCCTTTTACATAGGTAATCGCGTAGAGGAAATCTTCCTTGTTCAATGGACGTTCCTTCTGCGTTTTCCCCATTACTTCTGAAATGTCCTTCCAAGTGCCGGCCTCTGGATTCATGTCCTTTTGCATCTTCAAGGCGGCATTTTTCACTAGGTTCTGCAGGTCGCGCCCTGAAAACCTGTCAGTCCGCGCATCGTCGGCAAGCCAGTCAAGAAGATCGGGAGACTCGATTTCATATTTGCGAAGAAGCTTTGCCAAGATGTCCCTACGCCCTTTTGCGTCCGCGCCGCCGACAAGGACGATGTGGCTCCCAAAACGCGATAGCAACGCCGTGTCAAGTCTTTCGGGATGGTTTGTCGCGCCGATGGTGAGAACAAAAGGAGGTTCAGAAGTTCCGTCCCCCTTTGACTTCATACCGTCCAACTCCGGCAGTAACGCGCCGCGGACGCTCTCATCCGAAATCAGCCCGTCGATTTCATCGAGGAATACTACGGATGGCGCGCTCTCTCTTGCGGTTTCGTAGAGCAGCGAAATGGACTTTGCCGTGTTGCCCTTGTAGTGGCCCTCAAGGGCCGCCGGAGTCGCCTCGAAGAACGTTCCGGCGTCCCCAAGGGAGAGGGAATGCGCCACGGCGGCCACTAGTAGGGTCTTGCCGGTTCCTGCTGGTCCCAGCAGCAGTATCTTCCCTGCACCCTCGGGGGCCGAACCATCTGGCCGACGCATCACCGACTGTGCCAAAATGGTCTTTAAATCCCGAATCAGCTCGTCCATTCCCCCGATGTCATCCCAGGAAACACCCGAATTACGCTTCATGCCATCGACTTGGGCAATCAGCATCTTACCCACGTCGTCCCGCGAGAGCTGGGAGCGAAGCGACCCTGGCTTGCCGCCATCAGCGCCGGAAGAGGATGGATTGGGCGACGTGTGCGACGAATTGGCCGGGTTTCCCTGTCGCGGCGCAGAGGCGCCACCCGACGAGGACGCATGTGGCGCGGGCCCAGTCGAACCGGAAGCCCGGAGGCGGCCCTCGTCCGCATACGACTTGCATTCTTTGAACTGGGCCATGCACTTAGTGCGGGCTTCCTCGGATTTTGCCTCGACGATGGCACGATACCAGATGTCGGCAAGCTTTTGAAAAGCATCGGCGGCCTCGGCCCAGCGCCCTTCGCCCCAAAGGGCGTCGGCATTCTTCCGCCGCCCTTCCATGTCATTGCTCAAAACAGACAACATCTTGTATCGTTCCTTTCTATTAACTCTGCTGCATCTTTTCCATTTCAAGGTTGTACTGGCGTTCAAGTTCAGTTTTCTTGATAGGATCGGTTTCCTTCTTCATCTTTTCAATCAACTTGCTCAATTCCTGAATGGCAATGGCATCGGCGTTGTTTGACATGTCAGAAGACGTGCTGTTCACGGTCCTGTCAATTTCATCCGCCTGATCCTCCATCTGCTTGACCAAGTCGTCCATGTCTTTCAGGTTGTTCCCGACTTTGCTCATTTCAGCCATGAGGGCCTCAAACGGAACTGTCTCGCCTAGAGCCGAAGTCAGCGCTTCAGACACTGAAAGAATCGAAAGGTTCTTTTCGTTGGTGGCGATAAGCCTCATGTAGCGCTCCGCCCTGCCTTTGGCGTCTTTCGCCTTGTTGGCTTCGGCGAAAAAATCCTGCAATATGCTCTTGCGTTCAGCCTCGGACTTGGCCTCGACGGCTTCGAACTTCAGCTTGTTCGCCTTGCTCTCCGCATCTTCAACCTTCCGTAGCTCGCGCCGAAGTTCGATGTTGAGCATGTTGGCGCTTTCCTGAAGCGTATTCTTCCATTCGGCGGGTGTTTTTTCCCGGTCTCCCGGTTTGAAAAGGCTTATCACTCCGTCGCGCATTGTTTCGGCAATAGACTTCATTGTTGTTTCTCCCTAATTATAGATTAGTGTGCGTGGACGATGTTCTCCATGAGTTCGTCGTATTTCGCCTGGTTTTCGGCGAGCCCCTGCGTGTCGCCAGTCGCCTTGCAAAGGCGTATGGCCTCGATGACTTTCTCCACTTCGGCGTTGGCGAAGGAAATCGCATGTTCGTTGTCGGATTTCATGGAATTTTCCATGTCCTTGCCCTGCGATTCCATGTCCTTAATCTTGTCTTCCGCGTCCCTTATCCTATTAAGAGCCGTTCCAAGAGTCATCTGTAGTTGCTGGAACTGTTCGGGAGGCATTGTCTTCTTCAAAACCTCCAATTGGTGGCGGGCATTGATAATTTTATCATAGAGGACCTCCATTCGACGGAAGAATCCGATGAAATTGTCGAGAGATGACCATAATTGGGCCTTGCTTTGCGCCCGCATGAGATTGAGCGAGAGCTCGTATGGCTTGCAATTGAGGTTCTCCTCAAGGTTTGACAACCTTTTCCATTCATCGTAGAAACGGTTGCGCTTCATTTGAAGAGTGGATCGCGTTGTCGCTAGCTTCTGCATCTGCTCCTTGAGGGCAGATTCTGAAATGGATAGGTCCATCGCCGATCCATTTAGGCCGAACAGACTTGTCATTATGGACATGTGAGTGCTCCTTTTGAGTTATGGGTTAATGATGTGAGTTGAAACAAAACTGATAATTAGTAAACGGCGTCTGTGGATGAAACCTTGCAACTATTCGTCGTCCCCTGCATCGTCGTCGGTTGAATCCCCCGATGGGTTCGCCAGCGAGAAGGCGCGGTTGCGGCGAACGATGTCGGGATCCTTGGCCGAAACGGGAACGAGCGCCTTGATGGCGGCGTCGAAGTCGGCCTTCGTGACGTATTCGACGCGATCCCATTCAGGGGCGCCTGGATTCAGTCCCTCCCGGCGCCTGACCCAGCGGCGCCCGGCGCGCAACGCGGCCTCGTCGCAGACTCCGCCTCCGTCGCCATGGTGCAGTTCGGCGCCGCTGTAGCCCTCAGTCCGCTCCACAATCTCGTCAATCGAGACATCCGGCGCAAGCGGAACGTCTTTCAGCGCCGACTCAATGATGGCGCGTCGCGTTTCGGCGTCGGGCAGCCCGACGTGGACTGCAAGGCCAATGCGCCCGCTGCGCACGACGGCGCTGTCGATCATCCACGGGCGGTTCGTCGCAAGAATTACGAAAATTTGGGAGTCTCGCTTCGTCGCAAAGCCGTCAAGCTCCGCGAGGAACTGCTCGACAATGCAGACTTTCTGGTTGCCGCGCTTGCGAAGGATGCTCTCGCATTCGTCGAGGAAAACGACACACTTCTTGTGGGAATAGGCCTCCTCGAAGAGGCGCGAAACGTTCTTCTCGCTCTCGCCGACATACTTGTCCTTCATCTCGCTCATCTTGCGATAGAGGAAGGGGAGTCCGAGTTCGCCGGCGACGGCGCGCGCGAACATCGTCTTGCCGGTGCCAGGAGGCCCGAAGAGAAGCAACCCCTTGCCGTTCTTAATTTTGAGCGTCTTGTAGATGTCGGGATGTCGGACGGGATTCACGAGCGCGTCAAGGACGGCTTGCTTGGCACCGTCAAGGCCCTTCACGTCCGCGAGCGTGACGCCTGTCGGGTTCTTCCCTGCCTCGTTTTCCGGCGACTGCGCGGAAGGGGCGTCCTTCTTTGCGTCCGCACCTTGGGCAGGGGCCTGCCTCTGCGTGTTCTCCCCCGCAGCTGTCTCGAACGAAAGGCGCGGAGGAATCGCCGTCTGCCCAGCGGAACTTTTCGCGGTGCCGCCGGACATGGCGGTGGAAACGCGGGGCACGGGGGCCTTGGCCGACGCCTCGGCGCCAATCTTCTCCCAGCGGTCGCGAAGCTCAGTCCAGCGCACCTCCTCCGCAGCAGGAACGAGGCCCGTGGCCAAAATCGCCCGATAGGTTGACACGAGCGCTCTGGATGCTTTTGCGACGGAGGCCCAGTCGCCGGCATCCGCCGCCTTTGTGGCGACGGCCTTCAATTCTTCTTCGCGATGGAGCAGTTCGTGGAGCATGGCTTGACTAGAATTTTGCGAGGAGTTCCTCAAGGTGTTGTTCCGTTGCGTTGTCCTTCTCGCCCGCAAGCTTGGCAATCATGTCGTCGATGGCGCCAGGCTTAATCCCGCTGGTTTCCGCTTCGGAGTCAGCCATCTCGCCGACAGCGGAATCAAAGGCGCCAAGCATCTGGTCCACGAACTGGTCCATTGATTGCGCACCTTGCAGTGTCCGCTGGAAACGCTGCTGGGTTTGTATGACTTCGGCAGAGGAAATCGTATGCTCCATCGACTCGCTGACTTCCGAAAGGACACCACAGAAGTCCTTGTAGCCGTCCATTTGATCGGACATCGTGGCGAGGAATCGGGTCGTATGAAGCATCCTTTGCGCCCGGCGCCGCGTCACCTGGGTGAACGAAAGGAGCTTTTTGATTGCCGCAAGCGTCGCCTCGTCCCCCGTCCGCTTGGCCTCGACCGCCTGGGCAAAATACTCACGCAAATAGCGGTCCTGCTTTTTCACCTCAAGCGAAAAACGACTCTGCAGGGCGTTCAATTTGACGCGCCTCTGCATCGCGAGTTCGGCGGGGTCGGGCTTCTTTTCAAACAAAGAAGCAACTTTCTTCAAAAAACTGCTCATCTTACTACCTTTGCCTCCAGATAATTCCATTGCCAATCAGATTCGGAGAGGCTGCCCAGCCTCGACCTGCCTTCCTCAACGGAGGTGAAACCACGTGAGTTAGGTGCGATATAATGATGTTCGCGAATGACGAACTGGAACTCTTCTTCCAAACGCACCGGCACTCGCGAGACAACAGCGATAAGGATATCATTCAATCCGTTTACTTCCGACAAAGGCTCGCTGACATGAAGCCTGTCACATGGAGGTGGCAATGTTATCAAGTTCCCAGGGAGTTCATACTCGTTCCCGGCGATGACGCGCCATCCATCGCTCCCCACGCGCGCTTCCTCGTTAAGTGACTTCGGTTCCCCTTTGGTTCCAAGATTCCATAGTTGGAGATATCCTGAAAGCGTTGGGTGTACAAAAAGCTTTAGCGTCTCGCCTACTGAATACGTATCAACGCCTTCCTGCCTCTCGCCTATCGCATTCGCCTTGGATGCATCGGGGCAAAGGATTCGTGAGGGAGGAACGAGACGGCGCTCCGTCACGCCGTTGGAATCCATAACAGACCACTCCATGTCCAGTGTCCGGGTGGCCTCATGAAAAACATTTGGAATCCTACCCAGTTCCCCCTCTCACTTTTTCGGTTTAATCGCAAAGGAAAGCACAGCGGCGTCCCAGTTGTCCTGCCCAAGTTTAGAAAGACGATCTAGCAGAGCCGCAGCGACAGAAGCCGGCAATTCGTCGCCAAAGGATACCAGTTCTTCAGGTCGAAGCAATGGCCGTTCAGCGACGATGGCCACTATTGTTTCCGTTCCCGAGGATGCGACTTCCACCAAATGCTCCCGTATCCATGCGCTGTCTGCCTTTCCAACGGATTCTGTTTTCCCTGCGGAAATGTGCGCGTTCGGAACTTCGTCATTTGGCAGAATCGGGCAGACAAAGTTGTTTTCGTCAATGTCAAGCAATGTAAGGAACCCGCTGCGCTTTGATGCGATATTAATGGAATAGTGGCTCTTTTCAAGGAGAACCGGCTGGGAAACTTTCTCCTCCTTTACAAGTCTGCGAGGCTGATATGAGAACTCTTCGCCATGGAGGATTTCGACTACTCCCGACTTTGTTCTTGCCTTTTTCCCCGCGAGAGCTGCAATGTTCATTCCAACTTCCTTGCGGCCGGCGGCCTTCAGCAAGGACAGAGGGTCTAGGGAATCTTTTTTGTCCACCAAGTTCATAACCAAGGAGAGAATGGACGCGACCTCCGAAACTGGAGCATGCTTCATCCCATTTATGACTTGCTCCCTTTCAGCATTGATTTTATCCAAATCCAATTTTTTTTTGGCAACTTTTATTTCGTGATCTTGATCGTCGAGTTGATCCTGTTGCCTTTGCTTTTTATCCTCTTCTTCTTTCCTTCTTTTCTCTTCTTCTTTCCTTCTTTTCTCTTCTGCTATTGCTATTGCTTTCGCTATTCTCTCGCCTTCCGGACAAGAAAAATCCGCGCTTCTCACATTGAAGTCAATGGTCGCACCCTCAAACTGCATCTCCTCCTTAGTGCCTATGCCTAAAGCCTTAGGCCAAGGGTCTTTATTCTTGCTTGTGTTCTGTAACTTATCAGCCAAATCGGTGGGGCCGGTAACTTCTAAATCGGTGCGTAATTTTTCAAGAATGAGATTTTCAATGCCTTTGCAATACCTATCCACAAATAAATTAGCGGAATATTTAAATTTGTTCTTCGTAAAACTATTACTAGAACGGATTTCCTGCAAGAACCGTCCCAAGTCTCTTATTGTCGCGCTCCCCTGGAGTTTCAGAAAGCAATCATATCCATCCAAGTTATTACCAAGGCTTATCTTAAAAGAAAGGTCGAACGAGTCTGACCGAACAGCGTAGACCTCTTCCTCCATGATGATTCGGGCGGTATCTTCGGGCAGTTCCTTGCTTTCCGGTATACCGCCGCTGATGGCGAACAACATCTCCGATTTTCTGGAAATATTGCCTCTGATCCAGGGATCGACAATGTCGCGCTTGTCTTTGGGCACGACGATGAAGGTTCCAAATTCCTCTGCGCTGTCGCCCATGCTGATGTTTTTAGGATCGGCGACTTGCGTGATCTTGCCACCTTTGTCGATAAAGAACAGCTCCTTATCGCGGTCGATGTTGACCTCGTACTTCTTTTTGCTAAAAAAGCTCTTCTTTTCGGAAGGAACAACTGTATAGCCAACCCCGAAAAGAGTTTCTATACGGCGAATTAGAATCGTTGAATTTTCCGTTTCGTAGATCATGGAACTTCCTTTCCAAAAAAAGACCTCGGATAAAGGATTCGCCAGAAGTGGACGTCCGTCATAGCCCTAAATCATCGGGCGCGACGTGGCCTCCTTCCTCCTCATGCACAGGCCCCTGGGGCATGACTGCCGGCGCTTTCGCCGAGGCCCCCTTCGCCCGCTTGCGGGCCGCGCTTTCCTCTTCGTTTTTCTTTAACATGCTGGAAACTTCCGTTCCTGCGATGGATGTGAGTGCCGGTACTGTGTCTTTTGAGAAAGTCTCTACCAATTCGTCATAGTGCTCTCCGACAGTGGCGATCTTGCCCACCAGGTCCCGCAACCGTTCGGGGGACGAAGCGAAATTGTTTATGGCGCTAATTAACCTTATTAATGCCTGCTGG
>JAEEGH010016492.1_pt1 | contig 15875 bp, 9 predicted proteins | sample 9134181 | NCBI WGS metagenome assembly JAEEGH01 (sample SAMN16246544, study PRJNA631951) | gut metagenome | biome: gut microbiome; feature: rumen; material: DP-attached | host: Bos | place: Iran: Karaj | collected 2018-10
CTCTACCCAGAACTTGCGGATTGATTCATCTGGGTTGGCCAATGACAGACTGCCCGACTTCGGGTGAGAGAACGAAGACGAGTTGAAGTCCAACTTCGTGTTATTCTCCTTGGCCCACTGGATCCAACTCTCGAAATATTCTACGGTAACCTCATCGCGATCAACGACTTTGCCCTTGAAGTCACCGTAAATCTCGTGCAGGTTCAAGCGATGGTTGCCTGGGATGAGGCTCTTGGCCTTGAGGATGTCTTGACGCAGTTCGTCAATGTTGCGGGCAGCACCCGGGAAATCGCCGGTTGACTGGATACCGCCGGACATGGCGCCGGCCTGTACCTCAAAACCCTTTACGTCGTCAGCCTGCCAGCAGTGCAGCGAAAGGTGGAAATTCTGTAACTGTTCGAGCACCTTGTCGGTATCGATACCATAATCTGCATAGCGGGCTTTGGCCAGCTGATAAGCCTGTTCAATCAATTCTGATTTCATACGTTTATTTTTATTTGTTGGAAAAATATTATTTGGTTGGAAATTTTCTTCGGTTTTGTGGCCAATGGCATTCGTCTCGCGAGCCGGTGGACATTGGCCGATATCTCTTACTTCTCGCACAGCGCAACGTAGCGTGCATAGGCTGCATCCCAAGCTGCCGTGTCCTGCGGTTCGTAGCGGTCGAGTGGGGTGGCCTTGGCAATCAGGGCGCGCATCTCGTTGATGTCCTTCACCTTGCCGAGAGCCTTGAACTGCATCATGATGTTGCCGATGGCGGTAGCCTCGGTCGGACCTGTCAGCACCGGCACGCCGATGGAGTTGGATGTCCACTGGGCCAACAGTGCGTTCTTGGCGCCGCCGCCGATGATGTGGAGCACCTCCAATGGGAAGTCGGCCAATTCCTTGAGCCATGAGAACACCGTGCGGTAGCGCAGGGCGAGGCTCTCCATGATGAGGCGTGCCACCTGGCTGTCATCTTCCGGCTGTGGCTGGCCGGTCTTGGCGCAATAGTCGTTGATGGCCTGCAGCATTGATGGCGGGTTGGCGAACGATGCATCGTCGGGGTTGATGAAGCTGCGGAATGCTGGTGCTGATTGCTCCATCTTGGCCAATTGGACGAAATCGTAGTCCTTGCCGGCAGCCTTCCATTCCTTGCGGCACTGCTCCAGAATCCACATGCCTGTGATGTTCTTCAGGAATCGCGTAGTGCCCTCGACTCCGCCTTCGTTGGTGAAGTTCAGCTGGTAGCTGCGTTCGTTGATGATGGCATCCTTCGATTCGATGCCCATCAGGCTCCATGTGCCGCTCGACAGGTAGGCGAATTTCTCGTCTTTGGCAGGAACGGCAGCAACGGCCGAACCTGTGTCGTGACCTGCGATGGCGATGACCGGAACGTCGTAGCCGAAATCGACCACATCTTTCTTCAGGTTGCCGATGATCTGTCCCGGCATCGTGATGGGCGGGAACTTCTCCATCTTGGCGCCGGCAGCTTCAATGAGCTCTGCGTCGATCTGCTTGGTCTTCGGGTTCAGGAACTCGGAGGTCGAGCAGATGGTGTATTCGCACACGGCCTTGCCCGAAAGGTAGTAGCTGACGTAGTCGGGGATGAAGAGGTATTTGTCGGCCTGTTCGAATGGCTGGAAGTTCTCCTTGTGGCAGGCGTAGAGCTGGAACAGCGTGTTGAAGTTCATGAACTGGATGCCCGTCTTCTGGTAGATTTTCTCCTTGCCGACCTTCTTGACGTATTCGTCCATAGCAGCCACTGAATATGGGTCGCGGTAGGCACGCGGCTGTTCGATCATGTTGCCCTGCTTGTCGATGAAGACGACATCGACGCCCCATGTATCGACACCGATGCCCTCGATCTTGATGTCTTTTCTGTTGGCCAAGTCCTTAAGTCCGGCCACCACTTCGCCGATGAGGGCAGTCATGTTCCAGTAGAATTTGCCGTCGTGGTCTTTCTCTTGAATGGCGTTGGGGAAACGGCGAACTTCCTCGGTTTCAAGAAGTCCTGCCTCGTTGATTCGGCTGATAATCATTCGGCCGCTCGTAGCACCAAAATCAATGGCGCAGACATAGTTCTTCATTCGTATAAAATTAATTATTATTCGCGTGCGAACATTCGTTATATATGGTTGTCGGCACTTGGGTTATTTAACTGACCGCAAAAATACGGAATATTTTCGATACCACCTAATTTTTGTCACTAAATAATCCCGAAATGACGAAAAATTGTATTAAAATCCATTGAAAAACTGTAATTGTGGCCAATTTTATGTCGTTCGCGTCTAATTGAGTGACGTGTAGAATGGCTCGGTCAGGTTCTTGTATTCTGCCGTGTAATTGCCCGATGCGTCGCGTATGGCAATAATCTCGGTTTTACAGCCGATGCCGTTGCGTGTCACCTCCAGCATCCGTCGCTTTTCGGGCTTGCCCGTCTTGGTCAGTACGCGGCCGATGCGTGCCGGATTGAGCCCCGCGAGGACGGCCTCGGTCATCACTTCGCTGTCGTAGTCGGTGGGGTAGATGATGGCCAATGTTCCTGCATCGGCCAACCAGTTCGCTGCACACCGCATGATGTCGCGCACGGGCAGGGCGTCCTTGTGTCGGGCCAGGGCGCGCGCCTCGTCGTCGGGCTTCAGTGTGGCGTTGTAGAACGGCGGATTGGCCACAATCAGGTCGTAGGTCGTGACCTCGGGCTGCCGTTCAGCGAACTCCTGGAGCGAGCAGTGGTGGACGAAGATTTGTGACCTCCACGGTGTTGCAGCCGCGTTTTCGGCGGCTTGTCGGGCCGCATCGGCATCGATTTCAACGGCATCGGCCATTACGGGAATGCCATTGGCCGAAAAACGCTGGGCCAACATGATGGCAATCAGTCCCGTGCCGGTCCCGATGTCAAGTATGCGGACGGGTTCGCCGTCATTTTTTTTGCCAATGAGGCTCGCCCACGCCCCGAGCAGGACGCCGTCGGTCCCGACCTTCATGGCGCAGTGGTCTTGCGCAATGTCGAATTGTTTGAAGTGGAAAGTTGTGTCTTTTTGTGTCATGTCCAATGCCGTATTCGCGCCATCGTTTCAGCCGTTGACGCAGACTTTGTAATACTGTTCGCCGCCAAGGCCGAACACTTCGTTCTTGTTGTGGTCGATGGCCACGGCGATGATGCGTCGCATCCGACCCTCGACGGTGATTGCCGAGCCAGCACGGGGTGCTTCGTCGCGGCGCAACGAGAAGATGAAGATGTCGAACGGGTCTTCGGCGTTGTAGCATTGCGCGTCGGCCGGTTCGTAGATGTCCCAGATGTAAGTCATTGTTTTGAAGGGTTGTTAAGGGGAGTAAAAGGGTCCTCGCAGCGAACAGAACAATTGATAATTGTTCAGCGAGAAGACGAGGCTTTAGCCGAGGGGCAAGGTAAAAGGGACGAGTGCTTTAGCTTTCAAACCTGTTTCGTATCAGCAAACAACATTACTCTCTACCCTTTACCCTTTGCTCATCACCCTTTATTCTCTACTCTCTCTTTCTTGCGCCTCGCACGGCAGTGGCCTCCAGCGGATTGTCAGGCCAGGCGTGTTTCGGATAGCGTCGGCGCAGCTCCTTTCGCACCTCGAAGTAGGTCTCCTGCCAGAAGTTGCGCAGATCCTGCGTCAGCTGTACGGGCTTGAAACCGGGCGAGAGCAGTTCCATCAGCACTGGACGTCGGCCACCGTCAACGCGGGGCGTGTCGGCCATACCGAAGCACTCCTGCAGCCGCACACGAAGCACGGGAAGTTCGGCTCCGATGCGGTATTCTACGCGGATTTTGTTGCCCGTCGGCACGGCTATGTGCGATGGGACGAGCCGTTCGGCCTCTTGCTGCTGTTCGTAGCTGAGAAGTCCCCACAGCGCGGTGCAGAGGTCGATTTTCTTGAGTTCGGCCGATGTCGTTGCCTTGCCGATGTAGAGCGGAAGCCAGTCGGGCGCATTGGCCAGGACAGCATCGGTCGAGAGGTCGGGAAGGCCGAGTTCGGGATGCCAGTCGGCCAGCGTCGCGATGCGTTGTTGGAGGTTCTGCACGTGGTCGTTGAAGTCGAGCATCGAACGTCCGTCCTTGCGCGCGGCTTCGGCGATCAGTTGGGCGGCGTTGAAGTCGTGTAGCGGTTCTGTGCGGACGATGAGCGAGCCGATGCGCCATTCGCGTTGGGCAACGATGCAGCCTCGTTTCGTGTCCCAAGTGGCTGATTCCTTGCTGCGGAGCATCGGCTTCAGTTCGTCGGGTTCGATGGGCGCGGCGAGGAAGATGCGTCCGCCGCCCGATTGCGCGTTCATGCTTGCTACGGCCAACCATTCGTGCGCGGAAAGCTCGTCCTGCGCATCTACAAAGGCTTTTTCGCCGTTGGCCAATCGGAATCGGCCGCAACCTTCCGGCTCGGCTTTGGCGATGCGTTCAGGGTAGGCTTGTGCGATGAGGTAGCCGGCCGATGGCGTCTGCTTTGTGTGCGATGTTGTCGGTTTGATCCACGTGGCGTATTGGTCGGCCATCTGCCGCATCCGCCGCGTCATTCGGTCGAGGCGCGTGCGTATGTCGGCGTCGTGTTGGACGTTGGCCAATGGGTCCCGTTCTTCGAGGATGGCGGCCAGTTGGCAGGCCAGACGGCTTTCGTCCGACGAACGCGCGCTGACGAGCATCTGGGCCACACGCGGATGGCATGGCAGGGCGGCGAGTTGTCGGCCGTGGGGTGTGATTTTCCCGTCGTCGTCCAATGCGCCGAGCAGTCGGAGCAGCTGCTGGGCCTGTGCTACGTGGGCGGCAGGCGGTGGCGTGAGCCATGGCAGCGATGTGACATCGGCCGTGCCCCAAGCTGCGATGTCGAGCACCATCGAACATAAATCGGCCTCGAGGATTTCGGGCGTGCGGCAGTCGGCCATGCGATGTTCATCGGCCAACGACCACATCCGATAGCACGTTCCGGGCGCTACGCGACCTGCGCGACCCATGCGCTGCGTGGCCATGTCCATGCTGATCGGCACCGTCTGGAGGTGGCTCAGGCTGTTCTGCGGGTTGAAGACGAGGCGTCGGCACAGGCCGCTGTCGATCACGACGCGCACGCTCTGGATGGTGAGCGATGTCTCGGCAATCGGCGTCGAGAGCACAATTTTGCGTTCGCCGGCGCGGCTTGGGGCGATGGCTGCGCGTTGCTCCTGCGACGACAACATTCCGTACAGCGGGCAGATGCGGGTTGGGGCCAATGTGTCGGCCAATGCCTCAGTGCAACGACGGATTTCGGCCTCGCCCGGCAGGAAGACGAGGATGTCGCCTTCGTGTTCGCGGTGGGCACGGCGGATGAGCGGTACGAGCTCTTCGTCGGTGCGGCGCAGTTCGACGGGGAACATCCTTCCGGTGCTCTCCACAACGGGGGCATCGAGCGCGGCGCAGATGGATTTCGTGTCGATTGTGGCCGACATCAGCACGATGCGCAAGTCGGGTCGGATGACGTTCTGCGCCTCGCGGGTCAGGGCCAATGCGACATCGGAGGTCAGGCTGCGTTCGTGGAACTCGTCGAACAGGACCATCGCCACGCCGTCGAGAGTCGGGTCGGCCACCAGCATACGCGTCAGGATGCCCTCGGTGAGCACTTCAAGTCGCGTAGCGGCCGATGTTTTCGTCTCAAAACGGATGCGGTAGCCGATGGTGCGTCCGACGGGTTCGCCGAGCAGTTCGGCCATGCGTTCGGCAATCTGACGTGCGGCCAGACGGCGCGGTTCGAGCATCAGAATCTTGCCCGACGTGTCAAATTTGCCACATCGGACAGCATCGAGCAGGGCCAACGGCAGCTGAGTCGATTTTCCGGCTCCGGGCGGGGCGGTCACGACGAGCCTCGAGTGGTCGGCCAGCTGGCGGATTATCTCATCGTTCGTCGCCTGATCCATGAATCTTGTCGCGCTGCATCCGTGAGGCCAGTTTGTCGAGGTTCATCTGGCAGACCTCTTCGAGCGTGTAGCCGAGGTCGTTGGCCAACGATGCGGCATACCACATCACGTCGCCCAGTTCGAGGGCAATCTGGCGCTTGCGTTCCTCGTCGAACGTCGCGTTATTGTCGCGGATGACTTTCTTCACCTTGTCGGCCACCTCGCCGGCCTCGCCCGTCAGTCCGAGGGTGGGGTAGATGATGCGGCTCTCGTCGGGGTAGATGGCAGTGCGACGTGCGCCCTGCTGATATTCGTTCAGTGTCATATTCTTATTTTGTCTGTTTTCAGCCTGCAAATCTACGCAAACGAGCGCAAATCTACAAATAAAGGCTCGCGAAAATGCGCTTTTTCCCTTTTTTATTTGGCCAATGTCCCGAAAGATGTTAACTTTGCGAGGTTTTATATAGCCAATACTTTACGACTAAAACACATATAGAGATGAAGAATACACGTATTTTAGTGAACACCTGTGCCGCCGCCAGTGCGTTGGCGCTTACCCTCCTTTCTTCCGCTTGTGATGACGGCCAATACACCATTTCCGTCTCGGGCGACTGCGTCCCCTTGCAGCTCAGCGTGAGCCAGTTATCCGACACGCGTCTGAACGACACCCAGTGGGAAGCGGGCGACCAGATTGGCGTATATCTCATTGATGCCAATGGCAATTATGTCGATGGCGCGACCAATATCCGTTACGTCATTGATCCGGTCTCGAATGCTTGTACCGTGGCCAATGCCGATAGCATCATTATTCTTGAAAAGGGTGCGACCTATTCTCTGATGGTCTATTATCCATACAGCGTTGATGCTGGACAATCGATTTGGTCGAACTGGTATTCCGTGCCTGATTGGGACGTGCAGATGGAAAATCCGTCATCGGTCGATGTGCTGTATGCAACGGTGAACGGCATTTCCTCCAACGAGCCCAATGTGTCCATTAGCCTTGCGCGTCAGAGTGCCCGCATAGAGTTGAACATTTTTGCCGATGAAAGTGTCAATCTTGAAAATGTGACGATAAGAATTTCGGACAAGAATTTTCCTCTGAGATTTAATTTGTCAAGAGCAGAATGGGAATATTACATTTCCAGCAGTGGCGATTCCATTCAGATTCCCGTCAGCGTCGATGGCTCAAGGGCAACGGCATCGGTCATCGTCCCACCCACAGGATATTGGGAACAGCTTTCGCCTGTGATTGAGATTTTTGTGAATGAGACCGATGTGCGCACCTATCCGTTCCCTGACGACTTCGTTTTTGAGGCTGGAAAATCCTATACGCTCAATTTCTCATTCTCCCCTGTGGCCAACATTGATGGCATCGTCGAGCAGATCGAGGGCATGACCGAGAGCGGAACGGTTCCGGTGGTCGGTTATCTGGGACAGCCCGGTGTTGCTGCTATCTCAGAAGCACTGAAGGTCTTGCACAATAGTGGCAGCGAGGCCAAGGTTACGCTGGATTTGACGGGAATGACCAATTCCGTCCTGCCGAATTTTTGGGAATGTCAATATCTTGACGGTGTCATCATACCGGAAGGAATCACCGAGCTGAAAGGCAATTTCAGCCGTTGCTATGACCTGCGTTCATTGGTTATTCCTGCATCGGTCACAAGCATCGGCGAATATACTTTCTTCCATTGTCAGTCCCTTGAATCTGTTACTGTGGCCGATGGAAATCCGGCCTTCAAGATGGTTGGGGATGCCTTATATTCGATTGACGGGACAAAACTCATATCTTACTGCGCACGTGCTTCCGAAGCTCCATTTACAGTTCCTGCCGCTGTGACGGAAATAGCTGACTGTGCTTTTGATGCGTCTCAGATTACGAAGGTCATCTTTGAGTCTGATGACAATTTGACCACCATCGGAAAATATGGTTTCGCTTATTGTGAGAATCTCACTTCGTTCAGGATGCCCAACAGCGTGACATCGGTTGGAACTTGCTTGTTCGAGAATTCTAGTTTGTCAGACTTCACCTTCTCCAGCTCATTGACGACATTGCCGGACGGAATGTTCTCTAATTGTAAGTTCACGGAACTTGTCATTCCCGAAACCGTCACGGTGTTGGATGGAAGTGTCTTTTGGTCTTGTCAATCTCTTGGGACATTGGTCTTTCCCGCGTCATTGGCCGAAATCGGTTTATATCTCTATATGCACTGCAATGCTCTTACGACTGTTTGCTATTGTGGCACGGAAAAGCAGCGCGCAGCTATCTCCGATCGTAGTGGCATCACTGCCGATGACAACATCACTTGGGTCTATAACTACAATCCAGAGACGATGGGTGTGGCCAATGGTCATGTCTATTTCGACCTCGGCCTGCCCAATGGCACGAAGTGGGCAATGACCAATGTCGGCGCCCGGAAGTCCGAGGATTACGGCAACTATTTTGCCTGGGGCGAGACGACAGGCTATGACGAGGGCAAGACCGATTGGGGAACTTATTCGTTCGGAACATCCACATCGTTGACGAAATATAACGAAGAAGACCATCTGACGGTACTTGAAGCCGAGGATGATGCTGCTACTGTCAATTGGGGGTCCAAGTGGCGTATGCCGAGCTCAGAAGAATTTCAGGAACTGATTGATAATTGTCCCTACTCAGTTGAAACAAAAAATGACGTAGTCGGCTATGAGTTTTCGGCAAAGAATGGTAATTCTATATTTCTCCCGTTGGCAGGTCGTTGTATGACAACAGATCCGTATGGAGTCAATGAAGGCGGCAATTATTGGTCTTCGACGCTTGCACCCGATGGCCCTCCGTATTGTATTGGCGCTATCTGCCTATTGATGGATCCCGTTTATAATAATTTTGGTCTGGATGGTGGTTGTGTGCGTGCCTACGGAATGCCTGTCCGCGCCGTGCTTGCGGAATAAACGCCATTGGCCAAAACCATCGTGATAAAACGAGAAAGCCTCCCGAACAAGGGAGGCTTTTTTCGTGTGTGACATTATCGGTCGGAAAATCCATTGGCCAAGAATCACCGTTTCATGACCTTGTCGATGGATTTCGTGCCGTCCTGCCACGTGATGCGGCGGATACAGATGCCGGTGCAAGGTTCGTCGATGGGTTCGCCCGACAGGGTGAAATACTCCACGCGGCTGATGGCGCTACGCGAATTTCCGTCGGCCGTCCGGATGTCGCTGGTTGTGGCCAATGTGGGGTAATATTCCTCGACCGCATCGATGGCGTCGCTGTTCTGGCCCTTGACAATCTCCTCGACCAGGCTGTTCAGGTAACACTCGACGTTGGTGTACCAGCCGCGCTCGTCGAGGGTGTAGGTCTTGCCGTCGGCCGCGCTGTTCGGGTTCAGACCATTGGCCGTTTCCCACTCGTCGGGCATACCGTCGTTGTCGGTGTCGAAGCCCGTGGGGCGGCTTTCATTGGCCAATGTGGGGTAGGCGACAAGTTCATCGTTGATGGTTGTGGCCGATGGGTCTTGAATCAGGTCGATGATGCCGGCGCGTCCGGTCACGGTGCCGGTATATTCGCAGGTGCCTGTGCGGGCCTCCTCCATATAGCGGGCATCGATGGCATCGCGCGAGAAACAGGCTCCGGCGTAGAGCAGGGCTTTCTCGAATGCCATTTCGGCCGTGTGTGTCGTCACCTCGCCGGCATAGATTGGTTCGTCGAGACACAGGCGGACGTGGTCGGTACCGTTGATGGCGGTGTAGGCCACCGTGTCGCCGTAGAAGTGGTTGGCATCGGGAATCCAGCGCTCGCCGCCAGAAGTGGTCAGTCCGCTGTCATAGACGACGCCCTTCCAGTCGTAGTTTTCGGCCGATGCACCAGCCGCCGTGACGTAGTTGCCCTCGATGAAGTAGCGCGAGGCGATGCCGGGGAATGGGTTGTCGCCGCCATTGCTGGCATCGGAGACGGAACATTGCGTGACGCGCGTCTTGTTGGTCGTTCCGGGCCCCGCCTTGTAGTAGTTGTTCACCATATTCACGTAGCCGCCGCCAGGACCGCCATAGCATCCGCCGGTGCCCCAGTTGTACATGACGCAGTTGCGGAAATCGACGCGCTCGGCATCGATGGTGTTGACGAAGCGTGTGGCGTCGTATCCCTGCCAGTTGTAGCGTGCGCCGTTGAAGCGTGGCACGCGGTTCTGCATGTGGCAGAGGAAGTTATGGTGGAACGAGGCCTCCTTGCCGCCCCAGATGCCGCCGTAGCTGTGTTCTCCCTTCGAGTGGCCGGGATTGGCCAATGCTTCACCCAACGTACACCACTGCATCGTGAAGTTGCGGTTGTCGTAGAATGAGGCCAGTTCGTCGATGCTCCACGAGAAGGAGCAGTGGTCGAAGATGATGTTCTGTTTCTGTCGGCCCCAGGCGGCATCGGCACCGTCGTTGACGTCCTTGACCTGCGAGCGGCGGAATCGGATGAAACGGGTGATGATGTTGTCGCCAGCGTAGGTCACGGTGCGGTAGCGGATGGTGATGCCGTCGCCTGGCGCGGTCTGTCCGGCGATGGTGATGTTGCTCTTGCTGATCTTCAGGTCACTCTGGAGGTCGATGTAGCCGCTCACGTCGAACACGACGATGCGGTTGTTGCCGCCCGTCACGGCCGCGCGGAATGAGCCGGTGCCGCTGTCGTTGAGGTTGGTGACGTGGACGACGGTGCCGCCACGGCCTCCGGTGATGTAGCGTGCGTAGCCCTCGGCTCCGGGAAATGCGGGAGCGGCCTCGGCCGATGCCTCGACGTCATCGGTCATGGCGGACAGGGTCATTGGACATAAAACAAATGCCAGGTATAAGAATAGTTTTTTCATAAGTGTGTATTTAGGTTATATATAAATTGAGAGAATTTCGTTCTTTTCAGATTGTGGCCAATGTCCCTGTGCTGAATGACATTGGCCACAAATATGGGTATTGCGGTGGGAGGGAGGCCCGTTCAGGCCTTCTTGTCCCTTATGTCGGTGCGCGCCTCGACGACGTTGACGACATAGTCGCCCAACTTTTCGCACTCGTTGATGATGTCCATGTAGATGGTGCCCACGGCGTAGGTGTAGGCGTGGTTGTTGACGTCAACGATGTTCTGCTGCTTGAGCTGGGCACGGTAGTTGTTGATTTCGTGCTCGATGTTGTACGTGCGGTTCACGTCATATTCATCCTTGCGGCCGTTCAGGAGGCTGTTCATCTCGGTGAGCGAGTTGTCGGCCAGGTCCATCATCTGGTGGATGTGGTCGTATTGGCTGTCGATGAAGTGGTCCTCCTTGGCGTTGTACTTGCGGTGGATGGTGCGCGCCATGTTGAAGCAGGCATCACCGATGGACTCCAGTTCGGAAATCTCGCGCAGCATCGAGCGGATCTTCGCCTTGGTCTCATCGGCCAAGTGACCGTCGCTGACCTGGTCCAGATATTTCGCGATTTCGAGCTCCATGTTGTCGCTGATGCCCTCATACTTCTCGATGCGCGTGAAGAGCTTGTTGAATTCGCCCGTCTTGGCGTCTTTCTTGTTGGCCGATGAACTTGACAGCTCCAGCAGGTCACGCACCATACCGAACATCTTCTGCATACGCATGGCGAACGAGGCAATCTCCTTGTGAGCCTCCAGCACGGAAAGCTCGGGCGTCTTCATGATGCCGGTCGTGATGAATGAGAGACGGAAATCCTCGTCCTCGTCCACGCTCTTCGGCTTGATGACCCAGCAGACAAAACGCTCGATCTGTGGAATGAAGCCGATGAGAATCATCGTGTTGACGACGTTGAAGACGGTGTGGAATGCGGCCAATACGAAGTTCAGCTTAGCGGCATTGGCCAAGAAAGCACTCGCTCCGGCAGCCTCTTTGGTCATATCGACGTCATAGCCGACCAGGTCGCACACGAAATCGACGAACGGACGGAAGAAGAACAGCACCCAGATCACGCCGAAGACGTTGAAGAAGAGGTGGGCCAATGCGGCACGACGCGCCTGTGTATTGGCCGACAGCGCAGCCAGATTGGACGTAATCGTCGTGCCGATATTCTCGCCCATCACCAGCGCAATGCCCTGATAGATAGGCAGCGCGCCGCTCGAACACAGGATCATCGTGATGGCCATCACTGCGGCCGATGACTGCACGCAGAAGGTCAGCACGCCGCCCAGAAGCAGGAAAATCAGTGTGGTCGAGAACGACGTCGGGTCGAACGAGGCAAAGAAGTCCAGCACGGCCTGGTTTTCGCCCAGGTGCATCTCAGTGCCCGTGGCGCGCAGGGTGCCCAGGCCCAACAGCAGGAACGACAGGCCGAACAGGAAGTCGCCCACGTAGCGGTGCTTCTTCTGGTAGATCAGGATGATGCCCAGCAGGAAGGCCGGATAGACCGCATCGGCAATGTTGAACGACATGCCGGCCGACATGATCCAGGCCGTCAGCGTCGTGCCTATGTTCGCGCCCATGATGACGGAAATGGCCTGTGCCAGCGTCAGCAAACCCGCGTTGACGAAGCTGACGGTCAGCACGGTGGTCGCCGTGGACGACTGTACGGCTGTGGTGACGATGGCACCCGTGCAGATGCCCGTGAAACGATTGGTGGTCATGGTGCCCAAAACCTTACGCAAACCACCGCCGGTGAGCTTTTGCAGCGCCTCACTCATCGTTTTCATACCGAACATCAACAAGGCGAGACAGCCCAAAAGCGTCAAAAATGTAAAGATGGTCATAAAACTATAGATGGGATTTTAGTGGTATATTTTTGCAACTATGCATAAAACAATGAGTTACTATTCTGTAAAACCAGCGCAAAAATAATAAAAAAAGCATATCCATCACAAAAAAACCTCAACTTTTTTCAGCAAAAAAAGAAAGAATAATCAAACTAAAATTCGTACTTTTGCGCCCTATTTTATACAATGTAATAAATGGAAGAAAACGAGGGTTACACGGACGAAGAGGTGATGCGCCTGGTGGAGAATTTCAAGGAGATGCTCCATACCGGCGAGATGCGATACATTGAAGACGAGGATTTGGAGGTCATCATCGAGAGCCTGATCGGGCAGATGGATTTCAGGACGGCCACCAAGGCGGTGAACTATGCCATCCGTTTGTTCCCCACCTCCCTTGTATTCAGATTGCTGAAAGTCAGGAAGCTGATGATGGAGCTGCGGCTCGATTCCGCAGGCAAGGAGCTTGACCGCATCGAGCAGGACTTTGCGCCCTCCGCCGAAATCTACCTGGAACGGTCGTTTTTCAGCAAGCTCACCGGCACCGACGAGAAGGCGTTCCCCCTTCTGAAAAAGGCACACAAGCTCGACCCCGACAGTCCAGAGATCAACCTGAACCTCGCGGGAGAATATGTGCGTCAGGGACTTTACGAGAAAGGATTCGCCCTGTTGCGGAAAGCGATGGACTACGACGAATACATTGAGGAGCAACTTTTCACCTTTTCCTACATCTTTGAAGAAAACGAGAAATGGGACGATGCCGTGCGCTTTTTCCATGCGCTGACAGAGGCTTATCCGCTAAGCAAGTCCAGCTGGTTCGCCCTCGGCCTGGCCTACAGCTGGAAGCGCGAGTTCCCGAAGGCCATCGACGCCTACCTCAACGCCATCAGCCTCGACGAAGAGGCCTCCACCGCCTACTTCAACATCGGCAACGCCTATTTCGAGATGGAGGACTACCCGCAGGCGCTCCACTACTATGAGGAGACCGCCCGCCTCGACGACCAGGATTTCCACGCCCTGAGCGGCATCGGCGACTGCTACTACTCGATGAACGAGTTTGACAAGGCTCTGGATGCGTACCATCAGGCCCTCATCCTCAACTCCGACACCACCGACGCGATGCTCGGCATCATCAACATCCTGCAGGAAACCGGGCGCGCGGCCGAGGCCGAGGACTTCATCATGCGGACCGTCGCAATGGAGCCCCGCAGCTTCGAACTTCTATTCTCCCTCCTCAATACCTACAAAGAGGAACAGCAACCGGAGATGTTGAAGAAGTTCTTCGACCTGACCATCAGCCAGATAGAAGAAAAAGACGACTTTCTTTTCTTCTTCGCCGCCTTCTGCTGCAATCTGAAGGATAACAGCGAAATACTTCCCCTCGCCACCGAACTGTTGAAGAGCTATCAGTACGAGGAGGAGTTCACCTTCTCCATTCCCTACCTTATGGCCGCCCTTTGCTATGTTTCGGGCGACTACGCCAACGGCAAGGAATACCTTTCCAACGCCTTGCTCATCAACTTCGAAGGGCACGAGCGCTTCCTCAGCATGCATCCCTCCCTTTCCGAAATCGAAGAGGTAAAGCTCCTCATCGAACGATACAGGTAAATTGAAAATTGAAAATTGAGAATTGAGAATTGAAAATTGAAAATTGAAAACTATAAATTTTAAATCAATGAAAAGAATCCTTATCACCTTGCTGTGCATCACCTTTGGGTTGCTCCAATTACATGCACAGAGCCACCGTGTTGTCAGCAATACGGACAACCAGATTACTTTCACTGTCTCTACGGGCACACTGTCCACCGAGGTCATCACCGTTGAAGAGGGGCAGTTCACCCGCCTGCTGATGGACGGCTGCGTTTCCGGCGTAAAGAATGTCGGCGAACCCGAGTTGCCAATGATAACGAAGTCCATTGAAATCCCCATCTGCGGCGATGTCCATGTGACCGCCACGGCGGGGCGCGTCCGCACCCTGTCAGCCGAGGAAGCAGGCATCCGCTACACGATATGGCCGACACAGATCCAATACGACAAGTCGTACACGGGCGACCGCGTCTTCCAGAAGAATGAAGCGGTCTATGCCACCAATGCGGACTATAAGCTGCCGTTGGCCATCATCGCCAAGGCCGGTATCGCCCGCGACGTGAACATGGCCACGGTCACCCTCTACCCCGTGCAGGTGAACCCTGTCACCAACACCGTGACGATTTACGACGACATCACCGTCACCGTGACCTACGACAACGTGAACATGGCCGCCACCCGCGAGATGAAGGCCAAGTACGCCAGCCCCGCCTTCAGCCGTCCCGCCGAGCTGATCAACCGCGTGGAGGGAGGACTCTCCCGCGACGCCCTTTCCACCCGCCCCGTGAAGATGCTCATCGTTGCCAACGACATGTTCAACGGCATGCTGGACGAATTCGCCAACTGGAAACGGCGCAAGGGCTTCATTGTGGAGATCGCCTACACAAGCACCACCGGCACCACCAATACAGCCATCAAGGACTACATCGCCACCCAATTCACCAATGCCACCGCGGACAACCCCGCCCCGACCTACGTGCTGCTGGTGGGTGACGTGGCACAGCTCCCCACTCACGACGGACAAACGGACAGTCACAAAACCGACCTCTACTATTTCACCCAAGTGGGCAACGACAACGTGCCGGACTGCTACTATGGCCGCTTCTCCGCACAGACCACGGCACAGCTCACCCCGCAGATTGACAAGACTCTGAAATACGAGCAACTCTCGCTGCCCGACCTGACCTACCTTGACCGCTGCGTATTGGTGGCCGGCAACGACAACAGCCAAAGCGGCGACTTCGGCTACAGCCACGGAAATCCCACCATCCACTATTTCGCGGACAATCTGGCTCCCGAGTTCTTCACCACCATCGACACCTACTACAACCCCCACGCCAGCTCCGACGACGCCACCATCCGCACCAAAATCTCGAATGGAACAGGATTTGCCAACTATACGGCACACTGCAGCGCCGCCGGCTGGGCCGACCCCTCTTTCACCACCACCCACGTTCCCTCGATGACCAACACCAACAAATATGGCTTCATGATCGGCAACTGCTGCCAGTCGAACACGTTTGCTGAGAGCGAGTGCTTCGGAGAAGCCCTTCTGCGCTTGGCCAACAAAGGCGCTGTCGGCTACGTCGGAGGCTCGAACAACACGCTGTGGCACCACGATTACTATTGGGCCATCGGTGCGCGTGGAACATTGAGCACCAGCTGCAGCAACTGCAACAACGTCACCTACGATGCGAACAACTTAGATGCGTACGACCGCATGTGCCAC
>JAEEGH010016496.1_pt1 | contig 15873 bp, 12 predicted proteins | sample 9134181 | NCBI WGS metagenome assembly JAEEGH01 (sample SAMN16246544, study PRJNA631951) | gut metagenome | biome: gut microbiome; feature: rumen; material: DP-attached | host: Bos | place: Iran: Karaj | collected 2018-10
GTGCCGCGCGGATCAGAACAGTGCCGGCGAAAGCTGGACATATGTTGAAGCGAACGGGCGGAGAGGGTACATCAAAACTGAGTTCCTGGATCCGTTGACACAGGAAGACAGTGACGCCTGGGACAATTCTCAGCCGACGCGCGTTCCTGTGCTGACTGAAGAAGAACTGTTCCCGCGGACTGAAGAACCTGCCGCGGAGCCTGCTCCCGCTTCTGAACCGGAACCCGCCGCGGAGCCTGCTCCCGCTGCTGAACCGGAACCGGCCGCAGAGCCTGCTCCTGCTGCCGAACCGGAACCTGCCGCGGAGCCTGCTCCTGCTGCTGAACCGGCACCTGCTGCGGAACCTGCTCCTGCTGCTGAACCGGCACCTGCTGCGGAACCTGCTCCTGCTGATAAACCGGAACCCGCCGGACCTGACACCAACAATCCTGAAACCGAAAAATCCGAAACTGACCAGCCTGCTGCCAGCCAGCCCGATGTGGAAACACCTGCTCCGGAAATCCCTGTGGGCGAGATGATGAACCGTTACGGCAAGACAAACAGCAAGGTGTTCTTCCGCAAGGATCCCAGCACAAAATCCAGCAAGCTGAGCCAGCTGGGCAAAAACACTTATGTGTATATGATCCATACCAAAGAGTATGACAATAATGAAGTCTGGACATACGCACAGGTGAACGGGAAAACCGGATACATTATGACAGAGTACCTTGATGCGCTGACTGAAGAAGACAGTGCAGCATGGGATAAAGCACAATCCAGTCCTGCTCCCATTTATTCAGGAGAGGAATTCTTCGCGACGGCCACACCTACCACGGCGCCGACAGCGACACCTACCACGGCACCGACAGCTACGCCGACTACTGCTCCGACGCCTACGCCTACTACAGCACCGACAGCTACGCCGACTACTGCTCCGACAGATACGCCGACCACAGCGCCGACAGCTACACCGACTACAGCTCCGACCGATACGCCTACCACGGCCCCGACAGCAACGCCGTATGTAGCGACCGATACCCCTGCGCCCGCTCCTACACCGGTTGAGCCGACACAGGAGCCTCCGCAGCGCAGCGGATATGGAATCACCATCGGTGACGGTATCCCGGTACGTGAAAGGCCGACAGCCGCAAGCGCAATCAAGGAAGAGCTTCCGGTCAACAAGATCGTGTATGTGTACGGCCAGATCTACCAGGATGGTATTGCATGGCACGAAATCGAACATGACGGACGCTGGGGATTTGTCCGGGCAGACCTGATCCGGATTATGTCTTACGGAGAAATGGCCGCTTACGAAGAAAAACTGCAGCCACAGGACACGCCGATTCCCAATGTGACTATTGCACCCTATACATATGATCCGAATGAGCTGAGCTGCTACGGTTATGTGACAACAGATGCGGTGAATTTCCGTACGGAACCCAGCTCCAGTTCCAGAAGGATCCGCCTGATGAAACGCTACGCGACATTCATTGTCTATGGTTCTGTACAGGCCGACGGCGAAACCTGGTACAAAGTCTCCTATGACGGCCAGATGGGTTACCTGAACGGCAAGTACTTCAAACAGATGACTGTCAGCGAAGCTGAACAGTTCCTCCAGTCTGACAAGTACAGAGAGGGACTGACCAACAACAGCACCCAGAGTACAACAAACAATAATACAGGATCTTCACCGACTACAACCGGAAGTCCCACAGGTATCGTAACCGCTGAAGACCAGAAGGTCAGTGAATGGGTGAATCCTGCCGCGGGAGCTGCTGTAAGCTATAAACCATTTGATCCTTTTGCCACTCCCGAACCGCTGCCGGAAAACGAGTTTGAGAACAATGAATTTGTCAACTCCCTGATCGATCAGGTGAAGGCAGGAACTATGAAGCAGGAAGAGCTGAAGATGGAACTGGAGAAGTTCTATAAAGACGCTGCTGATCCTGCTGCGGTTGTGGACAGGGCCATGGCCTATATTGAAGGCAAGACAGGGCTGGCTACTGAAGAGCCTTCCCAGTCTCCTGAACCGCTGGCAACAGAAGAAATCACCGAATTCCCACAGGAACAGAGCACAGGCGGCGGAGCCGGATGGGTTGCTGCCGGTCTGGTGCTGGCTGCCGGCGCAGGCGGCGGATACTACTGGTATCTGCAGCGTGAACGCAAACGGAAAGCAGCCCAGAGAATGGCCCAGAAGCGTGTCGCACAGCAGAACAGAGCGGCGCAGCAGAACAAGCCCAGAACAGCAGAACGGCCTGGTGCCGGTAACGGAACAGGGACAGCCAATGCTGCTTCCGCACAGAATGCTGCCAGGGTACGGACCGGAAACTATACGGGCAGCGCTGGCACAACAAAGCCCAGGGTAACGCCGACCACACCTTCCAACGGAACCAGTAACGGAAAGCCATACGGAACCGGCACTAAGAATCCGTACGGACGCTATACCAGATCCGGATCGGATGAGGAATCGGCTTACACAGCCAGTTTCAAACCGGAAGGCGGAGAACCCAGACCCCGCCGCAGCAGAAGCGGTGATTCTGACCAGACACCCGAAGCATAAACGGGAACCGGTTTAAGCCGGTATTCAATAAGGGGAGGAGACCGCGGAAAACGGTCTCCTCTTTCCCTTATCAGGGTGTCATGATATAATCGTTGCAACTGCTGCAGACAGGAAGGAGCATATATCACCATGACGAACAAAAAGCAGAGTACAAGAACCAGGATGGCCAGAATTGTAGCCCTTGCGACAGCAGGCGTGCTGCTTTTTTCCATTATCCTGACGTATGTGCTGAGATAAGGATACATTGATATTGACATCAGATCATTGACCGATACGAGGAAAGGAGGGACAGGACATGGGACGCGGACAGATACAAAAACGGAAGTTTTCAGCAGGTACCAAATTCATGGTTGGACTGCTGGCAGTTGTACTCCTGGGCTCCGCGGCTGTTCTGGGAAGACTATCCTCCGGCGCAACGGTGGATCTGAGCAAGCTTCAGATGAGTGTTCTGGAACTCCAGGAGACATTTTCACGTGACGACGGGATGAAAACAACGGAGACCAGAAAGCCTGAGCAGGAAAACAGCGTACAGACCGCAACAGTGACAGTAAAACCTGCGACTGAGGAGAAAACGGTATCTGAAAACGCAAACGCATCCTGCACCATGACGTTCGGCGGAAGCATATCGCTGTCCGGCGAGGTTCGGAAAAACAGCTGGAACGCAGACGCAAAGATGACCGACTATTCAGATGTGATGATGCTGTTGAGACCGTATGTAACGGCAGACATCAACTGTGTTTTCCTGGAAAATATTCTCAGTGACGAGCATAAAGCCAATGACAATGTGGCGCCGGACTCGGCAGTATCCCTGCTGAAGGAAGCCGGGTTCGGAATTGCTGCCTGCGGATTTTCACAGGCATATGCCGCCGGAAAAAGCGGCATGGAAGCCACACTGAAGGTGCTGGATGAACAGCAGATCCAGGCAACCGGTATCGGCAGGACAGAGGACAGCATCTTTACGACAACAAACGCAGGCGGCGTGAAAGCGGCATTTCTGCAATATACGGATACGATATCCTCCAAGACGCGGAAAAGCATGGCCAAGGACGGAACAGAAGGACTGATTCCGGCGGCGGAGCTATCGCGGATTACAGAGGATATTGCTTCTGCCAGAGCGCAGGGGGCTGAAGCGGTGATTGTCATGCTGAACTGGGGAAAGACCGGAAAAGATCCTGACAGCAAACAAAGACAACTGGCTGAAGGCATTGCCCAGGCCGGTGCAGACCTGATCATAGGGAACGGAAGCCATGTGCCACAGACGGCGGAATACATTACAGGCAGTAACGGAAAGAACGTTCTGTGTATCTGGAGCCTCGGAACGCTGCTGGCGGGAGACCGGACCAATACCAAAAAAGTTTCCGGATACCTGCTGCATGTGACTGTACAGAGCGACGGACAGGGCGGCGTTGATATCCTGCGGCCGGAATATACTCCGGTATATACCTGGAAGTATAAGCAGGACGGAAGATATTATTATCACTGCGTCGCCTCCAATAATACGATCCCGGACGGCATGGACAATGACCAGCGGAAGAAAATGGCAGATTCAGCCAATACAGTGGAAAGCGTCCTGCAGGGCTCTCCTGTGACTGAACGGAGACAGTAACAATGCGGATGAATGCCCTGAGAAAGGAACTGCAGGAACTGATGCAGATTCCACAGACAGCCAGACAGCCGGCGCTTCGCAGAAGCCTGTCGGAATACTGGCTGTATTCGACGGATTTTCCGGCTGTCAGCGACAATGAAAACCTGACTCTTTTCCTGAAGGCAATCAGGAATGCAGGATGGGAGTTTACAGAGGAGAAAGGCTGGATCCTGATGAGAAAACCGGCTATGGAACCGCCTGAAGGATGGTATGACGGTTCGTTTGGCACGGAAGCAGCCTGCTGCCTGAGCCTGCTGGACAGACATGAGAAAAAGGCGGCTGAAGAGCCGGAAACTGTACAAAGAATGCTGATTAAAGCAGGAGAAGAGGGAGAAAAGAAATATGAGGCGGCCTGTGCCTGTCTTCATCGGGACTGGGCCGCACGTCTCAGGCGTGGCGAACCACTTCCGGAAATAAACCGGATGTATTTTACAGGACGAAAGGAATGAGAAACCATGCTGATTCAGCACATCGGACACGCGGAATTTCTGATTATTACGGAAAGCGGCGTGAGGATTGTGACCGATCCGTATGACGCATCCTGCGGTTATCCGCTTCATAGAACAGCGGCGGATATCGCGCTCGTTTCCCATCACCATCATGATCATGACGCTGTGGAGAACCTGAAGGGGGAACCAAGGGTTATCGATAAGGCCGGACAATATACGCCGGAACCTGATGTGAAGGTGACGGCCATGAAGGGCTTTCATGATGATGAGCAGGGAAGCAAACGGGGCGAAACCCTGCTGTTCCTGATAGAGACAGAGGGGCTGCGGGTTGTGCATCTTGGAGACCTGGGCTGTCTGCTGGATGAGGCGCAGCTGGAGCAGCTGAAGAACCCGGACGTGCTGATGATCCCTGTAGGCGGCTTTTATACCATTGACGCTGACCAGGCAAAGCAGATTGCCGATCAGCTGAACGCGCGCCTGATCCTGCCTATGCACTATAAGACGGAATACAACCAGGAATGGCCGATCAGCGGACCGGAGACATTCCTGGAGCTCTATGATACAAAAGAGATTTGCCAGGGCGCTGAAGCGGTCCGGGTGACAAAAGAAGATATGGAATGCCAGGCGAAGGTAATGCTTTTCAGCGCGATGCGGTGAAAAGCATTACCAATGAATAATGAAAACTTAAGACTTAAAACTTAAAAATGGTGGATAAAACTCTTCCAGAAATCTGGAAGAGTTTTTAAGTATTTAGGTTAAGAGTGTAAAGTGAAGAGTGAAGGAGTGTAAAAAATGTGCAGAACTAATGAACTGCACATTTTTAAAACTGCGCCTTTTTATTGAAAACTCTGCGAAGGAGATAGCGGAGACGGGCTGGACGGGAAAGGTCGCCCTTCAGGAGAACGGCGGTATCCCGGAGAATGGCGGTCTCAGCTTCAGTTACCTCGGCAGGTGAATAACGAATCCATGAAATACATTCTCCCACAGGATTCAGGGAAACATTGAAATGGGAGGCACGGTCAATCCGACGGCCATAGGCCATGGGCGTTTCGCCGGAACGGCGGGAAAGGTTTTCTGCATATAACAGGTCTGCAATTTCTCCGGACCAGATGTCAAAACGCTGGGATTCTGATTTAGCTCGCTTATCGCGAACGGCAGGGTTTGTCAGACGGATCCTGAGGATCAGCGCGGCCAGAAGCAGCAGTAGAAGCAGGAGAAGCCAGGGGAATGAACCGGGGGATTCAGGTGAATCTGTATCCGTATCGGGATCGGATGAAGGCGGGTCAGAATCAGGATTGTCAGAAGGATCATCGGGATTCTCGGGCGGTTCCGGTTCAGGCGTAGGTTCGTTTTCGTCCGGGGAAGATTCCGGCGGTTCCGGTTCAGGCGTCGGAGCAGGATCAGGAGAAGAAGGAGAATTTGCATTGTCCTGGCTGCCGCTGCTGCTGTGCCTGGGAGTAGCGTCAAAGGTGAGCCAGCCGAAGCCTTTAAAATAGACTTCCGTCCAGGCATGGGCTGAAAGACCCGTAACAACGGCCTGGCCGTTTACATCGGGTTCAGCCACATATCCTTCCACATAACGGGCCGGAAGGCCGATCATACGGCACAGGACCGTCATGGCGGAAGCAAAGTAGGTGCAGTAACCCTCCTTAGTGTCCAGGAGGAAAGTGGTGACAAAATCCATATCCGGAGACTGGGACTGTACATCCAGCGTATAGCGATAACTGCGACTCAGCCAGGAACGGAGCGCCAGCGCTTTGTCATAGGGAGAAGCGGCAACGGAGGAAGCTTCACGCGCCATGGAATAAACGATCTCTTCCAGATGAGCAGGAAGCGTTGTATATGTCTGGACGATTTTTTCGTATGCGTTGTCCTCCATTGTGGAGCATACTTCTATCAGGGTACCCAGACCTGAATCACCGGCAAGGAAGATGGGCGCGGTTACGGTGTAAGTATCACCGGGCTGTAGATTCCGGGTGACAAAAAGTTCAGAAGAGTTATTAAAGTACGGTACGAGATCTCCACCTGGGATCAGGTCCCTGACCCGCTGGGGAACGAAGAGGGTAGAGGAAAACTGGGTGGAAGTATTACTGTCATCATCACTGAGCATCCGTACAGAAATGGTAACGGGATCACACAAGGCATTTCGAATGTTCAGCGGCGGAAGTTCTTCATCGAACAGCGCAGCACGAAGATCGGCAAGCCTGGAAGACTGCCGGAGATAACGGCGTCTGTCAGTTGTGTTTATCCAACTGCGTCCGGTATATTCGTTCAGGATAACGCCGCGCAGATAAACTGTGCGGGGTGTTGAAACCTTCATGACAGGATGATTGGACGGATTCGGTTTGCCACCCAGCTGATCCTGTCCTTCAGGATAATAGTTTTCAGAAGAAAGGGAGAAAATGTCTCGCGGTTCGGTGAAAAACAGCCGATCCAGAACTGCCTGACGCAGTTCATCAGCTTTCTGGCGGAGCGGGTTTTGACCGGCGCCATTACCTGCGAGCAGGAAAGCGGCCGCAACAAGCAGTACAACAAGCGGAATAAGCTGCGGAAGCGACGTCTCCGGGAAACGTTCTGTCATCAGAATCAGGAGCAGCGCAATCAGTGCAGGCAGGAACCAGGGAATCAATTCACGGGCTCCGGAAAGATAAATCAACAGTATCATCCCGAAGCAGAGGACTGCTGACGGAAGGAAGGATGCGCCGCGCAGGCAGGCAAAACAGCAGATCAAGGTCGTCAAAACTGTCAGCAGGGCAGTAACAGAGGAGGCGACCAGGGGAATCGCTGTACGGATATTGTTACAGCGAAGGACAATGGCCATTGCTGCATCTGAAACTGTAAGCATTCCGCCCATTGCAAAAAGCCAGAAGAGAAGAAGGATAAAGGCGGCTCCAGCCGCGGCAAAACTGATGACGCGTTTGAGAGATGCCAGCTCAAACAGCAGGATGATGACCGAAATCCAGAGGATCAGGACGGGAGACGGTAAAGCCGGATCCAGAATACCCAACAAAGGCAGCAGGAGACCGACTGACAGCAGAAGAGACAGAAGAGCGTGAACCAGACGGGGACGAAGGGATTCTGTCATGTCAGGGGGCTCCTTTCCAACCAGACGAATCTTTGATTCGGCCTGATTAACTGATTAACTGATCGCTCTTCAATGGTCACTGGGAAACTCAGAAGTGAAGAGTGGAGAGTGAAGAGTGTAGAGTTGGAAGTGTCTTACGTGTCCGGAGTCACGTAAGATACTTCCAAACCCGCTTCACGCAGACGAGCAATAAGAGGCAGAACATTTTCATCATCGGGGGCAAAGGTGACCAGGTAGAGGCGGATATTCGGGCCGGCCCGATGCATACGGATCATGATATCCACCATGGGAATATTCAGCCTGGCGGAGATGATGACAACACAGCCAACCTTCCGGAGACGGCTGCTTTCCATGGAAAGAACCCGCTCAAAACGATCTGTTTCAGAGAATTCCACACGGGCCAGATAATCCATGGCAATAGGCAGTCCCATACTTTTATCCACATCCACAGGATGCTTCCCCGGGAGCGGCATGCGGATCTGATGATCCGTAACTGTCTGGGAGGTAACGATGGACGCAGCTGTTTCGAGCATTGCGTCACGGATATCCGCTCCTGCCCGGGCATGTCCCCAGGAGGGCGGCGGTGAACAATCCATGAGAACCAGCACATCCTGAAGAATCGGTTCGTCAAATTTGCGGACAACGAGTTCACGCTTGCGCATGGAAAGCTTCCAGTGGATTTTTTTCATAGCATCCCCAGGCTGATAACTGCGGATGTCGGAGGGAGCATTCAGGTCTTCCGTAGCCCTGGACATGAGTTCACTGCCGGGATCCCCGGGAGCCAGCTTCAAAGGCTCCACGTCGAAGGTCTGGGGAAGAACCACCAGCTTAAAGGCGGTTTTGCGGAGCACAATCCGGCGCTGAACCAGCCCAAGCAGATCCTCTACAGTACAGGAATGAAGACCGACAGAGAAAACGCCCACATGGGAAGCGTGAATCGGCAGCTTCATGCTCTGCAGACGATGAGGCATATTTTTCAGACGGACATCCCTGTCACGGTTGCCGACAGGATCCGACAATTCCAGAAGCAGCGGCGCAACCGGAATGAGACCGCGATGGCGAACCCGCAGACTCAAAACCACATCATCGCCGCGCCGGACCGTTTCTCCGGAGAGCGCGCCTTCCACTTCCAGCGTGGCGGAAGCCCAGAGCACCGCAACGACAGCGCCGGCCAGGATGAGCAGGATCAGGATGGAAAGCAGTAAAAAAAGCTGACTGCCGGTGCAGAGCGCAACCGTCAGCAGCGTCAGAAATACAGCAATGGGCAGGGTAAGCTTCAGTTTCATAATTTTACGGGAACAGAGGTATTCTGCAGGGTTGTCAGCAGAAACTGCTCCGCAGGAATTCCTTTCATCTTGGCTTCAGGGGAGAGAATCATCCTGTGGGCCATGACCGGAAGGAACATATGCTGTACATCCTCAGGCAGGACAAAATCCCGGTCATCAAGCATGGCGCAGGCCTGGGCACCGCGAATCAGGGCAATTGCCGCACGGGTGGAAGCTCCAAGTGAGAAGGAGGGATCATTTCGTGTGGCAGCGGCGAGGGAAGCAACATAATTCCGGATTTCCGGAGAACAGTAAACCGTAGTAACCTGCTCCTGCATGGCCAGTACGTCCTGGGCTGAGCAGATGGGTTCAATCGTTGTCATGGGAATGACGGAGCCGCTGTAGCGTTCCAGGACGTCCATTTCCTGCTCGACAGTCGGATAACCGATAGAGATCCGGAGGAAGAAACGGTCCACTTGCGCCTCAGGCAGGGGATAAGTGCCGACAAACTCACCGGGGTTCTGGGTGGCAAGTACAATAAAAGGCTGGGGAAGCGGATGAGTAACGCCGTCCACGGTCACCTGATGCTCTTCCATGACCTCAAGCAGGGCGGACTGGGTTTTGGGGCTCGTACGGTTAATTTCATCTGCAAGGACAATCTGGCTCATCACGGCGCCCTCTTTGAATTCCATTTCGCCGGTCTGGAAATTGACCATGGTGAAACCGGTAACGTCAGAAGGCATCAGGTCAGGTGTGAACTGAATCCTGCGGAAGGAACAGTCCAGGGAACGGGCGAGGGCGCTGGCCAGCGTGGTTTTGCCCACGCCGGGAACGTCTTCAATCAAAACATGACCTTTGCACAGCAGAGCGATGAGGGCATATTCAATGGCTTCTTCCTTACCGACGACAGCTTTGCTGATATTCTGCTGCAGGGCCAGGACCATTCTGCCGGGATTGATCATAGGAAACCTCCCAATGAAATACTTAAAACTTAAGACTTAAAACTGAAAAATTAAAAATGATGAGATCAGAGACTCACCACCGAAATTGCGGTTCGTACATCTCTGAAACATACTAAGTTATTATACCTATAATTGATGAAAACCGCAAGGTGTGGTATGATTCGGATGAGTTGGCCACGGAATGCAGTATAGAATGTCCGTATGCATGCAGACAAAGGAGAGAAACAGCATGATCAAGGGACTGGGCCTGGATTTGTGTGAGATATCCAGGATGGATAAACTGCTTGAGAATGACCGGTTCCTGAACCGGTTTTTTACAGAAGCAGAAGCCGGATATATCCGGTCAAAAGGGAAAACAGCCGGCCAGACGGCCGCCGGGATCTATGCAGCCAAGGAGGCGCTGGCCAAAGCCCTGGGAACAGGTATCACATTTGATCTGAAAGAAATAGAAGTAGTCCATGATGAAGCCGGAAAACCCGGATACAGACTGACTGGAAAAGCCGCAGAGATGAGCGGCGGCGATCACTTCCTGCTGTCTGTTTCCCATGACGGCGGCATCTCCGCGGCAGTTTGCGTAAGGGAACAGGAACATTGACGAATAAGTCGATGTTCCGTTTTGTTTCTGCTGTTTGCGCTTGTCAAGAAGAGAGAAAAAAACTATAATTAACATGCGGTTTTCCGCATATATGAAAGTAACTGAGAGAACCGGTCTGAATAAAGGAAAGGCGGTAAGAACATGACAATTCGTGAGAACTATGAGCAGTGGCTGCGGGACTTTGCGGATGACCAGGATACGATCCGGGAGCTGAAAGCCATCGGTGAAGACGAAAAGGAAATGGAAGACCGCTTCTATACGGAGCTGAGCTTCGGAACCGCGGGAATGAGAGGCGTGCTCGGAGCCGGCATGAACCGGATGAATAAATACAACGTCCGGCGCGCAACCAAAGGTCTGGCAGGATATCTGCTTGAGAACCCGGAGGAAGCGAAACGCGGCGTAGTTATTGCTTATGACAGCCGCCGGTGCAGCGCAGAATTCGCAAAGGATACAGCGCTGGTGCTGTGCGCAGAAGGCGTACCGGCTTATCTGTTCGACGCGCTTCGTCCGGTGCCGGTGCTGAGCTTTGCGGTGCGCCATCTGCACGCTAAGGCAGGCGTGGTTATTACAGCCAGCCATAATCCGCCGCAGTATAACGGCTACAAAGTGTATGGCGAAGACGGCGCACAGGTGGGGCCGGAGGCCGCTGAAGGCATTACCCGGGTGATCCGTTCCACGAAATATACAGACTGCGTACTGATGGATGAACAGGAAGCGCTGGACAAAGGCCTGCTGAAAATCATCGGCAACAAGGAAGTGGACGATGACTATATCGAGCGGGTCAAAACACTGAGCATCAATCCGGAACTGCTCCGCACAGAAGGCTCGAAGCTGAATATCGTTTACACGCCCCTGCACGGCAGCGGAAATGTACCAGTCCGCCGCCTGCTGAAGGAAATCGGCCTGACCAATGTTGCGGTTGTGAAAGAACAGGAAATGCCTGATCCGAACTTCAGCACAATCAAGGTTCCGAACCCGGAAGATCCCGGAGCCTATGAACTGGCGTTCAAGCTGGCGGCTGAGGTGAATGCGAACGTGATCTTTGCCACAGATCCGGACTGCGACCGCCTGGGTGTGGCTGTCAAGGACGGACAGGGAGAATGGCATCTGCTGAGCGGAAACCAGATCGGATGCGTGCTTCTGCATTACATTCTGTCCAGCCTGAAAAAGGCCGGAAAGCTGCCAAAGGACGGTGCCGCAGTCAAGAGTATTGTTTCCACGAGCCTGGCGAACAAGATCTGTGAAAGCTTCGGGGTATCCATTTTTGAAACCCTGACGGGATTCAAGTTCATCGGCGAGAAGATCCAGCAGTTTATGGACAAGGGAGATCACACCTTCCTGTTCGGATTTGAGGAAAGCTATGGATTCCTTTCCAGCACCTTTGTGCGGGACAAGGACGGTGTGAATGCGAGCCTGCTGGTCAGCGAGGTCGCCTGCGCATGCATGGCAGAGGGAATCACGTTCTATGACCGGATCCAGGAGATTTTCAAGGAATACGGATACTATGCCAACAGCGTGGTTTCCACAACGCTGCCCGGCAAGGACGGACTGACCAGGATGAAGGAAATCATGAGCAACCTGCGTGCTCAGCCGCCAAAGGAAATTGCCGGACTGAAGGTAACCGCAGTCCGGGATTATCTGAAGGGAATCCGCACAGAGAACGGACAGGAAACACCGACCGGTCTGCCAGTATCCGACGTGCTGTATTTTGAACTGGAGAAAGGCAACTGGGTTTGCGTCAGACCTTCCGGCACAGAACCCAAAATCAAGCTTTATATCAATGCCAATGCTGCCGGGAAAGCAGAAGCGGAAGCGCTGAGCGAAGCCCTGTGCGAGGCAAGCAAACGCCTGATGAACTAATCCATAAGAAAAAGAAATCCAGTATCTACAGATTGCAAGGGAGATAGAAAGACATGTTTGGTAGAATGATGAACAACTACTATTACGGGAAGAGCGGAAAAGGCGATTTCCGGAAAGAAGATCTGCCTCAGAACAGGCGCCAGCTGTTCAGGGACACACTCAAAACACGGCTGAGCGCACTGTGCAGGATTAATCTTCTGTATATGCTCATCTTTCTGCCGGCGATGCTGGTGATCATGTTTTCCTTTACCAATATCCTGTCCACAACCAGCAACCTGATGATGGTTGAACAGAATGATTATGCCGGTTTTGTTGAACAGGTGACCCAGAACGAACAGGAAGTTACCATTACTGAAGAGCAGTTCAATGAACTCAAGAATGCTGACGTAAATCTCGGGGACATGCTGGACAGCACGGTGTTCCGTATGCTGCTCCTGCTGATTCCCTGCATTGCCATTACCGGGCCGTTTACGGCAGGCCTTAGCTATATCACCCGGAACTGGGCGCGGGATGAGCATGCATTTATCTGGACGGATTTCAAGGACGCAGTCAAAGCAAACTGGAAGCAGTCCCTGGTGCTGTCTTTGATTACTTCTGTCCTGCCGATCGCTGCCTATGTCGGATGGCGCTTTTACGGACAGCTGGCGCAGAACAATATGATTATGATTGTTCCGCAGGTACTTGTGGTCCTGGTTGGAATGATCTGGTCGATCAGCATTACCTATATGCATCCGCTGGTGGTCACCTATGAACTGAAAACAAAGGACGTTATCAGAAACGGCCTGCTGCTGGGTGTAGCCCGTCTTCCCATGAGCGTTGCAATCCGGCTGCTGCATTGTGTTCCTGCCCTGATCGGAGGACTGCTGATCTGGTTCTGGAACCCGATGATCGGCATGCTGATCCTGTTTGCCTATTATGCCCTGATCGGTTTCTCCATCAGCCGCTTTATCACCGCCAGCTATACGAATGCGGTGTTTGACAAGTACATCAATCCGCGGATTGAGGGTGCAAAGGTCAACCAAGGCATCTACAAGCCGGAAGATGACGATGATGAAGAAGATGAAGCCGTGGAAGGGGATACGGATAACTAATCATGTACCAGGGATTTGCAGAACTATATGATGAATTGATGGATGACGTCAATTACGAAGGCTGGGCGGATCACTATGCCCGCCTGCTTTCGATTTACGGAATACGCAGCGGCAAGGTATGTGAATGTGCCTGCGGAACCGGAAGCCTGACCCTGCCGCTGCAGAAGCGCGGCTTTCAGATGACAGGAGTGGACATAAGCCGGGAAATGCTGTGGCAGGCTGCCCAGAAAGCCCGGAAAAACGGAATCGCAATACCATTTGTACAGCAGGATATGCGGAGCCTGAATCTCCATAAGCCTGTGGACGCGGTACTGGCTACCTGCGACGGGGTGAATTATCTGCTTACGGAGGAAGACCTGCTGGGATTCTTCCGGGCGGCAAAAAGATCCATTCTGCCGGGCGGAGCATTGATTTTTGATGTATCCACCCCTTACAAACTGAAGAACATCCTGTGCTCCGGGCTGATGTATGAAGACCGGGACGACGTAACCTATCTGTGGCAGAACACCTGGCACGAAAGATCACAGACGGTTAACCTGGATCTGTGCTTCTTTGTGCGGGAAAACGATGGCAAATACCGCAGGATGGAGGAGCACCAGACGCAGCGGGCCTGGAGTATGGATACGCTGAAGGAAGTGCTCTGGAAGGCCGGATTCCGGGCGGTGTGCATGTATTCCAACGGATCGCTGAATGCCGCCAAGGAACAAGATGAAAGATGGCACATAGCAGCGACGAATCCTGTGAAGTAAACGCCTTTGGCAGACTTCACAGAATTGCGCGGCCGTAATGAACAATTGACAATGAACAATGATGGTTACTGGGAAGAGGATTACTATGGATGAGATGCTGCAAATTGACCTGTGCAACGGACAGGTGCGGGTGATGCTCTGTGAAACCACGGAGACCGTACAGCGCTGCGCAGATATTCACACGACAACCCCTGTGTGTACAGCAGCGCTGGGCCGGCTGATGACCGGAACAGCAATGCTGGGTATCATGATGAAGGGGGAAGAGGAGAACGTTACCGTCACAATCAAGGGAGACGGGCCGATGGGCACCCTGGTGGCGGTGGCGGACCATGGAAAAATCCGTGCCTGTGCTGACAACCCACAGGTGGAGCTTCCGCTGCGGGAGGACGGCAAGCTGGACGTTGGCGGCGCCGTCGGACATCACGGACGAATGAGCGTGATCAAGGATCTTGCGCTGCGGAAAAACTATATCGGACAGAGCGAACTGGTGAGCGGTGAAATCGCCATGGACTTTGCCCAGTATTTTACAGTGTCAGAACAGCAGCCATCCCTGGTGGCACTGGGTGTGCTTGTCAGCGGTGATACCGTGCTGAAGGCCGGCGGCCTGCTGATCCAGCCCCTGCCGGGATGCCCTGACGAGATTATTGATCAGCTGGAACTGAGAAGCCCCATGTTTGCGGACATCAGCCGGGAAATGACTTTCGCCCCGATTGAGCAGCTGTGTGAGGACTGGTTCCGGGGCATGGAACCGAAGATCCTTGAAAGAACGCCGATCTCCTATACCTGTACATGCAGCAGGGAAAGGATGGAGAAGGCCCTGATTTCCATGGGAGCCAAAGATCTGCAGTCCCTGATCGATGATGATGAAGGAGCTGAACTGGTCTGTCACTTCTGTCACGGGAAGTATTTCTTCACGACTGAGCAGCTGAAGGCCATGCTGAAGGAGGCAAAAAAATGAAAATGCCGATTATAAACTTTGATGAACGATTTGCTGATTTCATGTCTGACTGGATGAAGAGTCATCAGGATCAGTATGAAACTTTTGACGATATGGAAGAGGATATGCCCAGGATTTATGTGGCATTCCTGAATACCAGGGCGAAGTGGCTCGGCAATGTTACCCCGGGTGCCTATTTTACCCAGTTTGAGGATCCGAAGGTTCTGGTGGACTGGCTTGCGCAGTACTGCGAGGAAGGCGCGCCGGTTCCGGATCTGCTGATGGAGCAGATTACCACGGTCGGCCGCCCCTGTGAAAAAAGGCTGCTTGAACTGCTTAAGGACGAGGAAGCAACCGAAGAAGCGAAAATGATTGCCATCAATCTCCTGAGAGAGATGGAAAGCGTGCTGCCGAAGATGCTTTATATCACCTGGCAGCTTGACCGGGAAGGCAAAGATGAGCTGAAAGACAATGCCCTGGAAAGCCTGACCGATATGGGAGAATGTGTGGTTCAGCCTATTCTGCAGGAACTGCCCAAAGCCAATGCGGCCGGAGAAGAAGCACTGCTGGAGGTGCTGTCTCATTTCCCCGGAAACGAGCTGATATACAAACTGGCAATCAAGCTTTTTAAGGAACGGAAGGAGCGCAGAGCCCTTTTTGCCGGATATCTGGCGAAGCTGGGAGACGACCGTGCCC